>Ga0307928_10004536_pt1 | contig 10534 bp, 19 predicted proteins | sample AceLakmetagen232_FD_201815 | JGI IMG/M metagenome (GOLD analysis project Ga0307928, IMG submission 201815) | Saline water microbial communities from Ace Lake, Antarctica - #232 | ecosystem: Environmental > Aquatic > Non-marine Saline and Alkaline > Saline | place: Antarctica: Ace Lake...
CGACAGACGTGAGTTGGTGGAACCCCGCAGACGAGGGCGGCGACGGCAACTTGCCGGAACAGATGGCCGACGTCATCAGCACCCCAGACGATACGCAGACCGACACCGACGACGTGCGAGACGCGATCCGGGATCTGATTGAGGACAGCATCGCGGATGGGGATGTCACGATAAACATAACGAACATCAACGGGGGGATGTCGTTTTTCATCGCTGCGAGCAAGGCGGCGCTTGCTTCGGTGTTGGTTGCACCAGGGACAGGGTACACGCAAGACGAGAAACGGTACTATGCACACTCGGATGGTGACTTGATTTGTTTCTCACACTTCGAAACGGCGGAATAGGCAATGGCTTGGCCGTATAACAAAGACTGGAGCGGCCTGAACATTCAGGTGCTGGCCGAGATTATTGTCGCTCTGTCTGTTGCTGTAGTGGAGCGCTGGGAAGCTATAGGTTCCCCGGATACATTGCTGTTGTGGCCAACTTTCAAGGGTAAGAATGGCACGATTCGGAAGCAGGCACTAACGCTTGCCGACCTGGATGGGACATTGATAGAGGATTTTGCGCTCAGTAATTGGGCACGCATCGAAGCGTGGTTGGAATACACATTAACATGGATGGAGACCGGAAAACCGACAAGCGAAGCTGATTACTACCATCTTCCCTATTCCCATAAAGTATGGTTCGTAACCGCGCAAAACGGATTTACCACATGGACATGGGAGGATTTACAGGACGCCTTTCCGGAGGCCGAGAATCAGTGGATTACAAACTCATCGATCTGGTTGCGCCTCACCAATATGCTTGATGCGCTAATTTACGTGGCGGTCGCGCCGTGGGAAGCTAAAATCTCTGATGCTGTATACTATCTCCATAGTAAGCTGGACTTCTATGCCGACGGCGATGCAGCGTGGGCCGATCTAGCCAATGAGGATTTGGAAGCGCACACGGCGCCATATTCTTTCGACATCCCCATTTTTTTAAGCCAGGTACAGGAAAGGGACCCGGGCTTTTATGCAGTCATACGGACCGCTTACGTTAGCGGTCCTACTTTCGATTTTTCCATGTTTGCGGGCACCATCACGCGGCAGCGCGTTTGGGTGAAAGTTGTCGCAAAAAACATCAAAGCCGAGCGCACCTTTACCCTGTGCGGGGGCGGGCCAAGTTATTATCTTCAGGCTGGGGATACGTCCACAACTTTCTGGTGGTATTATTGCACTTATGTTGAACTAACAGACCACTGTGCCATGAGTGCTAACAGCTTGGGGCTAGGAGTAAATCCGTTCGATGGCAAAGGTTACCATCACTTTACATTGAGTACCCGAGCGTATTACGGGCCCTCCGTTTATTTGGTACCGGCAGATACCATAACATTCTGGCTCGACCTGTCTTCCGCACTCACTGACCAAGCGTAAGGAATCATCCCATGCCGACCCACAGCATGACCCATGCTACCGAAGATGCCTGTACCGAACGGCACAAGGCGATAGACCAGCGGCTCGAACAGCACGAGACCAACATCGCCAAGCTGTTCGAGATGATCGCCGACATTCGCGACCGGCTGGCGAATCGGCCGCCCGTGTGGGCCACACTGTTGATCGGCTTGCTCATGGGCGTTTGTGGCGTGCTATTAGGACTGGCGTTTGCGTCGTAACCTCGAAAGAAAGGAATACATTATGAAGTCCTGGAAGACAACCGTAGGCGGTGCCCTCGCCGCACTGGGCGCGGTGCTCACGGCGGGCGGCGATGGCTGGGTCCAAACGTTGGGCGCCATCCTTACCGGCGCGGGCGTGCTGCTCACTGGTGTGAGTGCGCGAGACAACACCAAAACGTCGGAAGACGTGGGAGCGAAGAAATGAAAACGATCCTCTGTGTCACCCCTACTGACCCTGTCCCTGCTCCTGTGCGCGGGGTGCCAGTCGCTCAACCTGAGTGAGGCCACGATCAAGATTGACGCTGCGAAGATCCGCACGGCCATCACCTTGATTGAGGCCGCGGTATCCCCGGAACTTTGGGCGCAGATCGAACCTTGGGCCGATCAACTCTTGGCCATCGCCGAAGAGTACGACGGCATGCACTTCGCCCTCGCAGATTGGCGTATTATCATTGACGAGATCCGAGACCTTATCAGCCAGGGGAGCGGGAACACGAAGGCCACTCCGTTTCTGGCGCTGTTGGACGGCTGACCCAGTGATCACGCCCTCCGAGCTGATACGCATGGCGCGCTGGTGTGCATTGCTCGTGCATGGTACGCATGCGCCCTCGCCTCAGTACGCGGAGGATATCGCCCGGCAGCTTATAGGCACGTGCGCCACAGAGTCCGACCTCACGGCACACAGGCAGATAGGTTACAGGTGGGACACCACGGACGGCGGCTGGGGTCTGTGGCAGGTCCAGCGCGGCTCTGTGCGCGACAGCCTTCGAAGACTGCGTAAGAATCCTGAGCTGGCACGGCACGCGGCGGTGTGGCTGTACCAACACGAAGAGGCAAACCTGTCTGAGATCTTCCAGATGACCGAACTGTCCGTGCTTCGGTTGATCGGCGGCTGGCGCGAACTCGGGTGTCTGTTTGCTCGGCTGCATTACATGCGCGAGCCGAGTGCGATCCCCGAAGGCTTGACAGAACAGGCCGCGTACTATAAGAGGGTCTACAATACGGAGCACGGCGCCGGCACGGTCGAGAAGTACCTGGCCGACTGGTACCGACTGGTCGACGCTCACTTGTAACTGTCCTACTTTGCTGTGCCGTTAGCTTCCGCGCGGCGCAGTACCGGGGCCTGTCGCCCTGGACCCGCCCGCCCGTCCGTCCGTCCGTCCAGTTTTTCGTACTTGCGTATTTACGCGATGTGTGTTAAGTTGAAAACGTGGGACTAGGTTCAACTGTGGGGGTGACGTAGTATGGAGAAAGCCTTATCGCCTGCCCATGGTCTCGATGCCATCATTTTTGCTTTTCTTCAAAGCGGCAGTCCATCCGTTGAGCGCATCATAGGCGCCCATCACGAAACTTCCCAATTCTACAATCTTCGTATCTCTGTCGAACCCGGGCGAATCGAGCATATCGGCCATCGCCCGGAAACGGCCTGCCAAGACATGCGTGGTGTCCTCTAGGATCCCAAGTTGTCGCAATTCCACGGCCAGCCGCTGAACCTTCTCTTCTTTTCCCGTGCCTTTCTCACAAAATGCAATAATGGCAGGTTGTGTCCATCCTGCGCTTTTACCTAGCTGTGCTAGTGTGATGAAGGGGTTTTCGCGAGCACGGCTTGCGGCAAGCCTAACCTGTTCTCTCCATGCGGGCTCCATGGGTTAAGAATATCCCATAAACGATTTGTAAGTCAATATGCCATAATGGGTTATAATATCACCAATAAAAGTGTTGACATGAACACCTTTTCGTGTTATGATTTCATCAATGGAGGTTATGAACATGACGATTGGACAGCGAATCAAGCAGGCACGGGAAGCGAAGGGGATGGACCCCTTGACCGCCGCTACGGCCATCCGTGAAGCCGGGGCGCCTTGCCGAGAGTATGACGTGTGGCGTTGGGAAGCGGACAAGAACCTGCCGAGCTTCGAAACGATGTGCGCCATCGCCGTCGCGCTTGACATGGACCTGAACGAATTGAAGCCCGAACCCGCGGGGGCCGCGAAATGAAGGATAAACCCATGCTCAGCACGTACCGAATCCACTACCGCACGCGCTACGGCCAGCGCGGCGTGATCTCCAAGCTGTACGACACATTCGGGGGCGCCCAGGACATGGCCGAAGCCCTCGAAACCCGCGGGGGCCGCATCCGCTACTGGGTCCAGACGTGTCGGACCGACCTGCGGATGCTGGCGACCGGCTGGGTCCAGCGCGCTACGCGGAAGGCGGCGTGATATGGACATCCTGGACCTGCATGACAAGCTGTTTGGGCAGTACGAGCGCCGGCAGAAACTCTTCGAGACGGCGGTCAAGATCTTATATACCGATCTGCGATTCAACCACGAACTCAACGCACACCCGGACATTGCGCCGGCGCTTCGGAAATGCAGGCAACTCGAACTTGATGCCCATTCCGCGCTCGCGAGTGTGCTCGCAGTGCATCCCCCCAGCTTTCCCCGGGGGACGGACGTTCCCACTTCTGGCCGGCCTCCTTCCGTCGGCCAGGACGATTCCCTCCCGTCCGTCCCCCATCCCCTTATCCCGGCCAGCACGCCGGGGAGAATTTCTGATATCCGCGTTGGTTCCATGACGTAATTTTGACACGTTGGCCGCTGAAAAAACGGGAGGAGTTTGCAGTGAAAAACGAAGGCCATAAGGCGCTACAGGCCGATTTCGACGCGGCCAAGCAGCACGGCGTCGGCGCAGAAATCATCAATACGGCATTCAATCGTAAAGGATCGTGGGCTTATCAGATATGCGAGGGGAAACTTCCCTTCCCGTTCCACGGCCTGCCCACGTGGTGCCGCCTCACCGGCGCGCATAACGCCATGCGCTGGGCCGCCACCGTTACCGGCCACATCGCCGTGCCGATGCCGGACCTGACGTGCCGCCCGGAGCATGACATCGCCGTGGTGCTTCGTGCCTTCGGGGACCTAGTGTGCGAGGTAGGCGTCGCCCTGGACGATGGCAAGGTGACCCCCGTCGAACTCGAGGTAGTCGAAGCCCGCGCAGTCGAAGCGATGACCGCCATACAGGCCGAAGTCGAAGCCCTGCGCATCCGCACACGCGCGCCGAGCACGGGCCGCCGGCAGACATTGAAGGCGACCGGGTGATGAGTGGCAAGCGGCAAAAACCGAAACGCTATGAGGCGGACTTCCTGCGATTCAGCGAGTGCGCACGACGCGCCGGAATCACGTTGAAGCAGTTTAAGAAATTCGTTGCTATGGGCTGTTTCCACGTCTACTCATTCGCGACGCGGCCCGGCGAACGTCAGCGACGGATCAAGCGGGAAGACTGGGAGAAGTTTCTCGAAACGAGACGTATACAGGAGGCCGTATGAATACCGAACGTGCCGACCGCATGGACATGTGGGAAGTGTTCGCAGACCCCTACTGGAAGCACGCCGCGCAAGACGTCGTGGACAATTTTGCCGAATTCAATCAGCGACTCAAAGAGTGCGGATATGAGGACCAAATCACATCGATGCAAGACCTCATCGCCTGGGGCATCGTGCCCGCGCCGCGGCCTGTGAGTCAACGACGGCTGCGTGTGTTCCAGACCGCTAATCGGTTGCGTGCCGTCGTGGCTGCCAACGCGGACCCGCCTGACACGATGTATGGCATCCTCGATCCCATGCTCGCAAAGGATATTCAGGCCCTCTGCGATTACGTGCACCCGGCGCCTTCCTCCGTCCCACGCGGGGCCGTGGCTGACTGCGCACAGCCCGGCCCCGCAGTGGATGAAACCAAGCGGTGTCGGCGCATGGTTGAGATTGTGCGCGAGGTGCATGCGCCCACGAACGATGCCGCGGAATACATTGACATCGAAACCACGCGCGCAGACGATGTGCCGTTAGCATGGTTGAGATTGTGCGCGAGGTGCATGCGCCCACGAACGATGCCGCGGAATACATTGGCATCGAAACCACGCGCGCGTCGGCCTTGAACATGGCCGTAAGCGGAAGGCCCATGTGGCCATAGAACAATCACGGCATTACAACGTAGGAGGTGCCATGCGAACAGGCGGAGAAAGCCCGCCGGGGTGTTGGCCGGTCCGAACCTGGCAGGCACTCGAACATGGCAAACAGAGAGGAGAGGGACATGCAGAAATTCCGCAAACGCCCCGTAGTAATCGAAGCCTATCAGACGACTGAGCCGCTGGATATCGAGACGCTCGAAGGCATCATGCATGCGGACCCCGGCGACTGGATTATCACGGGCGTCAAGGGCGAGCAGTATCCGTGCAAGCCGGATGTATTCGCGCTGAGCTATGAGCCCGCCGTGGCCGCAGGCGTGGACGTGACGGGGGAGGCCTGAGCGATGCATCACGGAAGCGTTTGGAATGAAGGGACGCGGGAGTCGAGACTCTACCATTTCTTGGCGGCGCGCGAGCCAAACGAATTCAGCACGTTGGAGCTTATGCAGATCCTAACGATGCCTTCGCCATCCACGTATGTCTCCAGCGTCAACATCCAATTCAAAGACAAGGGCATGCCGCCGCCCATCCAGTCACGACAAATCAAGAGGCAGATCTGGCTGTATAAGTACGTCGGGCGGGGGCACAAGGCACCTACACAATTCCAGGTTTCGACGAAAGTCCCCGAACAACTGACCCTCGCGTGTGCGGGGTAGAGGGAGGAAAGTAATGGCCGGAGGAATACGAGTACCAGATACCAACGTCACGATTATCACAGGCCGCTTGGGCCGTGACGCGGAGTTGAAGCAGACAACGGATGGCACGCCGTACACGCGGTTTTCCATCGCCAACACGCGCCACTACCGCAAGAGTGACGGCAATAAAGGCGAGGATACTACATGGGTCAACGTCGTGGTGTGGGACAAGATGGCCGGGTGGGTGCCCACGCTTGCGAAGGGCCGCCCGGTGCTGGTCGAAGGCTCACTCACGTCCTACGAGATACAAGACAAAGACACCGGGAAGACACGCGGCATGCTGGAAATTCGCGCGCACCGTGTCAGCCCGCTCGACTGGGATACGGAGCCCGGCGCCGATGGTGGGCACGCTGTAGAACCGAAACCGTCAGCACAGGCTACGTTGCCCGCACAGGCCGCCCCGCCCAGCGTGCCGGACGATGACCGACCGTTCTGAGCAATCAACCCCGGCCTAACGCTGGGCAGAGGGAGGAAAAAAGAAGATGAAACTCAAGAGAGCAACACGGACAGAGAGCAAGTTACGCCTCTGTCTCTGCGGACCGTCCGGGTCAGGAAAGACCATGTCGGCGCTGAAAATCGCCCGCGGTCTTGTCGGCCCGGAAGGTCGTATCGCGGCCATTGACACGGAGCGTGGCAGCGCGTCCCTGTTCAGCCACATCACGGAATTTGACGTTATCGAACTGGAGTCTTTTTCGATAGAGGAGTACACCGCCGCGTTACGCATGATCGAGGACGAGGGATACGACATTTGTATCATCGATTCGCTTAGTCACGCATGGGCAGGCGAAGACGGATTGCTCGAATTCGTCGATAACAAGAAACGCCACAACGCTAACGGCCTTTCTCCGTGGATTGACGCCACGCCCCTGCAAAATCGGTTCATCGGTGTAATGCTTGCCACGAAAATGCACCTGATTGTTACGTTGCGCACGAAGATGAAGTGGTTGATTGAGGCCGATGATCGTGGGAAGCAGATACCCAAAAAGTTGGGGCTTACTCCCATCCAACGAGAGGACATGGAGTACGAGTTTACCGCAGTCTGCAACATCAACCGCGACCACGTCCTGAGCATCTCGAAAACCCGCATCGACGAAATCGACGATCAAACGTTCATCAAGCCCGGCGCCGACTTCGCGGCAGTCTTGAAGAACTGGCTGGATAGCGCCGAGCCCCCTCCCCCTCCCGACCCCCACGACATCCGTTGGCAACGCTGGATCGCGATCCGGGACAAGCACAAGTACCCGAAGGACGGTCTGAAGGCGCGGCTTGCCGAGAAGGGCTACACCGGCGCTTTCAAGGTGATCCCGCTGGACGTGATCGACGGCGTGCTCAACGAGGGGGAGAACCCGTTGCCCGCGCCTGCCGTGCCCACCGCGCCCGTTACCCCTGCTGCGCCTACCACGCCCGCCCCAGCGCCACCGCGTGAACCTGATCCACGCGAACCTGGCGACGAACCCGAGGACGTGGCCGCACCGACCGCACCGAACGCACCGAACGCACCGCCCGTGCTGTGCTAGGAGGTCCCATGCAGATAACCCGAATCGACATCCGAAATTTCCGCAACATCCAGCACGCGCGGCTCGACCTCACCGGCCGGCTCATACTGTTCGGCAACAACGGCCAGGGCAAGTCCAGCGCGATGGACGCGGTCCGCATGGCCCTGTTGGGCTGGTGTGGCCACACGACACGCGCAGGCGCCGGCTTTGAGTCCTTGATACGTGACGGCGCCCCCAAGGCCATCGTGGCCCTCACAGTCACGCACGCCGACGGCACCTACACCGTTACGCTGACCCTGGCTCGCAGCGGCAAGAGCAAGCGCCAGCTCGAGATCGAGGACGTGACCACCGGCGAATGCTGGGAGGCCCTGGACGCCTGGTATACCCGCCTCGGGGTAGACAAACGGTTTGCCGCCGTGGCGATGATGCCCGCCGCGTATCTGGCATCCAAAGACCTGGGCGACCTCGTGGCCGAGACCCTGTGCGGTGGCATTGACCCCGATGACGTGATGATCAAGGCCGGGGAGCATTCGGCATGGCTGGCTGCGTTCGCACGTCTGCACCGCGTCACGCTCGACAGTGCCGAGAACTTGGCCCAATTGGGCGCCGCAGCCTACAAGTGGCGCACCGAAGTCAACCGGGAACGCAAGCAGCAACAGGCAGCCCGGGCGCAACTGGGCGACCCGGCGCAGCCACTCGACACGGAGGGCAGCCCCCTCGGGCCAGATGACCTGGAGCGATGCGCCTATGCCGCCGAATCCCTGCGGGTGAAGATCGCCACGCTCGAAGCCGAGCTACAGGCGGTAGTGGATGCGCCGGACAGCGGCCGCGTAGCCAAAGAGACCGCAGACCTCGAAGCCCAAATCCCCGCAGTCCAAGCCGAACTTGAACGGCTCACCGAAGAGCTGCGCATCCAGGAAGAGACCCTGCGGGGTGGGCAGGCCAATCACGCCGGGGCCCGGGGCGACAACGCGGCGGCTGAGAAGGACATCCGGGCCAAGCGGAAAATGCTCGAAGGGATCGCCGAACTCGAAACCTGCCCAACGTGCGGGCAAGCATGCAGCGCGGCCGTGTGGGCCGCCGCCCGCAACCCGCTCGAAAATGATATCGAGAAAGCCGTGGCGTTGCTCGCTTCGTGCCGAGAACTCGAAGCCGCCCACCTGGCGAGCGTGACCAAATCGCACGAAGCGCTATCAGTCACCCGCAAGGCCCTGGACGCGACGAACGCCACGATCCGAAACGCTCGCACCCGCCTCGGTGATCTCCGCGTCATCTGCAAGGCGCACCGCCCCGCGGATGACATCCAGACCGAACTCGACACGGCCCGCGAGCGCCTGGAGCTGGGCGCCCGTATCGTGACCGATCTCGAGGAGCTATCCAAGGCCACGGAATTCGACAACTACCTCGCAGCCACGCTGCCGGAGGTGGAACATCTCGACTGGGCCGTACGAGCGCTCAAGGAAGGCGAGCTTCTCAAGGGCACCATCGGCAACGAACTGGACAAATTCGCAGTCCGGCTGAACACGGAACTCGAACCGCTCGGCTACGCGCTGGGCGTCCAGACCGCCGGCAAGGACGTTACCTTCCTGCTCGCGTGCCCGGGGCAGCAAGCGCGCCCGGTGGAATTGTGCTCACGGGGGCAACGGACGCTCGCAGCCGCCGCCGTGGCGCTGGCGTTTGCGGATCGCGGCGTGCCGGTCCTCGTCGATAACCTCAACGACCTGGACTACAGCAACCGCGCGGCCATCCTCGGAGGGTTCAGGCAACGCGCAGTGGGCACCGTGATCGCCGCCGCGTCCTGGCAGTACCCGGACATGCCGGACCTCGATCAAGTGGCTGCCGCCCTGGCACCCGTGGCCGTGGCGTGGGTGGATGGTGGGGCTATCAGAGTCACCAATGTGGTAACCGCGGTCAAGGCCGCGTAGGAGAGGCGCTGACATGGCTACGAACTGGACACTGGACGGACTATCCAATGCGATTGATCGATACCGCGAAAAGCAGAAAGCGTTGCGCGAGCTGGAAATCGTGCTTGCGGGAATACGCTCCCACAAGTATCGCGCGTTGGATATTGTAGCGCGCGCTCTTTTTGATGTAACGCCAGACAGGCGAGTGGAGATTCCGTACTACTTTCAGGACGCTCTACTTAACGCCCTGCGCGCCATTCACGCGAACGAAACCCGGCTCCAGAAACGGCGGATGCGCGATATCGTCGGGAGGCGCTGACATGGATTTCAACAAGTTGTTCGACGAAATCGACGTCTACATGGGCAATCAGTGCGCCAATGCCCACACAGCCGGGAGCCTTGGGGACAAGACGGAGACGTATTGCCGCCAGGCCTTCGGGGTGTGGACGGATGAACTCGCAAAGTATGTGCGCGATAAAGCGGACGCGCTGTCCGACGCCATGTGGAGGCGCTGACATGGACCCATACGAACTCCTGGTCACAATCGACGCCTACGTGCGCAACAAAGCGGAGGTGATGTTCAATGAAATGTAGCCTCTGCGGATCCCGCGACGTAAAACACTCGATTTACTACGGACAGGACCCGGTCTACTACTGCCAGGAATGCTGGCAAGAGGAGCAATGCAATGGCCAAAAAAGAAGTGGCGGCCTCGACACCGACAGAGTCGACAGAGCAGCCAACAGAGCAGCCCAAACAGATCGTGCGTGAAATCACGGTACGCAAGACCTTCGTTTTCAATGACGCCGAACTCGAACGGCGGA
>Ga0307928_10004537_pt1 | contig 10533 bp, 9 predicted proteins | sample AceLakmetagen232_FD_201815 | JGI IMG/M metagenome (GOLD analysis project Ga0307928, IMG submission 201815) | Saline water microbial communities from Ace Lake, Antarctica - #232 | ecosystem: Environmental > Aquatic > Non-marine Saline and Alkaline > Saline | place: Antarctica: Ace Lake...
TTTTCAAATAATTCCTCTCTAACTTCTTTAAAAAATATAAACAAAAGAGCAGTCAGAAAACCACCAATCCTAAGCCAAATAAGTCCGGAAATAAAGGACTGTTCCAAAAAAATAATTTTTGTTGTAACAAAACTTAAAGCAAATAAAAAAGCAGTCAAAATTGAAAGCCCTAAGCTCTTTTTATTAATAATCTCTTTTCCTTTCCAGGTAATTAGAATACTTCCTGAAATCAACAGCAAAAAAGAGATAATTTTTAAATAACTTAAACTCTCCAAGGGAGTGCCTTGCTGCCAAGCAAAAAGATAACTCAAACATAAGGTAAAAATTGGTAAAATGCCTCCAATTGCTGGAATAATTCTTGAAATTTCATAACGCCGTAATGCCTCATAAAGCGAAAGCAAAGCAAAAATCCATAAAGCACCAGATAAGATTGCCAAGCCCGCTATAAATAAATTTGGTATTTCGAAACCAAAAGGAATAAGAACTAAAACCAGAATTCCTAAAATACCAACATAAAAAGCATAAACTTTCGGTCTAATAAGACGCCCAGTTAAAAGAATCTCATCAACTAAAGCAGTGAGAGATAAAAGAAAATAGGCAAGAATTGTGAAAATTATCCAAAGCATATTAGTAATTCTCTGCTATTATTTTCTGAATATTTAAAGTTCCTAATTTTTCTGCTTCAATAAATCCTTGCATGGCTGCTTCGGCTAATCGACCACTATCCAGAAAGTCAAAAAGCCATTGATGGGAGTAAACTGGATTTTCCTGTAACACTCCAGAACCAAGTGTGAGTAACCACTTCCTGTTAAAACTTTCTTGAGAGCCAATTATTGGAGCGATTATAATCGGTAAACCAAGTCCAGTATAGAAAGAAAGCTCGCTGGGTTTAGTCCAGAGAACATCTGTTTTTCTTAACGCAAGATTAAATTGTTTAAAATAATCTTCTATTTTAGGGGCAAAAAGAACTTCTATGCTACTACCCAAATATTCTTTTAATCCTAAATATGTAATTCTCTCTAAAAAATATTTTTTAACTTCCTCTCTGATCCCGGCTACTAAAATTAATTTAATCTTTTTTTCTTTAATCGCTTGTTTTAAACTTCCAGCGATTCTTATTCCTATTTCTTTTTGGGCCCCAGCTCCTCCCACGGCAAACATTATTGTTAATAGCCGTTTTGATTTTTTTGGCAAAACGCCCAAATGCTTTTCAATAAGCACTTTGTATTTTTGAAAATAAGTTTTTTTCGGATCAAGATGAAAAAGCCGTTCTTTTAAATCCTTTTTTAAAATTTCTAATTTTGCTGTGCCGATATTTTCCATCGGTAATGGATATCCAGTCAAAAAAATATTTTCTTTTTTGACTCCGTAAAGCTTTAATCGATTAGTTGTCCAAGTATTAGGGGTAAAATACTTTATTCTACTTTTAGAAGGATTTAATGATGCCCAAGTTCTTGAAATGTCAGCGTCACAAACTATGCAATAGATATCATTAGGATAGTTAAACGCTTCGGCCATATATGCTGGGGTAAAAAAAGTAGTAATAAAAGGAATCGGATTTTTTGACAACTTTTCAATTAGGTCTTTTCCACATCCTTTTTTTATTCTCTTTAGTTCTTGTTTTAGTTGAAGATTAGGTTTTGAGAGATCCCGTTTAGGATAAAAATTAAGTATTTTCTGAAAATTGTCAAAAAATCCAAATGCTGGTTCCCCAACTATAGGTAACCTCTTAAATTTACTGATAAATTCATAACCCTTTCTTCCCAACTCCCAAATCCTCTTATCTTTATTGGGAATTCCCGTATAATCATTGGCATGAATAATTTTTCCTTCTGGAGCCAAATCTTTCAATGGAGCAGATGTTCTCTGGTGACCATAGCCCATATTAACATCTACTATCCATGCCTTTGCTTTTGAATTTTTCTTTTTCATCTTTTCTTTATTTATTTTAACAAAATTAATTGTTTTCGGCTACCCATTACTATTGACAAAACAATTAAAGTAAATAATAATAAAAATGCACAGCGCCTCCTTGAAGCGGAGAGAGGCAGGGAGAGGTCACTATCGACCAACAGTCTGGGAATCAACACAACCACCCTGCCCAGAGGGCTTATCGATCCTTCCTACCTTTCTCTTTTCCGTAATGACGGCACATTGACAACTACACAACCGGGAGAATATCTCTTTCTTCCATTGTCGCCTTGACAGCAGCGGCGTATGCACACTGGGGGCGAGCACTAGCTCACCCCCGATCCTATTTTTCCATCACAAATGGAATTTTTTTATTTCAAGAAAGCGAAAAAGAACACCATGGCTTTAGCTGTGGGGATCTATTTCTAAAACCCCAGAATCTTGAATCTGTGTTCTTTTTTCCAATGCCAAATCAAAATGCCCAGAGCAAGATAGAAAATTATGAGCCAAAGCCAAGAAATTTTCAAATGAATAGAGGAAAAGGTAAAAGAAGAAAAAACTTTAGCAATTTTTAATAAATAACTTAAAAGCAGCCAGCAAGGAAAAACGAAAATTAAAGATAGGAAATGAGAAAAAATTCCGAATAAAGCAGACAAAAATCCTAAAACAATAATAAAAGGAAGAAATGGTAAAATTAAGATATTTGTAAGTGGAGCAATTAAAGAAATACGGCCGAAACTATAGAGCAAAATTGGTAAGGTGAAAATTTGAGCTGCTAAGCTCATTGCTAAAATGCTTTTAAGCTGAAAAACATTAGGAATTTTTCTTAACCAATTTAAGAATATCGGAAACAAATAATTAATTCCTAAGACGGCCAAAAAAGATAGCTGAAAACCAGCGTCGAATAATAGAAAAGGGTTGAAAGCAAGCATCAGCCCTGCCCCAAGAACAATCACCCTTAATGAATCTCCTGCTCTACCAAAGTTTTGTCCGAGGAGAAAAAGGAAACCCATAATAGATGCCCTTATTGTTGATGCTTGAAATCCAGTCATAACAACGAAAAAAAGAATAAAAACCATTGTTAACCAAAACGCCTGTTTCCGCCAAAGACCCAAACCTAAAAAAACCAACATTAAAAGATTTATTAGGATTGTCACATGCATACCCGAAATAGCAGTCAGATGGCGAATACCTGCTTTATTCAATATATCTTTCAGCTCATCAGTTAGCCCTGTCTTATCTCCTAAAATCATGGCTTTTAATAAAATGTTTTGAGAAGATGGAAAATTTTGTTCAATCCCAGCTCCCAATCTTGACTTTCCCTTTAAAATCTTTTCGTAAGTCCAGTTTATAAGCCCGACTTTTCTCTCTTCAGACGAGACATCAATCTTCGGCAAAAACATAATTGAATAAATCTTTTTTCGGGCAAGATATTGCCTATAGTCAAAATCGTCGAGTATCGGCGGTTCTTCAAATGTACCCTTGATTTGCAATCCCTCACCATGTTGATATTCAGGGTAAAGCGGAGCATAAACTAATATTTTTTCGCTCTCAACAAAAAGAAAATTATTCAAGGTTGGACATTGGATAATCTTTTCTACTTTAATAATCAATTCTTGATTTTTTTGAGTAATTTCTGGTTCTTTAATAACAGTTCCTTCTAATATAACTTCTTGTCCATTAAAGTTCTGTAATTGATTATTGACGATTTCCATTTTAAAAAAGTCAGCTCTTAAAAACCCAAAAATAAAAAATATTAAACAAAAGATTATCAACCATCTTAATCTTCTAAACATTAAGGAAGAAATAAAAGAGATAAGAAATAAAAAGCCCAAAATTATTATTCGGGCATCTTGGATAATCACACCAAAAAAAATTCCAATTATAAAAAAGATACAGGAAAAAAGAAAAATTTTTGAACCGGACATATTATCTAGTTTCACAAATGTCAAAAGAGGAAGCAATCTCCTTTTGAATCTCTTGGAGATAATTTTTCGGATAAGGATTTACATTAGCAAAACTTGGGTCAACCGTCTCTCCTTGTACTTGAAAATTTTGTAAAAAGTATTTCTTCGCTGGACCAATCCATCTAACAATTTCTATAATGTCTTTCTTGTCAACCAGCCCGGGAACTACCGTTGTTCTAAACTCATAATCTATTTTATCCTCTTTCAAAATCTTTACACTTTGTTCAATTTTCTCTATATCAATATTTTGAACACCAGCAACTTTTTGATATCTATCCTTAGATGACTTTATGTCCATGGCGACATAATCTAACAATCTATTCCCTATCATTTCTTTCAACATTTTTGGGTTAGAACCATTTGTGTCAAGTTTTACTAAATAATTCATTTTCTTAATTTTTTTAATAAATTCTGGTAAATCGCTGTATATAGTTGGTTCGCCGCCACAAATAACAACTCCATCTAAAAATCCTTTTCTCTTTTCTAAAAAATCATAAATTTCCTTTTCTTTAATTTCGGGTTGATTTTTAATTTTTTCTGGTAAAACCATTTCTGGATTATGACAAAATGGACATCTAAAATTGCAACCGCTAACAAATATGGTAGCGGCTACTTTATCTGGATAATCAATAAGCGTTGACTTTTGAAGCCCACCAATTTTCATGTTTTGACATTAAAAGTTTTTCTTTCCTTGAATTCCTGTTGTTTACCAGAATTCCATTGTTTAATTGGTCTATAAAAACCAACTACTCTTGAATAAACTTCGCAGGGTTGCTCAGTCGCGCATTCTGGACATGTAAAATGTTCTCCGGAAATATATCCATGAACAGGACAAATTGAAAAAGTTGGTGTTATGGTAATGTATGGTAAACGAAATTTAGTAAAAACATTCTTAATTAATCTTTTCACTGCTTCAACTCCCGAAAGCCGTTCTCCAGCGAAAAGGTGCATAACCGTGCCACCAGTGTAAGCACACTGAATATCGTCCTGTAAGCTCAGCGCCTCAAAAATATCATCGGTATAGCCAACTGGCAATTGACTAGAATTTGTATAATAAGGCACCTCTTTTGTCCCAGCAGTAATAATGTCAGGATATTGTTCTCTGTCTTTTTTGGCTAAACGATAGGCCGTGCTTTCGGCTGGCGTTGCTTCTAAATTATATAAATTGCCTGTTTCCTGCTGATATTTAATCAATCTTTTTCTCATAAAATTCATTATTTCCAAAGCAAAGGCGCTCCCCTTTTTAGATCCAATGTCTTCTCCTATAAAATTCAACATGACTTCATTCATTCCAATAAGGCCAATGGTTGAAAAATGATTAGCGTAATATGTGCCTCTAGCATCTTTAACTGCTTTCAAATAATGTGTGACATATGGATAAAGTCCTTTTTCGCTAAAATCCTCAACGCTTTTTCTTTTAATTTCTAGGCTATCTTTAGCTAAATCCATCAATTTAGTTAATTGATTAAAAAATTCTTTCTTTGTCTTTGATAAATAAGAGATTTTGGGGAGATTAATGGTAACAACTCCGATACTTCCAGTAAGAGCTCCAGCACCGAACAAACCACCACCACCTCTATTGCGAAGTTCTCTCAAGTCAAGACGGAGCCTACAACACATCGAACGAGAATCAGAAGGATCCATGTCTGAATTAATGTAATTGGCAAAATAATTTGTTCCATATTTTGCAGAAGCTTCAAAAATTGAATCAAAAGCTGGATCATCCCAAGGGAAATCTTTAGTAATATTTATAGTTGGAATTGGAAAATGAAATGGTCTTCCAGTTTTATCCCCTTCAAGCATTATTTCATACAATGCTTTGTCAAAAACTTTCATTTCTTCTTCAAAATCACCATAAACCTCTTTTTGAAGTTTTCCTCCTAAAATCACTGGCTGTTTGGCAAACACTGATGATGGTTTTAAGTCCAAGGTTATATTGCTAAAAGGACATTGAAAACCAACCCTTGTGGGAACAGCCATATTAAATAAGAATTCCTGCAACGCCTGTTTTACATCTCCATAATTTAATTTATCATAACGAATGAAAGGGGCTAAAAGAGTGTCAAAGTTAGAAAAAGCCACCGCTCCCGCTACTTCTCCCTGAACAGTAAAAAGAAAATTTACTACCTGTCCCAACGCTGCCCTGAAATGTTTTGGTGGTTTAGATTCTATCTTGCCGGGCGCTCCGCCGAACCCCCTTACTAAAAGATCGTATAAATCCCATCCTGCGCAATATGCTCCTAGTGTGTCTAAATTATGAATATGAAAATCATTATTCTCTACTGCCCCTCTAATCTCTTTAGGATATATCTTGTTTAACCAATATTTTTTAACAATGTATGAAGTTCCATATCGATTTAATCCTTGAAGAGAAAAGGACATATTAGAATTTTCCTTAACTTCCCAATCAAGCTTCTCCAAATATTGGTCAACTCTATCTACGGCTTCTTCACTGACCGCTACAGCTTCTCTTGTTTTTCTTCTTTGTTCTCTGTAAAGAATATATGCCTTGGCGGTTTCTACTAAATTTTCCGAAATTAAAACTTCCTCCACTATATCTTGAATTTGTTCTACTGTTGGAATTTCATCTTTTTTAAACCTACGATTTAAAATATCAGCCGCTCGTTTAGAGAGTTTTTTAGACAAAGAGCCATCTGCCTGCCCCGTGGCGGTGATAGCTTTATAGATTGCTTTTGCAATCTTATCAGATTCAAAATCAACAATTCTTCCGTCTCTTTTTTTTGCTTTTGTAACTTTATTTTTCATCTTTTTTCTTTCTAAAGAGAATACTTGCTCCCAAGAAAGTCGAGCAAGTTGTGTTCCGTGTTTTTATCTTACACCAACAAAAAAATCAGGTCAAAAACCTAATTTTTTTAATTTCTGTGGATAACTTTCTAAAATATTTAGAGAGTCAATCTCTGAATAGTGAATCAAAGAATATTCTCATTTTTCTGCGACGGTTTTAATATCTCTCGGTTGGTCTATTTTGCTACCAAACTCGCAATTTTTTTAGTTAATTCGTCTTTTCCTTCGTTTGTTTTAGCCGAATATCCCAAAACGAGTATATCCTGCGCTTCTTTTTGAATTGACAAAAGCTGTTTTTCCACTGCGCTTTTAGATAATTTATCAATTTTGTTTGCAACAATAATAATTTGATGTTTATTTGCTTCGAGAATTTTTATCATATCCCGGTCGAGGGCAGTTAAGCCAACCTTAACATCAATAATTAAAAAAACTGCTTTGGGTCTCGCATTGGAAAATTCCACATACCAAAAAATCCTTTTGATCATTTTATTGCGCTCCGATATCGAACGCTTCGCATATCCATATCCGGGAAAATCCGCAAAATAGAAAGAATTATTGATACGGAAAAAATTCGCTTGAGCTGTTTTCCCCGGCATCTTACTTGTTTTTACAAGGTTTTTTTTGCCGACTAAAGAGTTAATCACGCTTGATTTCCCCGCATTGGAACGGCCGAAAAAAGCGATATGCGGTAAATTGTCCTTCAAACTGTAATCGTCCCCGATAACGCCTTTAATAAATTCTGCTTTTAATATTTTCATAATTATATTTGATTATATCAAAAAACCGCCTCTTTGGCGATTCTTCTCTATTATAGCCTATACTATAGTAATGAAATAATTTTCTGTCTTCTGAGTTTTAATTAATAAAGGTTAATGCCTTTCCTCGACAAACTCCCCGACCAGTTCTTCCTATCCTGTGGATATAATCATCATAATTTTCTGGTAATTCATAATTTATAACATGCGTAATATTATCAACATGTAATCCTCTGGCAGCTACATCTGTCGCAATCAATGCTTGTACATCATTCTTTTTAAATTTTAATAAAGCTCTTGATCTTTGATTTTGGCTTTTATTGCCATGGATAGATTCCACTCTTAATCCTCTTTTTGATAATGTACGGGACAAATTCTCTACTCCATGACGAGTTCTTCCGAAAACAAGAACTTTTGTAAATTCTTCTCTTTTTAGCAAATCATATAAGACATCTACTCTTTTTTTATCACGAATCTTAACAACATCTTGTTCTATGTTTTTGGGAGTTATGGCTCGTCTTACAGAAATAGTAATTGGATGTCTTAAAAAATCGTTAATAAGCGCCTCAATCTTTTTAGACATTGTAGCGGCAAAACAAAGAGTTTGTTTTTCTTTAGGCATATAGCTCATTATGAATTTAATGTCTTTTATAAAGCCCATATCAAGCATTCTATCTGCTTCATCAAGAACAATCGTACTAACCTGATTTAATATAAGGGCTTTTCTCTTTAACAAATCCATCAGTCTTCCTGGGGTGCCAATAACAAAATGGTTTTTTTGTCTTAGCCTTCTTATTTGACTATTCATATTTTCACCACCAATACATATAGCGGAATATATGCTCATTCCAGTGGCAATTCTTTTTAACTCTTGGTCAATTTGAACGGCCAATTCTCTTGTGGGAGTTACTATAAGAATTCTTTTATGGTCATTTCGTAAAATATTCTCAACAAGAGGAATAAGGAAAGCTGCGGTCTTGCCGGTTCCGGTATTGGCTAGCCCCACGATATCTTTGTCTGAAAGAATCGAACTAATAACTTTATCTTGTATCGGGGTTGGTTCTGTATATCCCCTCCTCTTTATAGAATTCAATAAAGAAGAACTTAATGAAAAATCTGTAAATTGATTATTGGGAGTAAATACTTCTTCCTTAATATTAGAATTGTCTGCCTTATTTATAAAAGAAGAAATATTAAGTTCTGGTCCTTTTCTTCCTCCGTGTCTAGAAGAACCACCATTCTTGGATGAATGATTAAATTTCTTTTTTGACATGGACTTACCGTGTGTATATCTTTTTTGATTACTCATATTATTATTTTACTCTTTTTGCTCTTGTGCGATCTATTTCTCTAAGATACGCTTTTTTAATTTTACACTTTTAGGTGTTGCTAGTTTCCATATATAATCTAATAAAAAAAATCTCCTCGATAGCATTAAGGAGATCACAACAACTCCATGAACTAGAGACTGCTAATAGCAGACTCAATCGAATGGTTATAGGATATCATAACAAATCTTAAATGTCAATGGGTATTTGATATGCTCCGAGGGACGGACATTGTTAGAACCCGTTTAATGTGGAAATAAAACTTCAGCAAAACACCAAAGCAACATAAGGAATCCCATTGCGGTAGATAAAAATACAAGAACAGAATGATCTTTTTTTCTTATAATACCAATAATGCCGGTAAAAAAAGCTGCGATTCCGCAAACCAACCCGGCCAACATCGACAAAGCTACTCCGGGCCTGACCATAATATCGTGTGGTATTGTTTTTCCAGCTGGAACAGATTCATAAAAATCTACAAATGACATGCCAACATAAAAAAATACCGGCATCACAATAATCAATACAACCGACCATTTTCCTAAAGTAATTTTTGGCAGAAATTTAATTTTCTTCATAAATTTTAGATTTATTTTTCTTTTTTCTTTTTTCCCAAATAATTGAAAATATAGTCAACATTATAAAAATCAATGCGGTGCTAATATAAGCAAGAAAATTTGTTTCTGGCTCTGGGAAAAGAAACAGAACTGCAATCCCAATGAGGATAATCGGGGGGGTTAAATAATTAAATTTCATAATATATAATAAGATTTATGTTAAGTATACCAAAAAACCGCTCAAAAAGCGATTCTTTGTTTTTGAAAAGCAGATCCCCCTATGAACCATTGATTGAGGGAAGGTTAAAGAAAAACTGAAAAATTTTCAGGAAAAATTTAACTTTGTATCTTAAATTTTTTCTTATAAACTTCTTCCAATATTTTCAACGATGCCTGGACTGAAGGATTTTTAGTATTTTTTAGTATTAATCGTTTGCCGAACTTACTAACCAAAGGATTCAAAAATTCATCGCCCCAAGAGGGCGTAAAAGTCACAACTCCATCAAAATCAACTATAACATTTTCATCCTTTCCAATATTTTCTAGAGATGAATCAAAGGCAGCAAAAGATTCCCTGCCAAATTGACGACCATTAAGAGTTGTGCCAAATTTTTTAAAAAATATAATCATCCTTTTCTATTAAAATTTAATCGAAACTAAACAGCCTCGTAGACAAATATTTGATTTTCCAATTTTTAAATCAGGACTATTTTCTGCAATTCTAAGTTGAGCGCCTCCTGTTTGAAAAAATAGGCTTATCTGATTGGCAGCGATAACATTTCTTACAAATTTCAACCCATTACCCCTATATTCTGGGGCGCGACCAGAAATAATTTCAGTAAAAGCGACTCTTAGCGCATCTTGGTGCGTTGATAATTCTGGTTTTACTCTCTTCAGGGTTTTGAGGATTCCCTGTCCTCTATCTGCTAAGATAACCTTGCCTTTACTTAAATTATAGGCAAAAAATATACCTAGAGTATCGGGCCAATTGCCCAAATTATGATCAAAAGAATTATTGCCAATTTCGCCAGTAATGGCAGAGATCAGGGGATACATTTTTTTTAATCTTTGTATTTCCCCCAGATCTCTCTCTAATCTTGATAAACGCGCCTGAAAAACAGAAATATCTTGGCAATAAAAAATTGAAGGCAATTTTATTTCTGATTCACTGACAACCCAACTCTTTGCTAAACTAAACAAATCTTTCGAG
>Ga0307928_10004538_pt1 | contig 10533 bp, 11 predicted proteins | sample AceLakmetagen232_FD_201815 | JGI IMG/M metagenome (GOLD analysis project Ga0307928, IMG submission 201815) | Saline water microbial communities from Ace Lake, Antarctica - #232 | ecosystem: Environmental > Aquatic > Non-marine Saline and Alkaline > Saline | place: Antarctica: Ace Lake...
GATCGTGCCTCGCGCCGGACAGTCGCGCAGGTAGCCCTTGAGGCGATCGGCGGTGATGGTGCTCCCGGTGTTGTCGTAGAAGAACAAGGTTGTGCGGTCCCAGTCCACCCCGAGATGTTCGAGCGTTCGGAAATAGTCCGCGCCGCGCGTCGGGCCGCCGGGGCCAAACGGGGTGAACAGCGTGATCGGCTGGCGCCGTAGCACTGTCTGGTATCCCGCCCCGCGCTTGGTGGACAGACTCGTCAGACTATCGGCATGGGTCCGGTGCTCATAGAGCACCTTTGCCTGTGCGGTGAGCCAGCCCTCGTTGATAATGCGTAGCCACAGATCCCAGTCCTGGAAGCATTGCAACTGTGCATAGCCCCCGACCGCCTCGATCGCCCGGCGGCGCACGAGGCTCTGTCCGGCGATGTAGTTGGAGCGGTACATATCGTTGAAGTCAGACACCCCGACCGAGTCGGCCAGGCCGAACGTGGAAAACTGCGGGTACACAATCCCGACCCGGGGATCGGCGTTGTGCTCGTACAGCTTGCCCAGGTAGCCTTGCGGGATCACGTCGTCCGCATCGAGGAACAACAGCCACGGCGCGGACGTGTACGCCAGGCCACGATTGCGGCACACACAGATATGCCGCTCCTGGGGACCGACGACCATGGACTTCACCCCGCGGGAGAGCGCGTATTGGACTGAGCCGTCTGTGCTGGCGTTGTCCACATAGATTACTTCCGCCGGCGCGGGATCCTGTTGAAGAACCGACGTGAGGGCATCGGGCAGGTAGCGTCCGTAGTTACGCCCGACGATTACCACCGCGACCGGCACCTTCGGAGTTTCAACGCCTCCGAAGTCCGCCGGCACCGCGGCTGTCAGGCTATGGAGTGCATTGTCGGCCCACTGCTCAAATTCGGGTTTCATTGGCGTAACTCCGCCTGAATGATCGCTCGAATCGGGCCATAGTCCACGCCGCGGATCTTGGGATCGTTGGCGTGGCGGTTCAGCTTGGCGTAGTCCGTGGTGATCAGGTCCTTGCCATGCGTCTCATGCAGAGCACACCCCGGGTACGGCGTGAAGTACGCCGGGCTCGGATAGTCGGCCTCGATGTCCTTGAGCAACTTGATCGTCTCCATCGTCTCGGTTGGCGTCTCGCCGGGGATACCGAACATGACATTGGCGATGATCTTGAGTCCCAGTTCTTTCAGGACCCAGCCGGCATATCGGTTCTGTTCGACCGTCGTGCCCTTGCCGAGAAAGTCCAGGTGGCGTTGGCAGCCGCTTTCAAAGCCCACGTTGACCGATTCAAGTCCCAGCGCCTTGAGCTTGCGCAGGGTATCGTAGGCGCCGGCGCGAGTGATCCAGTCCACGCGGGTCGCGATATTGAACGGCACAGCGCCCACGCGCTTCGGATACTGTTCGATAAAGGCGTCCGTCCAGTCCGGGCTCATCATAAACATATCGTCGATGAAGTCCACGAAGGCCGGCTTGTACCGACGGGCCAGGTCGCCCAACTCGGACATGACGTGTCCAATACTACGTTGTCGGACCTTGGGGCCAAACAGGGTCGGGGAGACGGGCCAGCAGAACGCGCATTTGTAAGGACAGCCTCGGGCGGTCATAACGGTCACGTAAGGAGCACGAGTGTTCCAGGACGTGCCGTGCATGAGCTCGCCATTGCGATAGTCCACCAACTCGCGGTCGATCGGAAGCAGTAGCTCCAGGTCGGGGATCTCTCCGCGAGTCACACGATCGTACCCGACAAAGTAATTGTCGGCCATGCTGGTCAGCGTCCACTCACCCTCGCCGGTCACGATGTAGTCGATCGTGGATTCGTCGATGGCGTCTTGGGGGGCAACTGAGGCGTGAACGCCGCCGGCCACGGTGGTAATGTGTGGCGCGATGGACTTGATACTGCGGAACAACTGGACGAGAATCTGCCAGTCCACGGTCATAGCGCCGCAGCCGACAAATTCGGGTTTGAGATCGAGGACGGCCTTGACCGCCTCGTTCATTCCTTTGTACTGGCGCAGATCGACGATGTCTACCGCATGGCCGGCCCGACGCATTTGCGTTGCGATCGAAACCAGACCATGCGGCAAACTGTTATGTCGGCGACCGGCGCGGTGGTAAGAATCCCAGCCGCACAGGGCGATAGCCGGGATAACAAGAACGCCCTTCATGGCGATCTCCTATTCCCGGTTATCTATCCCACATTACCCACGGCAATGAACGCCGCGGAGCCAACATCGGTGTCGTCGTCAACTTCCACCATTGCGCCGGCGGAAGCCTGTTTGAACGCCTTGATCTTTCCGGTACTGCGATCCCAGGCCAGCACGTAGCCCTCATCGGTGGCACCCGCCATGCTCAACGACGGAATCTCACGAAAGAATCTCGTGATGTCCGTTTCCTTCGTGGTCGTTGAGTTGTAGTTGGTGACATCAATCTCGCCGGCGAGCATCCCCAGCGAGGTGTTGCCGACTCGGGCAGGTTTTCGTGTCCTGAGTGTCACCGCGCTTGCATAATCTGCCACGGTTGTCTCCTTTCACAAAGAAATGGGGCGGGGGCCACGATGGCCCCCGGTCCCTCCTACCCGAGCATGAGATCAATCAGTACGTACTTCGCGTCCTCACTGTCAGCGGCATCGAGGAGCATCTGCCCCACGATGGGCTCACAGGCCGCGTCGTAGGCTTCCACGGCGCCAGCAACGGACGAGCCGATGGTGACGAGGCGCTGGTTGGTCGCGTTGCCAAAGACCTCGTCCATGAGGACCTGGCACTCGCCACGGATCTGGAGCCAGAAGTAGTAGCCGCTGGTGACGGCAATTTCCGGAACGCCAACGGGGCATTCCACCTGGTCGGTGTTGGACTCCTGCACCAGGTACTTCGAGGTGTAGAGCGTGATGTCGGTGTTGGCGATCACCCACGCGGTCACGATCGGATCGTACAGCGTGATCTCGCCGGTATCACCGTTGCCGATGGCCGGGTGAGACTTGATCCGGTACTTGTGGCCGGCATCCGTGCCTTCGTCTACCACGAGGTAGCCGTCGGCGTACTGGTCGGCGGCGATGGCCGTGGCGGCGGTAATCGTCACCTTGCGCGTCCCAATCGGGTGCGCGACGGTCACGGTGTCCTCCGCGTCGGTATCCATGGCAGCCGTGCACAGCTTGCCGGGGTCGAGCGCCTCGCCAGCCTTGGCAAAGACGTACTTCTTTCCACCCACGACGAGGAAGTCGCCGAGGCGGTGCTTCCGTTCGTCGCTCTGTTCGTAAATCCCAAACGCCGGTGTCACCACCAGGCCGGGACCTGAGATCTTCGTTCCCTCAGACATACTACGTCTCCTTTGCTGTTTCGCCCACGGTCGGGCTGATTACCCCACATTGTCTTGCGAGGTGGGCCTCGGGTCAGCCGGAAACCGCCACGATCTCCACTTAGCCGGCCCGAGACCCGTCCAACGGTACTACGCAGAGATGTTGAACAACACCCACTGCGACTTACGCTTGGTGCAAATCAACTGCATCCGAGCGACCAACTGTGCGACCTTGTCCAGCGCGTTCGGGATTTCTTTCCACTTCGTCCACTTGAAGTAGGCGTTGGGAGAGATGTTCAACTCAAAGGCGCTTGAGTCGAGCCCGTACAGGCTGTCGTCGGGCGCATCGTAGTCGAGCACAAGCGGAATACCCTTCCATCCGGTATTCGTGAACTCGGCGTCGCCCATCTTGGAGTCGGTGATCCGCTTCTGTTCGAGGGCAACATCATCGTAGATGGAAAAAGCGTCTTTCCCACAGATGATGTACTTCGTGGTGCCCCACTTTTCAGCGAGCATCGCGATGTCGCGCATGAACTTGAGCCCATGCGTGTAGAAGCTGTTACCCGAACAGTCCTGGTACTGGTTGCGCCAGTCCGCTTCCGCGCTCTGGTCGATCCCGGCAATGGTGGTCGCCGAGGTCGGGTCCTCCCGCACGTAGTACGGCAGGGAGAGCGGATCCGTTGAGCCGGGGGTGGTGGCCCAAAAGAGATCCTGGAGCAACTGCTTGAACGAGCTGACGGTGTTCTCCATGTTCTCCTGGACGATTTTGACGATCGCCGCCTTGCCGGCATTGATCTGTTCATCTTCCCAGTAGCGTGTCAGCGGGATCCCCACGTTGCGCATGAGGAAGCGCGTCATGGTCACGGCATCCAGATCCACCTGGTCGAACGTCGCGCCGCGGCCAAACGACTTGCCGGCGGTGTTGGTGCGAAGGCGAATCTGCCGACCGATCCACCGGCCACCCTCAGACGACTTGCGCAGCGTCTTGGTGAACCAGTACATGAGCGGCATTTTGTAGAACATCTGGTCAATCACCTTTGTTCCGACTTTCGGCCAGGTGGTCGAATACATCGTATCAAAGGTTTCTTCCAATGTTGGGAAACCCAAGGTGTAATCTCCTTGTGGTTAGCTACGCGGTCTCGCCCTTGTCACGTAGCTCATCGTATGTTGCCGACAGTGCGTCGCCGAGCCCGGTAAACGCGGGTTGCACGTTCACCGGCGGGTTCCCAGGACGCTGGGCAACAGGGGCTTGTGGGGGCTTCCCCCCGCCAGATTGCGGATTGGCCTTCGGCGCCGCCGGCTCTCCCTTACGAGCCATGAACAGCGCGTACACATCATCACCAGACAACTGGGAATAGGCCGGGGTGCGAGCCATTTTCAGGATCGCCGCCTCGTTCGCCTTCCAGCCGTCATGCTTCTCCCGCATTTCTTCGAGGGTCTTGTCGTACTGCTCCTTCGCACTGGTGCGCTCGCGGGAAGCGCGTAAGTCAGTCAACTCACGGCGTTGCGCCATAATCTCCTCATGGAGCGCCTTCATGCGCTCCTGTTGGAGTTCATAGGGGTCTGCGTTGGGGTTCTCCCCGTACAGTTCCTTGTACCGCTTGTCCATCTCACCCTGGTCAGTGGGGTCGCCGCTTGCGGCGGCGGGGGCCGGCGCGGGTTGGCGCGTCACAATGTCCTCCATACGCTCGGCAAATTCGTCGAAGGCGTCCTTGGTGACATACTGTGGCGTCTCCGGCGGCGTCTCCGGCGGCGTCTCCGGGACTTTCGGCGCCTCCGGTGGCGTCTCCGGGTTCACTTCAGGTTCTTCCGGGATGAGTCCTGGCTGTTCTTCCGGCATTACTCTGTCCTTTCCTCGCGAGCCGGCGCCTTCTTTCGCGCCTTCTCGGCTATCTTAGTGAGGTTGTACTCTTGGAGTCTGCGCCTCATGGCGGTATTCACCTGGTCCAGCATGGCACGGCTCCAGATGCCGTCAAACTCGACGGTGAGTTGCTGAGACGTAAACATGATCACAATGCTGGCGCCCTTACCATCGTCGGCCAGGTCGTCAATCATCTCGCGATCGGTTTCAGGCGCTTTGGGCACCTTCTTGTCCTTAAGCAGATCTTCGATTACTGGGTCGTGACCTTTGGGTTTATCCGTAGCCAAGGCTCACCTTTCCTCTCTTTTTACATTCTTCGAGCAGGTGTTTCTTCGAGGTACACTTCACGCCCGTACCCGGGCCTTGCATATCGAATGTGATGGGGCGCTTCCACGCTCCGGACGCCGGCGCGAGGATAAGACGCTTCGCCACGGCGCGGCAGTTCGGGCAGCGGACCCGCTTGTTCCTTTCCGCAATGGGCCTCGTGAGATCGAATCGGCCATGACACTTTTGACACTCATAGTCATACGTCGGCATCTTAGGCGCCTCCCGGTCTTGGCCCGGCCCCGGAGGGCTTGCCGCCTTGGTTTTGCGCGGCCTCGGCGGCCATCATCATCTCCATCTCGGCGGGGAGTTTCATAATCAACTGGCCCGGTTCTGCGCTCTCGAACGAGCCAAGCAGGTGGCGGAGCAGTTCATCTTGGTTGATCCGGGGGTTGCCTTGGAGGGTTTGGTGAAGGAGCAGGGCCTCGGTCTTGCGCGTCTCGCGGGTGTAGGGCAGGGCGTCGTCGGGCTCGACCCGGTAATCATACTCTCCCGCGAGGTCCTGTCCGGTGTACTCTTTCCACGTGTAGCCGCCCTCCTGGCCGGCAATCCGCATGACGCGCTTGACGGTCCAGTTCTTGAAGATGATCTGATTGACTTTGCGCATGATCAGCGCGAGCACGTCGGCGAGCACGTCGCGGCGTTCATCGGTTCGCAGTTGCGAGTTCTGTTGGACAATCCCGGCCTCGGTGGCGCTGCGTCGGGAGCTCTTGTCGTATTCGCCCATCTGGTTGCGGCCCATCCCCGCGATCTCGCGCATATCCTGGCGAATGCTCTCCGACCAGACGCCGAGGTCTTGGGGGATGAAGCTCTGGAGTTCTTTGGCGACTTCATCGGGGCTTTTGTCGGTGGAGCACCAGAGGATCATCTTGGCGTCCTCGGACATCATCTTTTCTTCAACGGTCTTGTCGTCGTCGTCGAACGCGCCGCGCTGGAGGATCAGGCGCTTGACCGCATGGCGGCGGAATTTCTGCTGGAGCGACCGGACCTCATTGAGTTCAAGCTGCTGGGGCAGGAGCGTCCGCACATCGGAGATCCCCCAGAAGCTCGTCGGGTGCGGGTTGAACGAATACGCCACGAATGGGAGCCCGTCAATCTGGAGCTCATCGGGCTGATCGACGAGAAACTTGTCATGGCCCATACAGAGCACCTTGACGGTCTTGGTGGGGGCGTGATGGATCTCCCAGAGTTCGACCCACTCAAGGCTCTTGGCTTCCGCTTGGTCGGCGTTGGTGGGCTGGGTGCCGTCGCTGGAGCCGGCCAGTTCGTCGGTATGGCGATCGCGATCCGACTGCGAGGCGAAGTCCTGGTCATGGGACGCGCAGATGTTCTTGGTATTCGTGTATTTCGAGTCGGCCTTCACGTCGCGGAGCCGGCGGTAGTACCGATGGGCGACCCATTCAGCATCCTCGATACAGGTGGCCGCGGAATCCACGAGAATGTCGTTCGGGTGGACGCGCAGGACCCAGGGCATTCCCGGGTTGATGTCGGCGTGGTGCTCGATCCGGTTGAGATCCTCATCCACGGAGGTCAGGGTCTCATCGGACATATCGGCGACCTTGCCGTCCTCCAGGGGGACTTGGGCCTTGACGGTATTCGAAGCGGCGTAACCATACTGCGAATCGTAGCCGATCTTGAACACGCCGACGCCACACAGGTAGCCATCGACGATCGAGCGTTTCATCTCGCGCTTGACGTTCATCTCCTGGATCAGCCAGTTGTCCAGGTTTTCGACCATCTCGGCGCGTTCAACCGCCTCGGACTTCCTGGGGAGGGCGGATACGCGAGGGTTGCGGAAGTAAATCAGTGGCACGACTGAGCGAATGAGGGCAAAGGTATAGTTCATGGACAGACCGCCGCCCGGGTACTTGCCGAGGTAGTACTGCTCAAACTTGGTCCAGTCGTCACTATTCCCGAGCGTCTGACGAGAGTGCCGGGCGCTACCCAACCGTGCCTTCCAGAGTGTGAGGTCTGTTTTGGCGCTTGCCATTACGTATCCTTGTCCATAATCACGTGGAAGGTGGCTCCGACGCCCGTGAGGGCCACGTAGAGGCCCGTGCTGTAGGCAATCGGCGTCCCGAACATGATGCTTTTGGAGTGATTGGCCGTGACGCACTTGAGCTCCCCGATCACGGTGCCGGCGGCGGTGGTATTGTCATAGACGGTGATCGTGGCGGCGGCGGCAGCGGTCGTCAGGACCAGACCGGCCAGGCCGCCGGACCCGGTATGGATAAGCGCGGAGGCGGCTTGCTGACCCGACGGCGACAATCGTTGACCCATGGTACTCTCCTCAATTCAGGAAACTAAAGCGTGTCTCCGCCAACTGGCGGTCAAACGGCATCTGCGGCTTATTCCCGGCCCCGACGAGCTCCTCGACGGCCAGATCAGTATCATACGCATCGACGCGGATCTGCTCCCACTCCTCGACGGTCCGGATCCGCTTGTTGGAGGGGCGGTGCGCGATATTGGGCTGGGTGGACAGTTGCACGGCGTCCGCGAGGGCATCGAGCGCATCGTCATGGCCGCGGCGTTTCGTGTCCAGACGGTAATCACGCATTTCAACCTCAAGCGGCTTCGCCATACCCCGCGGGAGCTTCAACAGGCGTTGCTCGACCCACGGCTGGAGCGCCATGTGCCGCGTCGTTTTTGACACGTGGCCCCCGCGCATAATCTCACGGATCGGCAGGGCGCGGCCAAACTTCTTCATAAAATACGGCATCATGCGCGGGAGCAGGGCTTGGGCGGCGACCGCCTCGATCCCGATCACCCGCGGCTTGTAGCACTCATGGAGATGAAAGAGCATCTCGACCATTTCCATGGGGGTGTACTTGCCGTACTCGATATTGAGCACATAGCGCACGTTGTCGGCATCCACGCCGACCGTCACGAAGGCGCAGTTATCGGCCTTCTCCTTGTCAGAGAACGCCAAGTCAACGGCGGTATAGACGCGCATCTCAGCACGGTCCTCGGCGGTCAGCAGCGCGGAATCATAGAAATTCAGGTCTGGGTCCAGCATAAACACCAACTCGCTCGGGTCCACCGGCTCGTTCATGTACCACAGTTGGAAGATCGTGGAGCCCTGTTCGGCTTCGAGTTCCTTCAACGCCTTGGCGTCCAGAATGGCCGGGCAGGTGGGGGTCCCATCCTCCTTCTTGGCCTTGATTGTGTAGTGATTGCGGCGGAAAGCCGCGGACTTCTTCTCCAGGTAGCTGACCATATCCGCCGGCGCCCACCGTGTCCCAATATGATACATATGGCCCTTGGTGGGGTGGTTGAGCAGGGACATGGACATGCGATACCACATGATCGCCCGTTCGATGTCCTCGCGGTTGGGCACAATAAAGCCGCCGCTCGTATCGTCTTGCGTGGCGGTGACAAGATCGTCCATCGTAATATCGTCCACGTGGCGCGATACGACCCGGCTCTTGGCGCCAGTGATTTCAAACGTCGGCTGGCCGCCGCGGTTGCTGTCCCGGCGCAGGGTGGCCTTCTTCGTGGACCAGTCCACGGAGTTGAAATCGGGGATCACCTCAGGGTAACACGCCCGAAACAGGTCATTCATCTCCACATGGGACTTGAGTTCGTTGTGCTTGGGTTTGGCGTTCTCCTCGGTGTTCATCGCCAGCAGGTGCGTCCGGTTGGGGTCCTTCACCGCCGCTTGCAGCGGTCGCCCCACACTCGCCACGGTGCTCTTGAACCACCCTCGCGGCATCGTCACCATCACGCGCCGCGCCTTCGCGGACTCCAGTTGCCGGCAGACCGGCAAATGAACCTCGGGCTGTAATTTGTCGTACCCCAGAATCCCCTTGCAGAAGAAGTACAGGTCGTCCAACCCCATCTGACGTGTCCCCCACAGATGCCTCGGGACCAGCCGCTTGATGTCTCTCGTGCTCATCATGCCGCAGGATCCTCCGCCTCGGGCGGCTCAGGCCCCATCGGTATGCTCAAGGCCCGGCCACTCTCCACCGCCGCTTGCTGGAGCAGTTTGATCGACTGAGGCGATAAGTCTACCTGCTTCGCCAGGTCGTTGTCCCCGCGCTGGATCCCGCAATACCCCAAGATCATCTCCCCAGCCCGTCGCGCCCCCTCGCCCTTCCCCAGTGCTGTCCCCACCAGGTGCTCCGCGATCGTTTTCTTCGACCGCTCAAATAACTTCCTGATCTCCTCGTTCCGTACAGGTGAAGATTTCAGTATGTCGGAAATTCCCACACTTTCGCCCGGATCTTCTTCGCCATCCGGAACACGACGCGGAATCCCGCGCTTCGCCAACACCTTCATTCGCTTGATTTCACGCTTGTATTCAGGATCCTTCAACCATAATCGCAGTGATCTCGTGCTGATGCCCACTTCTTTCGAGACTTCCTGCTGATTCAGCCCCTCAGAGAATAAATACGCCGCCTCAAGTCGCTGTTCCTCTGTCGCTGCCACTATGCCTCTCGCTCCCCGTTATCTGAGACACTCGTGAAATATATCGCCAGTATCTTACACCACAGTAGGTACTTCGTCAAGAAGGTTGCCTCTTTTGTTTTTGAGACACCCCCAAACACTCCTCAAACCCTCCCCAGTTCGCCTTTCAGTAACAAGACACTAAACGCGACACCCAAACCACACCAGTACCCTTCCTTCCAACAAACTGCCCCACCCTAACCGCGACACTAAATCGCCTCGCCTCCTCTCCTCTCCTCCTTCCGGGCATTCCGACCTAAAAATGGGGCCCGTATTAGAGACAGGTCAGATCATAGTGAGCGCCATGCCCGTGGGGGGGAAGGGGGGTGGGTTGTCGAGGATGAGGGGGGCAATAACAGGTAGCGGGGGCAGGTCTGGACAGGGGGGATCATCGTCTCCAACGTCTGATAATTACTCTAATGTTACCAAGGCCGCTGGGACAGATACCTAATGTTTGCAGGGGCGGGGCGGGAAACTACCCCCGGGCGGGGAAGTCCTGAGGCCCTGAGTTGCGCTATCTCGCAGCCATGACCGCTAATCTGGCCCTGCTGGAGCGTGGCCAAGACACTCCCCCGGGGCCGCTGGCGGCCTGATACGCGGCACTG
>Ga0307928_10004540_pt1 | contig 10527 bp, 7 predicted proteins | sample AceLakmetagen232_FD_201815 | JGI IMG/M metagenome (GOLD analysis project Ga0307928, IMG submission 201815) | Saline water microbial communities from Ace Lake, Antarctica - #232 | ecosystem: Environmental > Aquatic > Non-marine Saline and Alkaline > Saline | place: Antarctica: Ace Lake...
AAATAATCTATATAAATAACCAGCTTTACCTTTTAAAGATCCTTCTCTATCATGAATAGAAATATGAGGATATTTATGTTCTAAATGTTTTCCTTCATAGGATCTTTTTCCTTCTACATCAGTATACCCCTCTTCATACCAGATATTTTCATTATCAAATTCTGATTTAGATGCAGGATTTACACCTAAAATTTCATCATCAGGTTCCCAATTCCAATCCTTACCTTCTTCAGGGTGTGGAGGACTTTTCTTAGGTATATCAGAAGGGAAAGGATTTTTATCTTTGTTAGGCATATTAATTTCCTATAAAGTACTATCAGATTCTATCAAATCTAATATTGGAGAGTACCATAAAGTCATTAAATCACTTAGTTTAGTAGACCATTTCTGCAACATAACTATTCCACTATCATAGTCTTCATATTCTTTTCGAGTGTTACAAAGTGCCTTACCTTGTAAATAAGATGCTTCCATATTAATTACAGAGGCAATAACAGCATTAATATTACCTACAAAATCTATTAATTCTGTATTAGATTCTGGAAACGATTGATTTAATGCTGTAGATACTTTAAGTGATAAATCTGAAAATGCTGTCCAATCAATTGCCATTTGTACCCTCAATTATTATTGTTCACTATCTGTATTATCTACAATTTTTCCGATTATTCTTCCACCAGATACTACATAAGGTGCATTGAGACTAATTCCTTCTTTAGAATTTATTACTACACCTTCTTCCCCTGTTAATACAACTTTCTTTGCTTTTATAAATACACCTAATCTTGTAATGTCAACTTCTTGATCTGCAAATTGTATCATAAGTTTTTGTTTTTTTCTATCTATATATACATGAGTTCCGTAGAAATCTATATATAAATTGGTTGCATCTTTAGAATCGTGTATACTTAAAGTACCATCTGCAAACCTATGTTCAATAGTATTTATCTCTTTATTTTTATTTACTATTTTTTTATTTTCTAAGGAATCGCTCCAGCCATATCTCTGAGGATATTCTGAAGTAAAGCTAACAGGTCTATTAAGACGATCAATTGTAGAAAATGCATAGAACATATTATATATGCTTGGAGGATTTCCAGAGAATACTATAACTTGACTGTCTTCTTCTGGTACTGCAAAATTAGTTGATAAAGGTCCTTCTCCTAAACCAGCAGGGTATAAAGGATAAATCCAAGGAAGTTTTTCTTTATCATCCCAGGGTATTAAATCCGGAATACTAACTTTTATTCTACCAAGTAGCCTTGTATCTTCATTAGATACTACTTTAGCCTTAATAAGATTGGTTGTATCCCCAAAAGGTTTATAGGTTTTAAAAGTTGATAAGGCGTTAATGTGTCCTTGTGGCATATTTTCCTCTTAATAGACTTTTAAGTATTATTTCTACCAAATCCCATCACAATTTACAAGAAAGCAATTAGTTAACAAATCAAATCCAAACGTTCCTTTATTAATTAAACAGACTAATAATTTAAACCCTTTATCTGTATCTACTAAAATTGTACCCATAAGTAGTCTATAATTATCATTAGTCTCTGTTATATTTGTAACTACTTTTAAATAATCACCTAATTGAACTACATTAGTTCTAATTTCAAATCCGCTTACTACTAACTTCAAATTTTCTATTGGTCTAATATCATAAGTCCTGTTATAATCTAAATTATTTATAGTAAAATAAGGGTCGTTGCAATCAGTACTTATCCACTTTGTATCATCAACTATCCTAACAGAAGCAGCTGGAACAAATCCTCTGTATAAATCATAAGGAACATTAGCAGATCCATTTATTGTATCGACAAAAATTCCTGGACGTTTAACTGTCATCTCAGTTATATCACTAATAGATTTAAGTTGAGCAAACTGTGGATTATGGTAAAAAGTAATATAAAATCCTGCACCTACTCCAACTGAAGGTTCTACAGCTACAGGTATAACTTCTCTTGTTATAATTTCTATCCAAGTGTTTGCAGTTAATCCTGTCATTAATGTACTACTTATTGTACCTGAAGAAGCAAATATTATAGGAAGTTCATTTGTTACAATACCTACAGCATTAGCTTTAACTCGTTTTCTTTGAAATACACCTTTAATTCCTCTCCCATAAGGAACAATTATAAAAGTAGATACTTCAGGTTTTAATTTACCTATAGATATAGTATCTACAGGTGTAATAACACTATCAAAATTGGGACTAAAATCTACTCTACGTAAAGTATCATCATAACTTGTTATTTGTCTATATTCTCCATTTTCAATTGAATTATCAAGAATATATATCCATGCACCAACAAGTTCTTCTTCTGAATCACATTCAATACATTCTGGAAGAATTATATAATTTTTGCTACCATCATCAGGACCGGCTGGATTGCCTGTCCATATACATCCAAGACAACAGTTTTCATATTTTTCATAACAAAAAGGATAGGAAGTCCCTTTCATATCTTCTATCTCAATAATATCATCTAATCTAAAGGGTGTTCCTGAACCTTCACTATATTCAAACAGTACTTGTCCATATAATTTGTGAGTAAGATGTCCAGTTACTTGTATTTTACAGTCAGCAGTAGTTGTCTCTAAACCACTCCAATTAGTTTCTAAAACTACTGCACTCCCATCAGCCCAATGCATTGAAGGAGTAAGTGCTGATATAGTTGGACTTCCAGATAACCCAGTACTATTTATACTTAAAATTTGTGATGCAGGGTTATAAGAAAGAAATGTTTGAGACTCAGAATCTCCATCACCTTCTGTCAAAGTAAAACCATATTCTATTAATTTTTTAGGGTCAGCCCAATATGTTCGTACTGTATCAATTATTCCAGTTACAGGATTACTCACTGTAGAATTATTAGTTTCATTAATGAAAATTCCACCGTTGTTATCCAGCCCAAACAAAGCGTCTTCAGTTAAACCAAAACCTATTGTCTGCATAGGTCTTTTTCCACAAGCCAGACCTTTAGTAAAGGTAGCATCTGAGGCTAAACCTGAATAAACTAATCCTAATTCAGTATATAGATCTGTTCCTAATAATCTTTCTGATATATTATCAACTATCATATCTAAATCATCAGTAGCTTGTTTTCCAACATATGCAATATCATTCGTATAAATTTTATCTGCATATTTTCCGTCTGGATTCGAAGTCTGTAAAGTAGAAGCTAAACCAGATCTTTCAAATAAAGAGTCCCCTGAAGAATCAGTATAAATATCCTCAATTGTATTATATTCATACAAATTATAATCACATTCATCACCTACAGAATCAAAATATCCTATTCTGTCGTACTCAAAACATTCGATTAAACTTGAAGGAACACTACTACCTGTTCTTAAAATAGAAGTACCGGCAGGATTTAATGCCTTATGATAAATACCAAGATTTTTTTTAGAAAGTAAAGCTATTGGAAGGACAAGACAAGAAGAATCACTTGCCTTCCATAAACCTCTAATATCTGATCTAACAATCGATTTACCGTTAGTAGTTTGAACTGCATCTATTCCGTAAAAAGAAGAAGAAGGATCATAAATATCAGTTCCAAATTTATATTGGAATTGAATTATAAAAGGTAAGGTATCAGGATCTTCATCTGCTATAAGAGTTATATTATGGTCACCTGGGGATATAATGTCGACCCATTCAGCAGTATTGGTAGGAATAATACTTAAATAAGAATCTAAGCTCCCGTATTGTAAGTTTCCGTAAGGAACATAAGAATCAGTTAGAATATTAGTATAAATTTCCAGCCAGATTATATCAGCTTCAATATCCGAAAATCCTGTACGTTGTAAATTACTTAATTCAATATGACAAGAGCCCTCATCTACTGCTATGTTAGTCCCTTGTAGATTAAGTCGTTTTCCATTTATCCATGCTTTTGAATTATTTTTTAATACTTCAAAATTGGTTCTATCGACAGCACTAATATCAGTAAAATAATTAGGGTCATCAATAAAACCAACTAATCCAAGTTCATTTTCAGACATATATTTGATGTTTAGTCTAGTAGCTATATGCGAACCTAACCCTTTTCTTAATATAGCAATTATTCTAAATAACTCTTCAATCTTTTCTGCTATCTCTGTAGTTGAGGTATATCCTGAAGATACATCTTCTTCAGGTATATCCATTCCATAAAAATCTAAATTTAATTTTGCAAGAGATTCTTTGATTCCAGCACCTTCTGCAACATCTATATCTCGTATATGATGCATCCCATCATCATAATGATGATCAGAAGCTAAGAGAGCTAATAACTTAGCTATACCATAATTATCTTGAACAGGTCGATTGCTTACACCATCAACACCTAAAGTTAAATTTCCTGTAGTTTCATTTATATTTACAGTTTCTTCGGCATCAGGAGTTCCTTCAACTGGTTCACAATCTCCTATCCATCGTGGTTTTAGAGTATCATCAATAACGTCTTCATAAGATTTTGGCATGTTTTATTCCTCATTTAATAAACAAAAAATTCCTAATTGGTTTCCTCTATGTGACCAAATTTCTGTTAAGTCTGTCAGTATCCCTACATCTGCACCAATACATAAAGCATCTGAGATAGAACCGCAAGCTGCAGGATTAGTTTTAGCAACAGTTAAAGATGAAGTAGTAGTCCAAACACTCCCATTGAAAATTTCAGTAGTATCAAAGGCACTGGTATAATACCCGCCGACACATAATGCTGAAGTGGTAGTTCCTGTTGCTGCCAAAACGCATTTACTCTCACTTAATGAAGAGGAAGTAGTCCAAACACTTCCATTCCAACATTCAGTTGTATTCTTATATCCACTTGCTCCTCCGGCTCCAGTACCTACTCCCGCACCGCAAATACGTAAAGCAGCCGAAGTAGTTCCACAACCTGAGCTTAAAGTTATTCTATTAATTAAACTACTTGTTGTAGACCATGAAAAACCACTCCATTTTTCAACATTTTCCATAGGAGACAAAGTATCAGTTAAACTACCGCCAAAACATAGATGATTAGTACCTGATCCACAGCCAGATAAACCATATCTCCCTGTATTTAAACTACCAGTTGTGGCCCAAGAAAAACCATTCCATTTTTCAGTTTCATTTGTTACCAAAACTACACCACCAGAACCTGTATCACCTCCGTAGGCTAAACCCAAGGTAGTAGTTCCAGATCCACCCAATGCTGATTTTGCAGTATTTAAACTACCAGTTGTAGCCCAAGAAAAACCATTCCATTTTTCAGTTGTATGTGAAAGAGGTATATAAATTAGTTCAATAATAGGAATGTTTAATCCTCCACCAAAACTTAAGGCATTACTGGTAGTTCCAAAACCGGCTAACCAATATCTTACAGTATTTAAATTGCTTGTAGTAGTCCAAGTACCCCCTATAGTATAATCACTTCCCAGATTAAATTTCAACTTGAGTTTATATACACCTCCATCAGGATTACAGCTAAAAGAAATAATATCTTGATTTAAAAGATTATTTATATCCCAAGTATTTCCATCATCAAAACTTATATCTACAAGAGCTTTTGTTGAAATACATAATTTTGTTATTTCATCTAAAAATAATTTTTCTATTTCTATGTCACTATGATACAATTTTTTTGTTTGAACTATACCTTGTCCATAAGAACTGTTCTCTTCATCATAAACCGAAGTAGAATTTTCTAAGTCTACTAACCCAGTCTCTCCATCCTGGCTTGTATATAGTTCACTAATAATACCACTAGAATTTGTTCCAGAACCAAGTAATAATGACTGTTCTCCTGGAAAGTCAAGAGGTCTTGTAAAAATTTTCATAATTAACTCCTATATCTTTCTAAAAAATCTGGATCTACATCTGAATCTACAAAACATAATCTTTCTCTTTTAATTAATATCAACTGAAAATCCCAACTGACATCCAGTAGTAAACCATCGTTCAGTTGTATCTATTGAATCTGATAATGCACCAAAAGCTAAAGCTGAAGATGTAGTTCCACAACCTGCCAATCTACTTCTTATTTCGTTTAAAGCTGAGGTAGTACTCCAAGAAAAACCATTCCATATTTCAGTAGTATCTACAATCCAAGGAAAACTAGTTGTTTCCCCACCAAAACTCAAAGCATCAGAAGTATTTCCACAACCAGATAAATTAGCCCTTGCTGCGTTTAAAGATGAGGTAGTACTCCAAGAAGAACCATTCCATATTTCTGTAGTATTTATCGCTGTTGCAGAAAAACCACCAAAACATAAAGCATTAGATACAGTTCCACATCCTGCTAATTGACATTTCACTTCTTTTAAGGCTGAAGTAGTACTCCAAGAAGAACCATTCCATATTTCTGTGGTATCTGCAAAACCTGTTGAGGTATAACCACCAAAACATAAAGCGTTAGATACAGTTCCACATCCTGCTAAAGATATTTTACCTTCATTTAAAGCGGAAGTAGTAACCCAAGAAGATCCATCCCATATTTCAGAGGCATCTGAATAGGTTCCATTATTTCCACCAAAGCATAAAGCAGTGGAAGAATTTCCACAACTGGCTAATGCATCTTTAGAATCATTTAAAGCTGAAGTAGTACTCCAAGAAGAACCATTCCATATTTCTGTAGTATCTAAAAAAGCTCCAGTACTTCCACCCATACATAAAGCTGATGAAATAGTCCCACAACCACCTAAACCACTTTTAGCCTCATTTAAAGAAGCTGTTATACACCAAGCATTATTACCGCTATTATAATCACTTCCTAAACTAAATTTTAATTTAAGTTTATACGTACCATCATCACTATTAGTTCCTGAAAAACTAGAAATTATAGAATTTACAATTTTTCCTGTAGAATAACTATTCCCACCATCAAAAGAAATGTCAACAGTTCCTTTAGAAGAAATGGCTTTATTTGTTAATTCTTGTATAACTAATTTATTGATTAAGGTAGTACTTTCATATAATATATTTGTTTCCAGTACACCTTGACCGTAACTTTTATAGTCTTCACTATAAGGAATAGAATCTGAATCCCTAAACACTAACCCAAATTTACCTGTTTCTTCAGTATATAATTCTACAATACTTTCTGAATCTAACCCTGAATTTTTAGGTTCAAAAGCTGTTCTCTCTAATTCTACTCCCATATATTTCATGACTACGCTCCGTCAAATTTAACTGCAAAATAGTCTTTATATTTTGGATTAATCATACTTGTTTCAATATTAACTATCTCTGGATGACCATAAATCTTATGGTTTGATTTATCAACGTGCAAACATTGTATACCTGTATCTAAGATAACATTTAATCCTTGATCCCTAAATCTTTGACAGACATAAGTATCCTCAGTAATGGCTGCTTTGCCCTGCACCGTAAAAGTTTTATAATAAGGCTTTTTCATTTTTACAAAACTATCTGTTTTTATTAAAGTACAACCTGAAGGAAGAACTAATACATTTCCAAAAATATCTCCAATGCTATATTCTTCTAAAGCTGAAGGAGTACCGTCTTCTAATTCTATCATAGGAACACTCTCTAAAGGTATATACTTCCTATAATACATTCCTCCCACTACATTTGCTTTACAATTATATAACTGAACCAAAGCATTACGAGGTATTACAACATCATCATCTACAAAAAATATGTATTCAATACCTTCCTCTAAAGCTTTATCTACAATAAAATTTCTTGCATCAGGTACAGTAAAACCGTAAGGTTGTTCTATCATAGTATCAAAAGCTGCAGGCATTTGTAATAAAGAAAAATCGGTTACATTAGGATCATTAGCATTTCTATGTGGTGTAGCAACCATTATTCTTCTAACCTTATGAGAAAAATAATGTTTGGCTACAACATCTTTTTCCATAAGCTCTTCTTTTGAAATAAAATCAATTTGAGAAGATACTTTAGGTTGTTCTAATTTTAAACCTTTCTCGGTAGATGAAGAAGGGGGTAAAGTTAACTCTTGTTGTTGGTTATTTCCTTCTCTTAATTTAGCCGTATATTCATCTGCAAGCCCTTTATTTTCTGGATGTTGTAAAGATGCTAAAAAGAATTTTACAGTGTTTTCCTTAGCATCAGGTTCAATTAAATCTAATCTACCTATTCTTTTTTCAAACCTTTTGAAATATCTTTCCGGGTGATGTTTTTCCCAATCATCTTTACCATGTTTTAATTGAGATTCCAATGCTGGAATTAAGTCTTCCCAATCCCTAACTTCTCGAATACGTTCTTTAGCCACTTTTTTACATTCTAACAACCCAAATTCTCTTTCTTCTATTTCAACTTCTTTCCTTTTAATTTTAGCTCTTAGTTTATCTTTTTCATATTCAGGAATATTAGCTGGATTTTGTTTAGTAAGTTTATACTTTAATTCATCTTTTTCTGCGTGTAATAAATCAAGATCCGCTTCACCTTTTTTACTTTCAAAAGAAAGTCTAATTAACTCTTTAACATGAACTGCTTGTTCACCTATTGCTTGCCAATACTTAGAATCAGGTGTAGGGTGTTCATCCTCATTCAAAACCATAGCTTCCATTTCAAACTTAGATCTAAATAAAGATGAATTTGAATAACGTTCCTTAAATTTTGATTCATGTGCAATTAAAAATTCGGCGTCTTCTGGTTTAATAAGATCCTTTACCAGAACTAAAGATGTTTCCATATTGTTCCCCCTTTTTTAAATTATTAAATACTATGTTTCATACTTTGCCATGAACCCTAATGATATACCTACTGCATTCCAAATTTCAGTAGTATCAACATAGGTACTATTATACCCGCCCATACATAAAGCTGCTAATGCAGTTCCACATCCAGATAGATATCCTTTTACTTCAGTTAAAGATGTAGTTATAGTCCAAGTACTTCCATTCCAATATTCTGTTGTATCTACTGGAGGTCCGTAGATATTTCCACCCATACATAAAGCAGAAGATGTAGTTCCACAACCTGCTGAATAAGCTCTATCCCCCGTTAGGGAGGATGTAGTAGTCCAAATAGAACCGTTCCAAATTTCTGTTGTATTCACCACAACACTATTATATCCACCCATACATAAAGCATTTGAAGTAGTTCCACATCCTGATACAAAAAATTTTGTTTCAGTTAAAGACGTAGTTGTAGACCAGATACTTCCGTTCCAAATTTCTGTTGTATCCACCGGGGGTCCAGCAGCTCCACCCATACATAAAGCATTTGAAGTAGTTCCACAGCCTGCTAAACCATATTTTGTTTCAGTTAAAGACGTAGTTGTAGCCCAGATACTTCCGTTCCAAATTTCTGGAACACTTGGAGCAGTCCAACCAAAACAAAGAGCACTTGAAATGGTTCCACATCCGGCTAAACCATATTTTGCATCATTTAAAGACGTAGTTGTAGCCCAGATACTTCCGTTCCAAATTTCTGTTGTATCTAATGGAACTCCAGTAGATCCTCCCATACATAAAGCTGCTGATGTAGTTCCACAACCTGCTAAACCATATTTTATTTCAGTTAAAGCAGAAGTAGTAGTCCAAGTACCAGCACCATAGGTACTACCTAAAGCAAATTTGAGTTTTAATTTATATGTTCCTGCATCTGAAGAAGTACCTGTAAAATCGTCTATTACTGCATTCAATATTTTACCAGTTGACCAAGAACCCCCATCATCAAAACTAATATCATAAGTACTCTTAGTGGTGGGATAATTAGAAGTTATCTCATCTACTATTAATTTTACTATAGCGTCAGTAGTTTCTGTTAATCTTTTGGTTTGTATAACTCCCTGACTATAGCTCCCTTTCACTTCATCAAAAATAGAAATAGTATTTTCGTCATCTATTAAACTCTTTTCTGTATATTTCAAATCGTAAGGAGAATAAATATCTCCGTTTGAATAGATTCCAGGGATTGTTCCTACCACTAATTTTAATTTTTCTAAATCTGCACCCATAAATTTCATAATTGTACCTATCCTAATAATAACTGTTCAAATTTTAGAAAGAAGCCTAATTGATACCCTGTCGCAATCCATTTCTCAGTAGTATCAGAAGTACCCGTATCAAAACCACCCATACATAAAGCTGATGATGATGTACCACAACCCGCTAAAGAAATCTTAACCTCATTTAAAGCTGAAGTTGTAGACCAAGAAAATCCGTTCCAATATTCAGTTGTATCAGCAGGAGAATTAGTATTACCCCCAATACTTAGTGAAGCAAGAGGATTTCCACTGGCAGATAAAGAATATCTTGATGTATTTAAAACAGATGTAGTAGCCCATGAATATCCACTCCAAATTTCTGTAGCGTCTGATTTAGCTCCAGTAGACCCACCAATACTTAAAGCTGATGAAGTAGTTCCACATCCAGCTAAAGAACTTCGTGCTGTGTTTAGAGCTGAAGTAGTAACCCATGAAGATCCATTCCAAATTTCTGTTGTATCTATATTAGCTCCTGTACTACCTCCAAAACATAAAGTAGCTAAGGTTGTCCCACATCCCGCAAGACTATATTTAACTTCACTTAAAGCAGAAGTAGTAGCCCAAGAAGAACCGTTCCATA
>Ga0307928_10004541_pt1 | contig 10527 bp, 10 predicted proteins | sample AceLakmetagen232_FD_201815 | JGI IMG/M metagenome (GOLD analysis project Ga0307928, IMG submission 201815) | Saline water microbial communities from Ace Lake, Antarctica - #232 | ecosystem: Environmental > Aquatic > Non-marine Saline and Alkaline > Saline | place: Antarctica: Ace Lake...
ACTAACTGTGTCGTAAGTTAACTGCCCAACATAATTAAGTAGGTTTCCTAAATTACCATAATTATCATGCTCTATAATTTCAGGATAGTGGATACTAGCTGCTTCACTTTCAAACGCTGCCATATTAAAACTTCCTTACGTAGTTGGTATACTTAAACCAGTTATCAAATCCAGTACTTAACATCTTTGTATCTGTACTTGTTGTGTATTCCATACGAGTACACTCACAATCTTTAGCATAAATCTCTAACTTCTTAAAAATATCCTCTAGTGTGTCAACTTTGTTAGCATCTACAGTTAAAGAATAAACAACAAACACTTTCACACCAGTACCGACAGCATTACCAGTACTTGTTATAATAAATCCAACAATTGAGTCTTCATCATTAACAGTCCAGTACTGCATACTACCACCAACAAACTGTTCATAGATCCGTAAAATCGACTTAGAATCCTTAGCATCATAAGGAGGTATAGCTTCAGCTATTATATCCTTCAGTGCATCAAATCTTAGATTAATTTGATCTATTGTCAGTTTGGTGATATATAGATCGGACATGCCTTTTATCTCCAAGTTTATAGTTAACTTCTACAGACGAAATATCTGTAGCTATAGAAGACTTCAAAACCAACTGATGCGAATCAGCTGTTATGTTAGGATAGAAAACACCAGAATTATTAACACGCTGAAACGGTAAAGTTACTGATCTATTGTTTTCATTATACTTACTTGTGACAGTTCCTAACATACCGTCATAAGTGTTAGCGTGCACAACAACAGACTCTACTGTAACTAAACCTTGAACATTGAAATCAAATGGATTCCAACGTATGTATAAACTATCACTAAGATATCTACTAGTCACTCCTATTAGTTTATCTTTAGTTCTTAACAATCCAGACACTTCTTTAATAGAAATAGCTGAGTATTTATCACCAACAATTACACAGAAACTATCTTGACTAAAGTAAGCTTCATGTCTTAAAGGATCATACGATGAAACAATAGTAGGGTTGTTAAATCTCTTCAGCTGAGCATAACCAAATCTTTCAGGTACTACACTTTTTGGTACTAGTTTGTAATAATCCCCAGACCTACTCATAAATATATGAACTGTGTTGTTCCCAGTAACACAGCCACGTTGAGAAATCCCTTCAGATTCCATAGTTTTATAGCCAAACGTAGGAACAGGGCTTTGAATAGGATATACCAGACAGACCCCACGATTACCATAAACTACAACATTACTACCTAAAGCTTTTATACTTAAGATCTTACCAACTGGTAATTGCATCCAGCCAACTTCATTACGTTTAAGCATATCTAAGAAACGTTGTCTATTAAATGCTGTTTGTGTTGCATCATAACCAGTCTCAGTGCCACCACTGGTATAAGGGATATGACCTAAAGTTGCTCCAGAATAATTGAACAACCAGCTTAAATCCCCACCAATCTCAGACCATAATATATAGTTTTCTTCTAATCCACCAACAAGTCCACTAAAACTTCCTGGCAACTCACGCATCAATACCCGCCAATACGCTTTCCACTCAGCATTCCAAAAGGATCCTTGTGTAAAGCCACCAAGTATAGTTCTTCCACCCACAACATCACCAGTCTCTATATACGGGCTTTCATACACAATAGGTGTACTCACAGCATCAGAATCAATCCTACTTAACTGGCTCTGATAGACTACAACAGTCCCATTAGTCAAGTACCAGCTATCACCATGATCTATAAAATGCCACTGTCCACCCTCAGTAACTTCAGTTACATAGGCAGAAGTAGTATAATCATACAAAGTAATAAGATCAAGACCATAGTTATCAGCCATATAAAACAGTTGAGTAGATGTAGCAACAATCGAGAACTTTTGACCTTTAAAGATTTGAGGAAATCCAGTTTCATAGTCAGTATTCCAAGGATTAAATATAGCTTCTTGACTTACAAACGGTTTAGCTATCGCACGTTCTTTATCACCAAGCACAATCAACGGCCTAGACCCAACACAAGACATAAGTCCTGGAACATTCAGTTGTCCAACAATCTCTGGTTGTAATCCAACTCGTAAAGACGCTGTAAAGAAGTTCTTTTCTTGATAACCTTTCATTAGAAGTTTACCCAACTACTTTCTTGTTGATTAGTATAGCCTGGATCATCCTCAGAGGCATCAGCTTCAACAGCTAGCAGCATCTGATCAACTAACCGTTTAAAATCATTAACACCTTCTGAATTCCTCAACAAGCCCTCCATGGACATCATGGTACCCTTCGCCAATATTGAAGGATACCTTGACGACCATAAAGAGCTACTTGCGTCATCTATAAGATCAGGCGAATAGAACTGTCCTAAGATCTCGATAGTGTAAGTTCCATCTGTAGGTGGGATTAACAGAATACCTGTATAAGCACCACCTAACTGGAACTTAGCATCATTTTGATGTAACTGTCCCCAATCAACAAGGTTAGCAAATGATACTACAGTTGTTTCTAGCAAACTAGGCGCAACATTAACTGGAATTTTACAGAATTCTGCAGGAGCCCCTACATCAGAACTATCAATTGGAGTCGTATAAGTATCCCTAACATACTTCAGAGAACGTTCTACGGCTTTGTTCCTAGATTCTGTGTCAGCATACCATACAGCTTCAATCTTTCTGTACTTTTCAAGTTCTATGATATAAGTCCCTGATACCGGCTTAGAGTAATGCCATGATTTGTATTGTAAATCTGTGAAGAGATCCATATACAACTGAGCGTCGTTTACAAAAAAGTCAATACCATTGTCACCAAACTCATGACCATTGGTCGGGTCTGGTTGAACTAAATCATATCTCCCACTAAGGGCTATTACCTTCTGTACAAGTTCTAGACGGTTCATTCTACTAACCTTGTTAACTTTGTTCAATAAATGGACAAACTATACGACGTTGTCCTTACCAATGCCAGACAAAACCATCATCAATGGAGAGTGCATGAACATGAAAAGACATTCAGTCATGTACTGTTCCATGGTGCCGTCGAAGCCAGCCGGAGTCACATCGGTGCGTTTGATATCTGCATTACGCAGAGGATGCCATTCCATGAACTTGGGATGAGAAACAACCATTGTGTACCAGAGTAACGGAATTTGATTGAACAGTGGGTGCACGTGCAGGTAGATTGTTCCGTTCACTGTACGCCATTCGTATACTTGGAATCCCCAGGCTTTCTGAGAAATAGTCAATTCAGGCAATCCATTAGCTTTAATAAGCTTGTTGATTGCGTTGACACCGTAAGTGGAGCACCAACCGATACGTTCCTGTGGGGTTGAACGCCCACGAATCTGGTACATGAAGGTGCTGATCAGGTTATCGGACATCCATTCTTCACCACTTTCTTCCCACTCGTCACCCGAGAAGGATGCGTCATAACGGAAATCAATGATGTTGGAAGAAGAATAGGTACGGATAAACTCTAACAGTCCCATCATTTCCCAAACAGTCTTACCGAGGCTGTCTGAGTGAGACCCGTACTTGCTCATAAAGCCGGCCAACTCAATGTAACGTGAGAAACAAAGAAGTTTTTCTTGGCGTTCACGTTTGATGATTGCTTCGCGGTTTGGGTCAGTCTTCAATGCCTCATCCATGTAGGTTCTTGACAACTCAATAGCTTCCTTGAAGATCTGCGTATGTTGAGTCATCAAAGTATCTACATAGTTGATAGCAGTTGGAGTGTACCCACCAGCCGGATGAGCGTCACCAACTGTGTAGACATAGTCAGAGTCTTCTAAGTTAAATCCATTAGACGAATTGTCGTCATCTTCCAGAAGTTTAACTTCGACATAAGAATCAGAGCCAGCAACTACAACATCAATAACTGTTGCATTCACGGCGACATCAGGATCTTCAGAATAGGATAACATAATTGTGTTATTCTTTCTAAATTCAGAGGCACAGGCAACATGAGAGGCTCTTGTAGCTCCCATCTTGATGAAAACACTAGTGCCTGTATTACCATCATCAGCAGAGACATAAGCATCGGATAAAAGATTATCTACATACAAAGCTGTAAAAGCACCACCACGCTCAGGCGAGGTGTTAGTATAATAATCATGTGAAGTAGAAGATAAAGGCATACCCTTACTTGACTTCACACTCATTGCAAACATCGGTGCTGTACCGTTAGGATCAAGGAATACAACCTTGTCCTTATATGAATCCTTTTCTTGATTTGCCAGGTGTTGACCAGGCATAACCATCCCTAAGAAGGGTTGAGATTCAGCCATTATTTATCTCCTTTAATTTCTTTGTCCTTCTTGACTTTCTTTATAGGAATGTCAGGAACAAGATTTGTAAAAGATTTCTGAGCCTGCTTTAGAGCAGCTGCAGAACAATCAAGTGGATTTTTGTACTTCATTTCATCTCCAGATTTAAGCAGTCTCACGAGCTGCTACAGTATTCACAACAACTTGATTGTTGATAGTAAAGTTAGCACCACCAGCGTGTTCAATTGCATCTCCAGCACCTGCGATAGAAATACAGTTCTCAACACACAATGTGTTACCATTGTTATCATCAATCCCCTTAGCAGCACCATCAATCTTAATGATATTGTTTCTGATTACAGCGTTTGATGCTGTACAGTCTGCGGCAACATAGATACCAGTACCAGCACTTCTGATGCCTTGAATAAGGTTACCGTTAATATCACAGTGATGCGCATAATTATCAGCACCACCACCAAAGTAAATACCATACTTGTGAGAAGATCCAGCACCGCCATACTGGAATGAGCAGTTACGGACTACCATGTGTGCGGCATTTTCAGTAGAGAGAAAAGCAGTTGCTGCTCCCCCGGCTGCTGTTCCACAAACAAGTTCACAGTTCTCAATCAAAGAATCGTTCGCAGTTCCAAGATCAATAGTGTCCTTATCCGCTTCTGTAACTTCCAGACGAAGGTTATGAAAGTGTGTACCTAAAGCAGTTCCAGCAAACACAGCACCTGTAGCCGGATGAATCTCAACAGCAGTATCGGTGCCTAACAATCCCATGCCAATAATATGACATGAAGACGGCATAACCAATCCAACTTCTGTATATTCCCCAGCTGCTACATAAATCCAATTATCTACTAACCAGGGACTAGCGTCCCAGTCGATCATAGCATTTGATCTACTAATCGCTTCGCCAATAGTTAAGAGCGGACGTGCCCAAGACTTACCACCATAGCTATCATTACCGTTTGCTTGACTAACAAACCAAACATTGTTTGGATGTCCCGGAATATTCTTTGCGTAGAAGTTCTTATCGCACGACAAGCTACCATGAGAAGCGTAGATTTGGAAAGGATCTCGTCGTAATATACCTCGAATTCCCATTATCTAACTCCTTAAGGTTAAATTCCGTTTGAATCAACAGTGACCCAGAACAGACCATTGTTGTAAAGAACAATCCAGTCACTAGTTAAATTCAGTGTCACATCAGCGCCACCTAAAGTTCCTAAAGATCCAGAATCGTTTATATTGTCAGTAATTGTAACATTAGAAGTAGCACGAGCAGTCATGAGAATCAAGAACGACTGACCAGCTGATTCAGAAATCTTAGGCATACGGACTACAAAGTCAGTAGATGCTCCAGTAGTCTTAACACGCACAACAGACTGATTAGCATTAACAGCATAGTAACTAGCCGCTAGGCCAGTATCTGTATCTGTATACGCTAAAACTTTCGTAATAGACTGTTTGTAGTGTTGACCGGCTAAAGCATCTGCTCTATTATTCGGAAAAGGCATTATAATACCCCTAAATTAAACGTTCGTTCATATCCTTCATATCTTCCTCAAACGCACTCATAGGTTGTTTAACCTGTGGTGCTGGATTGGGAGTTGAAGTGTTCTTTGGGACAGTAGTACCTGGCTTTGGTGCTTTACCCTTTTTCACCAATCCATATCTACTCCTGAAAGCAAATTCAGTCTGCTTAAACAGCTCGTTGATGTTGTTATTCAGAGCTGGATTTTGCCTCACTAAGTCAGTAGCTACTTGGGTAACAACTGCTTTGTATGGAGCTAAATCAGCATTCTCTGTATAGAACGCATCAACACTGTTTTTGATGTGAGTTTGCTGCTGAGTATACTGGTGAGCTACAATTGCTGCTCGTTGAACAGAGTCTGTTAAGGCTCTATTATACACAGTATTCAAAGCTTTGTTAATGTTTTCAGGTGTCGATAAGTCTACATCCTGTCCTAGATCTGCAACAAAATCAATTTGTCCTGGACTTTGCTGCTGTTGCACTGGAACTTGCTGTGGTGGTTGCTCTGGTGGAGCAGCTGGCTGACCGCCTGTATACTGAAGCATATCGTTCAACTGTGTAAGCATTTCCGGAGTGTACTGTGCCGGCTGACCTGCAACCGGAGTTGGAGTTTCACTAATCGGCTCTACTACTTGTTCAGTTGATTTTGTTGGTTCATTTACAGCTAAAGTTTCAGTTTCTGTAGGTCCTGGCTGATTCTCCGGAACAACTGGCACACTCTGTGTACCGTCTGGAGTAACTGCAGGAACTTCTGTTGGGTTTTGAGTTTCCATTAGTCTTCTTCACTTTCTGTTAAAATATCGTCTTTTGCGTCTGAGGCCCACGACCTAAATCTAACTAAAGCCTCTATCGCACCTCGTAATTTATCGTCAGTTATGTTATCGTCTTTAGTCCCATAGATCAAATCAGCAGTCTTGATCTGAATACCTTCTTCCAGATCAGCCATAAAGACTTGCCATGCTGGCATAGCTTCTAATTCTTCTATATCTTTTACTTGTAAGTCCAATCTAATCTCCTGGGTTTGTTCAATTATTGAACGAAGTTACTGTGGAACCTGGTCAATAGGAACTATGTTTCCCTTACGGGTTTCTTCTTGTATTGCTTCGGTTTCCATTGTCTGAGCTTGCATTTCTTGTAATGAAGCTATATCAGCCTGAGTACGTCTGAATTGTGATGTGTGTTTAGCTCCACCAAGTCTAGCAGCATGCATAAAGTAACGTAATATATCTATGCGTTGAGATAGTTCTGGGTGTGTAGAGGCTATACGTAACAGTTCTACAACAGTTTTCGGATCTTCCATCTTTATAATTCTTGGATCAGATGGTACAATCGAGTAGTCAGAGGCTATAGCTGTTGGATCAACTAAGATACGATCTATATCATTGTTGTTAGCTCCGTAAGCTGCTCTTAGTTCTCCATCATACTCACCAGCTAAGTCGACCCATAAATCTTTAGACATACGCCATTGTGTATTATCAGCAAAGACTCGTCCAAGATCCTGCATGACCTGCATAGCAAATACAGATGCCATACGATCTATACGTGTTAATCCTGCCATTGTAGTCCCTTGGAACTCAGTAGCCGTTAGACGATCTACCTTGTTACGCATAGAACCTTGTAGTTGTTCTTGAGCACCTGTGCCTTTATAGGCTACTTCACCGAACATCAGTGCTTCATTTACGTTATTGCGTGTGTAGTCTTGTGCTGGGACTTGGAATAAGGACTGTCTAATATCTCGTCCAAATCCTCTACGTTTAATTCTCCAACGACCACCTGGAACAGGTCTTGACACATCTTTAGAGTTAATTACAGATGGATCATAAACTATGATATCATTGACAGCACGTTTAACATTTTCTAAGTGAGAACTCACTAACATATCAGCATATTGTTGTAGGTTATAGTGCACTTCTAACCTACTAATTGGAGCTAGATCGTGTGTATTGAAATCAGGAGCACCTACAACTGTTGGGAATCTTGAGTCAAAAGGAAATTCACATGGTGATGCTTTAATAACTACTGAATCTGCTGCTATCCTAAATTCCCAATTTTCAGGATACTCACTATCACCTAAATTCCAGTCTTTTGGGATAATTCGTTTGTAGCGTACAACTACATCAATTAACTCAGAATCTACGTTAGTGTTTAATGAGCTCTTTTCGTCACGTCTGTTTTCAGAAAAGATAGCTGACACTCTGTGGGAATTGACTGGCTCATAGCGTAAGTACTTACAGTTGAACGTTTTAGCATACTTGTCACGCTCTTCATCAAGTAAAGATTCAAATCTAGACGAATATATCCAACCAGTTGAGTTACCATCTTGAGGCTCGTAGATTGGAACATCTGGATCTGGAAGATACTTATAAACATCAATATTAGCTATCTTAGTGCCTTCATATAAAGTATCAGTAACTAACTTTCGTTTATATGTAGGTTGTTGTTGTTGCTGTTGTTCAGGAGAAATACCAAATAGCTCAAGTAAACCATTTGTTGGATTAGTTTCTAATGATGAATCATAGGATACAACTTTCTGGCCTGTTACTGACTTCCAGTATGGGGCTGCTACACCTATGCCATAGGTTGTGAAGTCGTTAATTAACGTGTGGATCGCTAAGCCAGTTTTCATTTGGATGTTCTGCCACTCAACAACTTTCTGTAGTAAGGCAGGACCTACCATATCATCACCACCAGTGTAGCGAAACATTGGCATATCAAGGAAAGCTACAGCTAATTGGGCTAATATGGTTTCACGTATAGCATAAAGGATTGGCATAATGACTAACTTATTGGCTCTGGTATTATGTCTACCAGACTCTGCTTGACTTGCAGGAATATAAGCAGTCATAACACGGTCAATTTCTTGCCACTGGTCGTGACGTCCTACAATCTTCTGAGCACTTCTATCAGATTCTTCCATGACTAGACGAACAATCTTTTCATGAAGATCTGATCCCGGCTTTAAGTCTAGACCTTTAGGGTACTTATAATCAAAGTGTCTATCGTATAGACTGTCATTAGCCTCACCTGGTGAAGTTACCGGATTTCTGTATATGTACCCTGTGGTACCCATCTATTATCCTTTTTGTGAGTTGGTGTAGGACTGTTATAACCGGATTCTATATTATCTTCATGATCGTAAAGTGACCAAGAATCGTCTAGTTCATCATCTTCTAAGGTGTCATCATCATCATTTAACATTTCGTATGTAGCTTCATCTTCATCGTCACGGAATGGATCGTAAAAAGCAAAGTGCATATAATAATCGTCTATGATCTTTAGCAAATAAGCAGCAGCATCCATAACATCCCAACGATCTGACATTGGGAATGCGACTAATTGCATTTCAAGTTGTTTACACGCAGTTGGATGGTGCTCTATTTGACCAGATCTGTAGGGTGCTGACAGTCCCTTTACCCTAAATTCTTTCTTCACACTTGCATGAAGCCAAAGTATTACAGATTGAGGAATACCATGCTCATTTGCGTAGTTAATAAAGGGTGTTCTAATCCACTCATTTAGACTTGTCTCTTCAACAGCCATGAATGTGCAGTTGTACATTAAGTATAATTCAAAAGCTTTCTGTACGATGTCGTTAACATGAAGACGTTCACCATAAGCTATCGGGATTCTGTATTTATTGTTATGTTTTAGATCGAAAGACACAACCACAAATCCAGTGTCAGCACTTGTTGAGGATACTGTTTTTGCAGGATCAATGATTAGTATATTTTCAAATCTTGATCTATCATACACGTCAATAACTTCTGGATCATAATAGTGAAAGTCTGAATCTCTAAATGTAGCATGTTCACCAGCTGTCTTCTTGTTCATGAATTCACGAAAGAACTCATCTAATCTATGATGCTTCTTCATGTATGCGATTTTTTCATCAACAGCACTTTGTGGGAATCTGGAAGGCCAGTAAGTCTTGAAGTTGTCATCACACAGAGGCACATTCACGACTTCCCAGTGTTCTGTGTCATCTATTACTTCCCAGATCAGTGAATCATGATGAACAGCTGTGCCCATCATTATAACTTCCCAACCATCTGAACCAAAGTCAGTCAGGTTTTCAAGTGTTGAGAAGAACCAAGACTTCAATTTTTCCCTACTTCCTTCTGATTCTTCCTTTGATGGATCTTCCAAGTCGTCGATTAAGATTAAGTCAGGTCTCCAGTCCCTAAACAGTAAACCACGAAGTTGTTGTCCAGCACCTCTTGGGACTATGAGTGTATCTTCTTTAGCATCTTGTAATCTAACAGTCCAAGCTTCTTTAGCTTGTTTACTTTCGTATTTGCTGGGTCTTATCTCACCCCACAAACCTTGTATAGTTTCGTTTTCTGTAAATTCGTACTTAAGCGATTCAGACTGCATAACAGCATGAGTTTCACTACAGCTCAAAGGAACTAAAGTTCTTGTTTCGTTAAATAACAAGCGTTTAGCAGCATATCCTAACAACAGTAAGGAAGTCTTTCCAAAATCACGGTGAGCCATTAGAGCTTTACGTTTTTTTGTCGAATGATCTAACATATGAAAGACTTCCTCATGTCTGGAACCAAACTCGTGTCTGAATCTATTAGGAAAAATAGTCTTACAAAACAGACGTGTTGATTTATACAACTCACACAAAATTTCTGTGGTGGTACCATCATTCATCAGCTGTTCTATCTGATTATCGTTCCAGATCATTCAAACCTCTTGAAGCCGTAGACTTTCATGTTAAATAGGTCAGCAT
>Ga0307928_10004542_pt1 | contig 10525 bp, 4 predicted proteins | sample AceLakmetagen232_FD_201815 | JGI IMG/M metagenome (GOLD analysis project Ga0307928, IMG submission 201815) | Saline water microbial communities from Ace Lake, Antarctica - #232 | ecosystem: Environmental > Aquatic > Non-marine Saline and Alkaline > Saline | place: Antarctica: Ace Lake...
AAAGCCGCCCTTGCGTTTACACCCGCTATCTTTTTAGCGGTTATCGCTGTACCCTCTTGCCAATTCCCTTTGCCGTCATACCCGCCCTTGTATTGGCTTTCGTATTCCTGCTTTTTCAGCCCTAAGTCGTTCTTTCGGTATTCACGCTCCATCCCCGTTTTATTCTGCGATGCCTTAAACTCTCTGCCAGTTCTATAATCTTTTGAAGTAGCCTCTGCCTTCGTTCTCTTATCAAAAGACGTGTCCTTCGCAGCGGCAATAGCCTTTCTGTTCGCCATTGCTTCGCGTTCAAGACCACCCTTGCCGTACTTCCCATACAGCGCACGGTTCTTATTCCGCTCATTAAAGGCTCCCGACTCAGCCGCGGAAGCCGGCGCGCTTGACATCATGGTTCCAGGCGTCATGCCAGTACCAGACGGCACCCCACCCCCAAGGCCTTGCCGCGCTTGCGGAGCGGCCCCATTACTTTGAGATGGGATACCTCTTGACGCTCCTGGTGTAAACTTCCTGTTATTCCTATTAAATATTCCCGCAGCCGTATTATCCCTTAATAACGTATTTCTACCTGCCATCATGCACCTCCCACGCTGGTTCCGCCCGTGGAGAAGAAATCCACAGGAACCACGATCCATTCTCTGTTTAATTCGGTTTCCGTATTTTGTAGCTCAAGCTCTTTCTCTGTGAAATTCGTTGTCCCCCCACCGTCACCCGCTGGGGTCATGCTACCCCCATAACTGGGGCCGCCCTCGCCGTCACGGTACGTTTTCAGTATCCCCACCCGTTCATCCACTTCGTATTCCAGAAAGTCAGACGATTTCACAAGCAGTTCTTCGTTCTTGACCCATATCTTGTAACGATTTCCCACTTCGCCGTCTTCGTCGTAATCATCTTCCGTGAAGACTTCCTTCACCACACCGGCTGCGTAGAACTCAGTCTCAATCCAATTTCCAGCGTACACAAAAGGCGCCGTCTCTTGTTTCCACCAACAATGTAATGGCCATGGGCGGCACAAGATGCCGATAAACTCCCCCGGTATAATGGTGGTGTTCTCGTTCTTGATCCAGTACCGGAGCCATTTATGATATTGCGGATCATCGGGACCGTCCGCCCACAGCTCGCAAGTGGTATCATCGTCAATCAGATACCCCTTGTTCATCATCATTTCGCCGCAGGTTTCCCGCATGTTCGTATCGAAAGGGGGCAGGATTTCTCCACCCATGATGGTGTGGTTATCTCCTGACGCCGGGAATACGTTTGATCCAGTCCCCTCAGAGAGAGAAGACTCAGACGCAAGGGATACCCGCCACATAACCCCAAGCGGTCCTATAGGCACAGCGATGTATCCCGCCATGTCGTTTGTATCTCCCTCTTTCGGCCCGACTGAACTAGCTGTCGGGCCGTTCCCTTTTATCCATGTCTCGAAACGCGCTTCTTTAATGGTGTACTCAAACCCTTCAGCGGCTATGTTGGCGTTGGCTGCCCCGCCCTGCGGCGACCTCATGGGCTTGGCATCGTCAAGGGAATCGAAGAACGGTTCCATCTTCTCCATGCTGTCTTCAATGGACTTTCCGCCAAACTCTAATACATTCCCGGCAGGGTAGATGTACCAAATATCGTATCCAATAGGGACACCCAACCCAACTTTCGTGGCGTTATCGTCCCCCATAAAGTCTACGGTTCGATCACCAGGAGCGTATGTGAGCATGTCGGCCATTTGCCCCTGGCCCGCCATTTGGTACATGAGCTTCATACGGGCGGATATAGCCCCAACGATATTGGCTCCACCGGGCATCTGCTGGCCGAGGGCCTTCACATAATCAGTTAGGAAATCAGAGTTATATTCTTCAAAACCTTCCATTAACCAGCACCAATCGAATGGGTAAGGGTGTTTTGTATATTCGCATTAGCTATATTCTGCGCTGCCGTGATTGCCGCCTGGGACTTTAACCCTGCTATCGTTGCCCTGGAATCGTCCATGGCCGTCTTATCAGTGGCGTCCTCTACTTTTGTTTTTTTGATTTTATCGGCTAAGCCCTTGCTTGTGTCGAAAGAGTCTACTTTTTTACCGCTGATTTCGTCTCCAAAATCCGTTGTTTTCTGGCTCACTCCCATATCAAAATCATGTTCGCTCTGGTCCAGCGTCAGAGTTTTCGCGTTAAGGATATCCTGGATGTCTTTCTGGTCATTGCGGAACTCAGTTTCATCGGAAACATTCTCCCCTTGCGAATCAATCAAGCCCTTCTCTTTCTCCAACAATACGTTCTCGGCTTGGACCACCCTGCTATCCGCCTGGGCGATGGTCAGCTCTGAATCGACCAGCCCAAGGCCTGCCGTGGTCGCTTTGATCTTTGCGGTTTCAGAATCGTACTGGGATAATTTTGCCTTTAGCTCTTTTGCCTGTATTTTGCTCTCAGATTCGTCAAGATGTATTTTGCTGGTATCGGACTGAATTTTATCCCCGTCCATTTCAGTTTGCGCTTCAGATAATTCAACCTCTGATAGCTTGATGTCAACATCCGCCGTAGCCAGTTTTATCTTCTCTCCGTCGAGTTTGGTCTGGGATAGGTTCACATCGGTTTCAACAATTCTTGTTTTAATTTTCTCGGTGTCGTTCTGAATCTTCGTACCGTCCAGGCTGGTTTCCAATTTTCTAATATCTATATCTTTAATACGATTGTCGATTTCGTCCATGTCAGACAGTATCTTGTCTCCATCCAACTTTGCCTGGGATATCCCCAATTTCGTTTCATTAACCCTTGTGAGGATACCCTCAATGTCAGAATCTATTTTCTTGCCATCAAACTCAGTATCGCTTTGCGCTAACTCAGTGTCTCTTATACGGACATCCACACCGGAGGTATCCAATTGTATTTTCCTCCCATCGAGCTTGGTTTGGGATAACTGCACCTTGGAGTCAACGATTCGCGTCTTAACCTTTTCGGTATCAGACTTTATTCTTGCCCCTGTCAACTTAGTTTCTTCTTTGGTTATGCCTATGTCTTTTACTCGGCTTCCGACTTCATCTATATCAGATCGAATTTTATCGCCGTCAAGTTTAGTTTGCGTTATGGCCAACCTTGTTTCGGTCATCCTCGTATCAGCACCTACGATTTCAGCGTCTATTTTCTTTCCATCGATTCCAGCGTCAATTTCCGCTAACTCAGCGTCTCCTATGCGGACGCCAACGCTCTCGGTATCAGCCCTTATTTTGTCACCGTCCATCTCTGCCTGGGTCTTCCGTACCGCCTCTTCAACTTGTCTAGCGCCTACTTCAACCGTGTCGGATTGTATCTTCCTGCCATCCAATTCAGTCTGTGACTCTTGAACCCCTGTCTCTGTAATCCGAACATTCACCCCTGCGATATCGGATTGAATCTTCTCCCCGTCCATTTCAGTCTGGGATACCTGAACACCTGATTCAACGATATCCGTTGCCACTCTGGATATATCAGCGTTTATTTTCGTACCATCTATCTCAACCTGTGCCTCACGGACACCTGTCTCGGTCACGTCTATGGCAACCTGGGATTTAGCCAGTTCAATTTCAGATATATCGATATCCGCCTCTGACTCACGGATACCAACTTTTGTTATTTCAAGGTCCGTGTTGCTGATATCTATACCCACCTGGGTAATGGCAAGCTGAATGTCCAACCCCTTGAGCCCTGCTTCAATCACTGCCAGGTCGGCCCTTGCGGCCTTTAGCTCTTGTTCCGTTATGTCCACTTCCACCAGTTGATAATTAACGGCTTCCAGTTCTGCCCTCATTTCCAGGTCTTTAATCTTCTGAGCGGCTTTATCCCACGCAAGCTGTACTTTCTGCCGCTGGGTTTCCAGTGCTGCGTAATCAGCGTCAAGCGCCTCGGTTCTGGCATCATACTCTGCATCAAGAGAATCCAGCTTCTTTCCCCGTGTCACCAAATCTGCTGCGTGAATCTGCTGAGTAATTTGTTCAACGTACCGCTTTGCCGCGATATCAAGGACCGTTTTTGCCTCATCATTGGTCAACGTCGCCATATTAAAGGTGTAGGTATCCACCAATTTAGCAAGGTCTTCCGCTTCAATTTCATTCAGGTAGTTCTGCCCATGCAGATAGGTATTGGCGTACAGGCCGAACAAGATGGCGCGTTCTTCTGTGTGGATAGCACCAAAAGGCCCGTTAAACTGAAAGGCGTCCCAGATGCTCGATTCCCTTCTCCCCGCCCTGTCGTAGATTATATCTGTCATGGTTGCCTCTATTTCAATAAATGGATCAAAGAGCTGGTAAGTTCTGCGCCTGCTGATATCTCAGCGGTTCGTCTTTGCGCGATTATCTGATAGGCACCAACGGCTCTCAGCGATTCAAGCTGTGACGGGATTGCGATATTGTTTACATCCTGCATTGTTTCATAAGCAATTTGAGCCTCGTACTCAGCCAACCCCAGTTGCCCGTCTATTAATTCGCCGTCCCTTTTTATCTTGGCGTCGAGCGCTGTTTCTTTCTCTGTCAACATCAAAGGTGAATTCTTGGATTGCTGAGTTTTCAGGTCAGAACGCCCGGTCATCTGAGCCATTTCAAGGTTTAACTTCGCTTCCGTTAAGTCCAACCTCAAGTCATTCAAATCTACCTTGGAATCAATGATGTCACTTTTTCTATCAGCCTTATCTTCCATGAAGCCCGCGATGTCTTCTTTCACGCCTGCTATGGTATTTTTAACCCCGATCCAAGCATTTAACTCCGCAACGTAATCCACCTGTGCAAGAGATTTTTCGGTGAGCTTCGGGATAATATCTTCTTTTGCCGTTATCACATCTTCATGTGCGGTTATGAGATCGTCCACAGCAAACATATACTGTTCCATGTGCGGGATATTATCTAATTTAGATTGAACAAGATCCGCTTTTGCGTCATGTAACTCTTCCAACTTTTCAAACTGGTCACGGAGATGGTCAATATTTATAGTTTTCTCATCTGCAATGGTTCTGAGTGCATCGTTCAAGTCTGTTATAAACCCCAACTGATCTTCCGTATAACCTATATTATCCGTCTTGAGATCCAACAAGGCGTCTTTCGCAAATGTGACATCCTTCAACATCCCCAGGTACGTTCTGGAGAGAGGGATATTCTCACCCTTTGCAGCCACAAGAAGGCCTTTCTGAATCCCCAGGTCCACCAGCTTTGATATATAATCTTCAGTTTTTGGGATATTATCTAGTTTCGCCTGGATAACATCGGATTTAGCAGTGTTAAGGTCTTCTATTTTGCTTATTTGGTCAGAAACGTACTCAATGTTTATCTTTTTCTCATCCGCCACAGCCCCTAACGCGAAATTCAAATCTTGGATAAACCCCAACTGATCTTCCGTATAACCTATATTATCCGTCTTGAGATCCAACAAGGCGTCTTTTGCCGCTGTGACATCCTTCAGGCTATTGAGATAATCTCTTGATAGCGGTATATTATCTCCCTTTGCGGAAACAAGATCATCTTTCTGAAAGCCAAGCTCCCTTAGCTTTGATATATAATCTTCAGTTTTTGGTATATTCAGGAGTTTAGCTGCGTTTACATCGAATTTAGCAGTGTTAAGGTCTTCCAGTGCGTCTATATAATATCCCATGTACGGAAGATTATCGTTCTTGGCGTCTGCAACTTCTTTTTTTGCCTGTGCTAACTCTTCGATAGCGATTATATAGTCATCCATGTACGGAAGATTGTCTAACTTGGCTGTAGAAAGGTTCTCTTTCGCCGTGTCTAGCAACCCAAGAGCAACTATATAGTCAGCCATGAACGGAAGATTGGCTTTCTTCGCCTGTGCGACATCCATGCGAGAATCGTTTAAATTGTCCAATGTTAGGATATACGATTCCATAAGCGGGATGTTTAACAGTTTGGCCGCAGCCAAGGATTCTTTAGCAATTATCAGCGTTTCCTTAACCACTATCAGCGTTTCTTTCGCGGCTATGACTTCAAGGATTTTATCGTTCAGGCTTTCATTCGCGTCAACCAGCAAAAGCCGCTCTGCCGCAAGAGAGTCTTTCTCTGATATCAATGCCTCTTTTCGGATAGCGTTGTTTTGTTCAGCGGTGATAATCTCCTGCTGTTTATCCAGAACGATGTTGATATAAGGGATCACTTCCAGTTTCTTGTTGGCGGTTAGGAGCTTGGCGTTCAGCAAGGCGTCCTCGGCAGCAAACGTGGATTGGTCAACTCTTGTAAGCTCTTGTTTATAGGATTCCATATCCTCGTCAATGCCCGTCTTGAGCGCCATTATAACCAGTCGTCTCAAGTTGATAGTTATTTCATCACGGTCAAGCTGTTGGATATCCAGCGCTCTACGCCCTTTGTTCGCCGCGAATTCCTGGTCAAGGGCAGTCAAAAGCTGGGCCTTTTCCAATTCCCACGATAGACGGGCTTCTTTAAAACTCAGATCGTAGTCATACCCGGTTTGAGCCAGTTCACGCTCGATCATTTGTTTTGTTATTTCATAATTAATGTCCGATAGAGAAAACTTGACTTCACGCTCAACCGCCGTTGTCATGGCACCCAGGTATCCGGGTCTTGAAAGGAAGCCCCTACCTGCGACCACCTCTTCAACCTGCTTTTGGGTAGCCAAATATTTATCAATGGCTGGGCGCTTCTGCTTAAACCATAAATTGTTTTCTGCGGTTTTGCTCATATCATTACCTTGTTAAAATTATGGGAATAAGCTCTACGAAATCCATATCATCATACCCCTGCACCTTCACTACCCATTCTTTCCCGTACTGAGAACGGCTTAGGTTGGCCTTAGACGACGCGATACTGTACGTTGTGTTTCCACTGTCCGTTTCCATGCGTATTGCCGGCGAACCGCCGCTCAGACCGAAATAGGCCTTGCGAAAGCGTTTCTTGCGAGATGTACCGAACGATGTTTCAGGTAGCACGATCCCGGCATTAAACGCCACATCATTGTCCGTCGTTCCATCCAAGAGGTATATCCCATCTGCCCGACAACCAAACGCCTGATTATTGTATGTAGCGTAGCTGTTAAAATCAAAACCCGAGTACACTGAGAAATTGAATTTATTGGAATTCATAACCCAACATTCCCACAACTCCCCATCCAATTTCAACGTAATCCCGAAGTTAAGGATATCGGTCACGCTAGCCTGAAGCATCTGCTGAATCGTAGCTGCCGCCGCAGCCGCGAGTGTTTCTGAAACAGTGTCGGATATATCAAACAACCCGATTGCCGTGTCCGTAGCCACCAGGGATTCAGTCAGGATGTGTATGGCGGCCCACTGATAGGCTGCCGTATCTACAATGGCTCCACCGTCCGTTATGGTCTTGAGCCAGCCAGGTTGGGCCGTGTCGGCTGCTGCCGCTGTTTCTGATATGGTTGGGTACAGAGTGCGAAGAACGGCCAGTGTGCCCGCAATAGCGACAGCTTCAGCCACAAGGGGGTTGAACGTGGCCTTAGATGTTAGCGTGTCCGTGGCAACGAGTGAACTATCAACCACAGAGATCATGTGGTGCAGGTATGCGATAGTATCCACCGCAGCAGCCGTGGACGTGACAGCCTCATCAAATAGCTGCGCGATAATGCTGGTCCCCACCATGCTCAAGGTGGATTGAACGCTTTCGACACCATCCCAGTTCGCGGTAACGGTTTCCCTAGCGACCAAGAACTCAAGAATCTTAATAGCCGTCTCAGCCGTAATTGTGTCCGCTATACCCGCCTCACTGGTGACACTCTTAGGCCATGAAAACCCTAAAGATTCGATAACCCTTATCGCGTCTTCAACTGATTCTCCACCATCCCAATTCGCTGTAACCTCTTCCCCGGCAGACAATCGTTCAAGGATTTTAAGGGCTAATTCATACGTTGACGTATCCGCTGCCACTAATCCACTGGTAACGCTCTTAGGCCATGAAAAACCCAAAGATTCGATAAGCCTTATAACAGACTCAACCGATTCTCCACCCACCCAGTTCGACGTTACGGAATCAGCCGCAGCCAGGTACTCAAGGACTTTCAGTGCATCTTGATATGTGGTTGTGTCAGCTATTGCTGCCGTGCTGGTAATAGACTTCAACCATCCGGTAACAATATTTTCCCCCAGGTAAGTCCCGGACTCGACTGACTCAGAGCCAGCCCAGCCGGTTTCAACGGTGTCTGTGGGGGTCAACACTTCACTGATTCTCAACCCTATTTCAGCCGTTACCGTGTCCGCTATTCCCACCGTACTGGTGGCGGATTTTATCCAGCCCACTTTAGCTGTGTCAAATATGAAGGGGGATTCGGTTACGATATTACCTAGAGACTTAGCACCTGTAATGCTATCAGAGGTCGTAACACCCTCATTCTGGTACACAATGCCGAGTTCTTTCTCGACAGCTACGGTATCAGCGGTTGTTGTGCCCTCTGCGTTCGTGTCTTCAATTTCAAACCCACCGGAGATGTCGGCGGTCATCTCGACATCTTCAGCAACCGTGGTGTTCATCACCGATTCTGCGGAAGCCAGGGTGTCAGCTAATGTCACGCCTTCGGGCATGGTTCTATATGGCGTATCACCCTCAATAAGGGCCGTCAGGGTCACGCCCTCTTCTAAATCCCGTCTTGGCGTGTCCGCCTCAATCAAATCAGATGTGGTAAACGATTCACCCTGAGTACCCGATACCGGGATTTCAGACTCACCCGGCAGGGTTGCGAAATACTCATCAGTGGTTGTAAAGCCCTCGGATATTTCCGCTTCAATGAACGTGCCTGGCGCGCCGTATTCTACGTTGGCGGATATATCGTCTGAGGTGGTTGTTGTTTCAGATGTTGAAAGCTCATCTATAGAGGCAGGAGAATCAAGCGCCAAAAAGCCTTCTGGGATAGAATAAAAAAAATCGGTTTCTCTGCCTTTTAGCGTTGCGCTTGTACTAATGCTATACGCCCCACCAGGTACATATATATAAGCATACATCACCGAACACGCTGGGAACCATTCACCAGAAGCGATCCCTGTAAACGCTGGGTTTGTTCCCGCAACAGGATCACCATAACTTACCCATGTTCCGTTATTTGAAAACCATACTTTCCCTGAATCAAGGTCTAGGGCTACACCAATTACATCCGTATCATCTATGAGCATCGCACCAGCGGTACCCGTAGGGACGCCATCAGAATACATTAACCCGTTTGAATCGTAACCATAACTTTGTGTGTCCTCACCCAAGAGTTGGTTTAATGTCAAAGCTGAAGACGCAATACCTAATCTATAGCCAGCTCTCAGGGTGCCAACGTCGTTCCTGGCGGAAACCCCAATCTCCCAATACCATTTTCCCTCGGTCTTCCCTGCCGTTGTTAAAGTTGATCCAAAACCATTAATTGATGCCCCTGACACAGCGCTAGGAACCCCAGACGCAATATACTGGTCTGTATCTAAAGTTACATAATCCCCTTTTTTGTCGTCGTCCCACTTTGATCTAGCTATAGCACTCCCGAATGAACGGAAATCCGTCGGGGTGTTGTAGGCAAAAACCGTAGCACCAAAATTAGCGGTCACTTCACCACCGTCATACCCAGACCAGATGGCGTAATATGCCCCGGCTGTGAGTGAACGCGCTGGGTTCGTCCCAACAGTGGGGTCGCTGCTGTCCTGCCAAACACCATTCTTGGAAAAATAAACCTCGTTATTCTCTAGGTCCAGCGCAACCCCTATTACATCACCTACAACGTAGGCGTCACCGTAACCTAAACCACCGGCATTATTCCACTCCTTCCCGTCCAGGTCATGATAGCTATAGGCGTGTTCATCGCTCCCCGCGAAGCCGTCAAGGAACGCATCAGCAGTGGCAACCCCGACATAGTGGGTCGTGCCGGAGTCGATGGTGACTTCCCAATACCACTTGCCGGAACTCTTATTGAAATTACTTCTTACGGAATTATGCTCTGCTACGCCCATAATTTACCTATGCGTGGGTTGCGGTTAATAAATCTGTGCTGAAAGTAAGATTTGATCCCGCATCTAATGGATTCCATGAAGCGGTTTCATCTACGGGAGCAGCATACCATACAACATGAAGCTCGGCTTTTTCGGAACCACTTACATACTCATAAGTGGATATATCACAAAAATATCCCGGAGCACTCGCATTGTCTCTGCCAATAAACAAAACGTCGTTCCCAGAAGCCCATCCCGCCCGATCAGTAATCGCTTGAACTTCACTTTTTATGTCTGAGGAATCATAGGTGGTTCCGTCAACCCATGCGTTACTTTCTGTCCAACTGGTTCCAGACGTTAAAGTAAGTGCGAATGCTTCAGCCTGATTGCTAGGGATTGTCGTAACATCATCAACGGCATTGAAATGCAAATTGGTACTTACTGGACGATAAGAAGTGCTTCTGCCCAAATATGCAGTGAACCGAACAAAGGCGCTAGAGATTATTGCACCTTGTGGGATAGATACCGACCGAAAACAAATCCCTATATGCCGACCATCTCCGAGCAGGATATAGTTTGAAGAATTGTCATACCAGGACGTTTCCCACCCAAAGTCATCCCCGTTTGCTGCTGG
>Ga0307928_10004544_pt1 | contig 10524 bp, 26 predicted proteins | sample AceLakmetagen232_FD_201815 | JGI IMG/M metagenome (GOLD analysis project Ga0307928, IMG submission 201815) | Saline water microbial communities from Ace Lake, Antarctica - #232 | ecosystem: Environmental > Aquatic > Non-marine Saline and Alkaline > Saline | place: Antarctica: Ace Lake...
AATTAATAATGCTAAAAAAGAAACAACTAGTATTTTATCTTTAACTTTCATTTTCTTTTCCTTTTTAATAAACATATTTCTTTTGGCTCTAAAACTATCTCATGTAAAGGCTTTTTCTTTTTATTAGATTTAAACTTATTTAAAAATATCAATTCTCTTTTAATCCTTATATCTTTTGGCTTATTCATAAATTATCTAAATGACTATTATTTATAAAGACCACCTTACAAAAGTTATGAAATCTTTATTGGAATAGGCATATCTTTAAGAATTAATTGACTTAGAAGTTCTATTGATAATCTCCGAAATTCTTTTTGAGTTATTGAAAATATATTTTCCTTATTATACTTTCTTATCGCAGAATCCATATTAGAGATTGTTTCTTCTGAAATTCTTATTGCACATAAAACTTTAGCTCTTGCCATTTATTCTAGATTCCAAAAATTTTCTTTGTATATCCTTGTTCCATTAGGAGTCACCATTAATCCCCCATCAATACCTATTACACTACAAGTACAAGTCATCTCTGCCCCATTGGATACCTTAAAGTTTTTAACACCATATACTAATGGGTTTTTCATACATTCATAACTTTCTGAATTTACATAATTAATTAGGTAGATAGATAATCCAATTATTATAATTATCATCAACCAAAATGCTATGTTTTTAAAATTTATTTTTCTTTCCATGTTCCTGTTAATTTATAATCCACTATTAATATTATCATTGCTAAACTATAAAGAAAAGTAAGGATAGAAAATATTATTATCATCCAAGTTACTCCATAAATTATTCCTGAAATTAAAAAAAATAAAAATAGGAGGAATAATGGAACTACACTTATCCAATAATACTTCTTGTTTATCCTAAGATTTAAATTTAGTTGGCTACTCATTTAATTTCCTTCTTTCTTCTACCACACTTTGTTCTTGCGATAATTAATGTTCCGTCTTCTGAAGATTTTAAGAAATAGATATAACCTTTCTCTCTTTGAATATCTGTCTTAGCTATCTCTTCACTCATTTTTTTCTTCCTTAGTTTCTTCTTCACCTTTTTCTTCTGATTCTTGATAGGAACTTTCCAACATTGCTGAAATGTTTGAGTTTAGGTTCTCCATGCTTTTCGCTAACCTTTCTATCTTTATTAACATCTCTGCCCTGAATAAACTGTTGTCTTCCATGCTCTTCAGATATTCCTGCTGTGCTAATCTCTGATTTAGATACTGGTTTGATTTTTCCAACTCCTTCATCTTTTCTAAATCCTTTTTTTCTTGCGTATTTGTAGAGGACTTTATAGGGACTATATTTGCCATCTGATTCTAAACACCTCCTTTCAATTTCTTTCTCTATATCCTCAAATTCTTTTATCGTTCCTTCTGGGATATTATTACTTATATCTTTTTTCTTCTTTAAAAAACTAAATATCATTTTATACTGGAACTAGCCCAGAATCTTTTGTGGAGATTCCAACATTGCTTGCTAGATTATTTATTTGTTGAAGTATCTTTTGCATTTCCACATGGTAGCTTGATAGCTGACCCATTGCAGAACTAAATTCTCTAAAGATTAACCATAAGAACATTCCTGCTATTAGTATAAATGCTATACTAAATATCCATGGCTTATTTTTATCCCACCAATTTTCTTTTTCTCCACTAAGACCCTCAACTTGTTTTTCTAATGCAGTATATTGTCCCCTCATTAGTGGATTTGTTGTAGTTACTTGTATTAACCCATCATTTTCATCTAAGTATTTTAGGTCTCCGTTTAACATACCATTATACCAATACCCGTCTGGCATTACAAAGAAATAATAGTCTAACTTCCCTACCCTTCCACCAAAAGCAATTTTCCATGTCTTTGATTTCTTTAAATATAATATCTCAAATCCTCCCTTTCCTAGTTTTACATTTTTAGCAACATCTCTTCCTGTTGCCTGCCAATAACCATTTATTAATTCAAAGGCAGTTATTCTTTTATTATAAATTCTTTTATTGTTCCAAACATTATAAGCCCACCAACTACCAGCTAATGCTAAGATTATAAAGAAAATCCAGCCTATTATATTTATTATTGTTGATTTACTTATTCCAGATACTGCACCTATTATCTTTTGGTTTACATCTGCAACACCGTCTGCACTTACAAATGATAAACTTAAAATAGTTAATAGTAGATATTTTACCTTATTCATTTTTTCCCTTTTATTTTTCATCTTTATTTTTTTATAAACTTTATGAATTCTTTTATTATTGGATAAAAACTTCTAGCTATCCATCCTAAAATGAAAGAGGAGATTATAACAAACCAATCCATTCTATTCTCTTCTTGTTCCTCTTATTTTACCTTCTGCCCTTAACCAAAAGTAAAATAATACTATACATATAACTAATAGAGACCAAGATAATGTTGTAAACCCAAAATCTAAATTCATTTTTATCCTCCTAACATTTTTGATAATTTATTTTGAAAGCCTTCCTGTTCTGGGGTTTCTTGTATTTTCTTCTTAATCTCTTGACACTCTTTACAATCATTAAAATTCTTTATTACTAACTTAGAAATATTCTTTTCCATTAAGCTTGCTTTATAATTTGGTATTCTTCTCACTGCATGTATTTCCATGTGTATCTCATCTGCAAACTCTTTCCATTTGTTTTTATTTTCTTCACTCATATTAAATCCTTATTACTTTTATTTACTACTTCCCAATATAACTCAATAATCTTTTTTACAGAAACTGGTTTGTTTTTTAGATTATGTTTCTTCTTTAATTTAGAAATAATCTCTTCCTCTTCATCAGTAAAGTTAATTTGTACTAGTGCCATTATAATAAGGATTATAACTTTTACTATTTAAACTTATCTTTTAACTTTGTAGTAGTTAATAATTTCTTACTACTTGATAGTTAAACACAACCTTTAAAAGTGGTAAAAGAATAATCACCCTATGACAATATTAAAAAGGGTTATAATAGTTATATTAATTTACATATCAATCTTCTTTATTTATAGATTTATTTTAAAAATGTATAGGGTAAAGAAAAATGAAAACCCTTATAGAAGTGAATACTATGGAAGATGAAACTGGACAATTAAATAAATTATGTAGTAGATGTAATAAAGAAAGAATAATTTATAATAAGAAAAATAATCTCTGTAAATCTTGTTATAATCATTTGCACCTGAATAAGAATAAACAGAAAGGATATTATGCAAAGTGGAAAGATAAGAATCCAAATTATTTTAAGGAGTATAATAAAAGATGAATGCAATATTTGGTATTCTTCTATTTTGTTCTTTAGTTGTTGGAGTTGGATATTTAATTAAACTGGCGATAGGATATTAAGATGACCTTTGAAAGTGTAAACATAAATATTAAATGGTTAGATAATATTTATAATCAAATAATTACTTTACAGAATTTAGAAAGGATGGCTAGTGAAGGTTGTGGTAACATCGGAGAATATATTGAAATCCCTTATAGTTTAAAAGATATTGTTATTAATGAAGCTAGGTACAAGAATTTAAGGTTCTTGCTATTAGAATTAGATTTACTTGTTACAAATTTAAAACCAATAATAGATAAGGCAGATGAATATAAAAAAGATTTGAGAAAGATAATAAAGATAATTGATAATAAGAACATATTTTTAAATTATGAAAAGAGAAATAATATGCAATCTGTTAATGTTACTGACTTGTTTTTAAAGACTTTAAGATATGTATTAGATATTAAATCAAATTTGATTGGAGAAATATCTCATCTACTTTATATAAAAGAAGATAAGACAAAAAAATGGTAAGTAACTTTGAAGTAAAAGAGGAAAGTGATTATAAAGAAGCAGGCGGAGAATCAATAAAAGTTATTATACTTAGACAAATAAGAAAAATAGGAGATATATGTTGTCAAGAATTTACTGGAGGTTATTGGGAAAAGAAACCTGTTAAAACTGCTGATGGAATTATGTTCTCGGAGGTTTATCATAATGATGTTAGGGAAGCATATTGTAATGCTGTTGATTTTTTAATAGATATAATTTATCCTTTTGGAGATAAAGTTCTTAAAAGTTATTTAAAAAGTAATGAAGGATTTGATAAAGATGCTGATAAAAATAAAGATGATGATGATGATGATGATAATGAAGGTAATAAAAATAAATATACTTCTAAAACAGAAGAAGAAGAAGTTAAAATTAAATTGAAGAAGAAAAAGAAATCCTTTAGGAAAATAAACCTAATGTTTGAAAGAACTGATTTCTGGCAAGGAACTTCTGACTATACAGAATAATGGGATACTTTCAACCAATGGTTATTTATCGTAACCCAGATGAAAAGAGAGAGAATAGTATTTTGAGGTATGTTGGTAACCGAGTTCTTACAAATAATCGTAATTTTCTATGTGCAGTTGTTGGAAGTACTGGTTCTGGAAAATCTTATAGCTGTCTTAAAATGGCAGAGTTATATTCAAAGATGTATAATATAGAATTTAATCCAGAACACCACGTTATAAGTTCTTTAAAAGAATTATTACAATTAATTACTGCTGAAGGTGCAGATAAAAAAGTTACTGCTGGAAGTGTTGTTGTTTTTGATGAACCACAGGTAGAAGGTAACGCTAGGAACTGGCAATCTGAAATGAATCAGGCTTTGGGACAATTAATTTCCACTTTTCGTAACCAAAGGCTTATTGTTTTCTTTGCAACACCATATTTAGAGATGATTGATAAACAATCTCGTATTTTATTCCATGGAGAGTTTAAAGTTCTTGGATTTGATAAGAATACTAAGATAACTAAGATTAAACCGAGATTTTTAGAGTATAATAAGAACAAAGGAGACTTTTATAGAAAGAGATTGATTGTTCAGTACAAAACAAAGGACAAAGAAGTCATGTCTGTTAGAAAACTGGGCATATGGCATCTTGGACTTGCTTCAGAAAAGACAATTAATTCTTATGAAGGTAAAAAGAAAGCATTTACAGACCATTTAAACAAGAAACTACTTAATCAGATTGAATTAAGTGAAAGACAAGCAGAAGGTAAGAATAAATCAGATGAATTGTTTAAGGTTAAGAACCTTTATGAGAGGTATGGAGAGAATTACATTAAGATACTCGAAGAAATGCCCCATTTAAGCCCCTTTACTGTTGAAAAGTATGTGTTATTTGTCAAAAAATCTAAAGGATTGGTCAAAAAACGAAGAAATACCTAGGAAAACCCCCAAAATCGGCTATTTTTGGACAAAAAAAGCATATATAGTGAGAGATTGCCTACCTTATTAACTTAATTTACTTACTTATAGTAGTATCTGAAATATTTTATCCTCTTTCTCTACTATTTTGGTCTTTTTTATGAGATAAAATACGAAGTTTTAGACAAAAAACAATAAATTGGGGTTCAAAATAGACAATTAATTAAAATGGGTCAATTAATTAAACAAATAAAGCAGTTAAACAATTAACTGCAAGGGATTTTAATTAATTGTTTTTCTGGGGCATTTAATTGTCTGTATATATACGGACAATTAAATAAGCAAATAATTAAATAAAACAATCTTAAAAAATTACTTCTATAAATAGGTATTAAGATTTAACCTTATAATAAAGGGGGGCTTGAATAATGGTTTAAGGGTGTTACTGGTTGGGTTTTAATAAGGGTTTAAATCTGTTCATGGAAATACCCCCCGATTTATACCCGAAAATATCGCATAAAAGACTAGCGAAGAAATAACCAATTTATGAAAACCCCACGCACCACGCACCCCCCACGACCACAGAAACCCCACAATAAAACCCCCCCTATTATATAAGGGCAAATTAAAATGGGCTATTTTGTAACCCTTCTTAAATAGTTTTAAACTTCTTAATGACAACGCAAAGTATATAAGGGGGTTTTGGCTCTGAATATTGGAGGTTATGAAATGATAAACAACATACTAAAACAACAAGAGAAGAAAACAAAAAACCGAATAATCTATTTAAGATTATTACTTAATAGTTTAAATAAGTTAAAACCTTTAAGGTTTAGAAATGGTTTAAGTTTTCAGGTTATAGATAAATCTTATTTGGAGATGTTGGAGAACAAAACAAATTATTTTAATAATCTAAACACACAAGAAGAAAACAACGGGCAAGGGTTTTCAATTTCTTTTAACCTTCCCTATTATAATAAACACAGGAGAGTTTTAAAATAAAAAATGATAACAATAAAAGAAAATTTAGGAAAACCAAGTTTAAACAATTTAATAGAATTAACAAAAGAAAAAAAGCAAACAGAACCACAATTTAAACAAATAGAAAACTTTAAACCTTCTGTTCAAATGATAAAAGCAGGGCAAGAAGTTTTTTTATATATGGCTAATGTAGAAACAATTAAACCAAATGTTCAAAATATACAAAATAGTATTTTAGAGAAACATAAATTTAAAACTAAAAAAACAAAAGAAGAAAAGCAAACAATAGTTTTAAAGAATAATGAAAGTTATTTATTAAAAGATAGTGATTTTAAAGTTTATTTAAATGAATGTAGAAAAGAATATTTAAAAATAAAATTAATTGATGAAAATTTCAATAAAGATTTTTGCCCTTTATTAGTTGCAGAAGATAAATTAAGAAAAGCAGAAAATAAATTTATAAAAATCTGTTGTGAGGAAGTCAAAGATTTAATAAATATTACTCCCGGGCAGTTAAGCAGAAGTTTAAAACATAGAAAAAACTTTATAGAATTAAATTTAAGGTTTATCTCTCAATTTATAAAATGATAAGCAAAAAATATATTAAAGATTTAGAATTTAAGAACATAGACGAGTTTTTTAATTATGTTGTGGAAAGTAAAATAAACGGCAATTATGCACAGACAAAAGAGTTTATAAAAAAAATGAATAATAACCAATTTAAAGATTTTCTTTTATATTTAAAGAATTTTGAGCAAGAAGAATTAAACGAGGAGTTTTTATATATGAGGTTAAGTTTATAAAATGAAAGAAGAAATAATAAATAAAGATTTAAAAGAGGAAATTTATAATTAAAATGAAAAAGTAATTATCTTAAATGAAATTAAAGGAAAAGGAATTAAAGGGATAATTATAACAGAATTTACAAATAGTAAAAAAGGGGTTATAAAATATTAAAATGAATAAAAGAGAATTTAAAAAGAAATTGAAAGATATAATTGATTTGCAAGTAAAGGAGGGAATTTTATATAAGGAATTGTATTTAAGTATAGAACGAAGAGAAGATAAAAAAACTTTAAAAGAATGGAAAGAACATTTAAGAGAATTGCCTTTTATTAAAAAAAACTTAATAGAATTAAAAGGAGGGATAAAAGAATAATGGAAATAAAAACAATAGAAGAAGGTTTAAGAATTGCGTCTGAATACGGCGATAAATTTGCTTTTGACGGGTGTCATAAGATTTATATTTTAAATACCTTAAAAGAAGAAAAACAGGCTATAAAAGACGAATATAGAATTTATGATATAAAGAATTTAAAAGACATTTATAAAAATTCCTGTCCATTAAAATTTGTTAGTAGTTGGAATTTAAAAATATCTTTTGTAAAACAAAGATAAAAAACAAAATGGAAAACGCAAAAATAACTAATTGGTGGAAAGAATTAACCGATGATGAAATGCTTTTATTATTAGAAGTTTTATATAATCTTGATTTAATAGATTATGGAATAATTCAAGACGAAAGAACAGGACAATATAAAAAAGAACAATTAGTTTAATTTAACCACAATAACCCTTTTATCTTCCAATGGAAATAAGGGGGTTTTATACTCAACGCTTAAAAGAGGGGTTAAGATTGGAAAAAAAGTTTTATTTAGTTAAAACCAAAATCAATTTTTAATCTTTATTAATTTATACTCTTTTAAGCAAGAGGCGGAGGGAAACCTCCGTTTTTATTTATTTGTCTGTTTTTATACTCACTTAATTAAATAAAATGGAGGTTTTAAAAATGGTGATAAAAGACGCAGAAAAAACAGACGGGTTTTTAGATGATTGTGCTTATATGGAAGACGAACTAGTATATTTGGAGGCATTGACTATTTAATATTTAATTGTCCAAAAAAGATAATTGACTAAATAAGTTAAACTAAATATTGGTATAAAAGGAATATATTTATTTTTTATTATTGTCTTGCTTATTAGAGAATAAGAACAACCAATTAACATTAAAAGGAGGTTATAAATTATTATACTATAAATTGGATATTCTGAAATCATACAAATAAATATTGTTAAAAATGGTATTAGTTTTACGTCTGCACCCCCAATTATTTTTATTGTCCATAATTCATAAAATAAGAAGAAATTTATTATACTTATTAAGATTATTATTCCAATTTCATTTAATTGTTTATTTGTCCAAAGTAGAAACAATGCAACTAATCCATATAATAAAATGGAGGTATTATTTAATTGACTTTTTTGAATGTCTTTCCATGAGAAATATATAAGAGGTATTATTCCTAAAATAAATATTATTAAATTGTTCATTTTATTTTATTTTCTAAAATATAACAAGCTGTTGTTTTCGGAGTTTTTTGATATAATAGATAATTTAATAATATCTTCATGGGGTTTTTAAAATTCCCAAAGTATCTTATTTCTTTAAACTCTAAATTGTCTATAAATATTACTCTTATTGATTCTTTAGGAAAGGGTCTTGTATGTTGGATATTATTATAATAATAGTCTTTATAAATGTTTGTTGTCATTTTTAGTTAGTAAGTTTATTTAATCTTTTGTTCATTAAATGAATAAATACCCTCATTTAATCCTGCGAACTTTTATCCTCTTTATCTTGGGCAGTTGATTTATGAACATCTTTCTCTCCTGCTAAAACTTTACTCACATAACCAATGCTCACAAATTTCTTATGGTTATTTTTATCCCAGTAATAAACTTCCTTACAAATCTCTCTTAGGTTCTTTCCCTTCTCTCTTAATTTTATTATTTCATCTTCAACCTTCAATTTCTTTCTTCCCCATTTATTTCCTTTATAGGATTTTGTAATTCCATTACTTTTCCTTACTGCTAATTTAACTCTATCAGATTTCTTTCTTGATTCTTCTTCTGCTTGTTCTCCTGCTTGTTGAATCATAAAATCCCACATTGCTCTGAATATACTACTTAATAATTCATTAAATACAGGATTATCGGAATGAGATTTTCCCATCATATCCCAAAAAGACATTATACTCGGTTCTGTTGCAGAATAAACTTTTGTTTTATATACTTCAAACATTATTTTAATAAATTTATAAAATTCCTTTCTATTTCTGAAAGACCTATCATATTTCCATAATACTATGTCTAATTTCTCATCCTTAGCCCTCTTAACAACACTTTCCCATTTGGGTCTTACTTTTTCTAGTTTATATGCTGAACCTTGCTCTGAAACAACCCCTACAACTTCTAAGCCTATTCCTTCACAGAACTCTATACATTGTTTCCTTTGTAGTTCTGGGTTTTGTTCTTTTGTTGATGTTCTTAAATAAATTATTGCTTTCATTTTCTTCCGTCGTTAAAAGGTATTTACCATTTATATATGTTTCGCAATAGTTACATTGTTAAGTTAATTGGGCTTTTGAGTTTATAGAAATCGCTTTATTTCTTCGTTAAAAACATCTACCATATTATTATTAGATTAAATGCTTTTTACTTTTAACGACTTGATTTAAATTGTTTAAAAGTATGGGTTTTATATCTTTTTTAAGAGAATATAATGCACATTCTTTGGGAGTTCTTCTATAAAGTATTAGATTTAAAATTATCTTTAAAGGGTGTTTAAAATTACCAAAATATTTTACTTTTTCTATTTCAAAGTTTTCATAAAACAGAACTCTAATTGATTCATGTGGAAATGGTCTAAGATGTTCTGGATTGTTATAAAAATGGTCCATTAAAAACATACACCTATCTGCATTTGGAGTTTTTATTAGAAGTCTACCTCCTTTTTTAAGTAATCTAATAATTTGAGAATGTATAAAATTTATTTTATTAATATCCAAATGCTCTATAACATCAATTAACATTATTAAATCATATTTATTATCTATATTTTCCAATTTTGGATTAAATTTAAAACCTTTCTTTTCAAGTCTTATTTCTGCATCGCTTTGAATATCATATCCTTCATATACACAATCAATTTCTTCTGTAAGTATGCTACCAATAGAACCATCTCCACAACCAATATCCAATATTCTATCTCCTTCTTCAACAAATTCTAGTAGGTTTTTTACAGCTTCTTTGTTTCCTTTTAATCTATCTTCTCCAATTTGCCATCCATTCATTTTATTTCTCCTATTTTTATTTCACATTGTCTACAAAAATAAGAATAGTGTGCTTGTCTTACTAATGAGTGTGAGTTTTCTGGAAGAAAATCTTGTCTTACTACTCTATCCACTTCTTTTCTACCTTCTTTTGTTTCTTGAAGTGAATATTGTTTTGCATATTCTTCTAATTTGGATATTATTTCTTGTGATTTCATTTTTGATTTTCCTCTTTAACAC
>Ga0307928_10004545_pt1 | contig 10521 bp, 12 predicted proteins | sample AceLakmetagen232_FD_201815 | JGI IMG/M metagenome (GOLD analysis project Ga0307928, IMG submission 201815) | Saline water microbial communities from Ace Lake, Antarctica - #232 | ecosystem: Environmental > Aquatic > Non-marine Saline and Alkaline > Saline | place: Antarctica: Ace Lake...
GCTCGCGGTCAATCGGGCCTGCACACTGCCCGGACTGAAACCGACGCACCTGGTGATGCTGGACGCCCACACGCTGTCCATGCAAGGGATGCAGGCGGCCGTCGGACGGTTCCAGGGGCCGATCGTCACGATCCTCGATCAGTGGAAACAGATGCTGGCCAATCCCAAATTCCACCGGATGCTCCGAGGAAGCTGGCTCGCCGATCGCGATCTGATGCGAGATCCGAACTCGCTCGGGACCGCGCTGCCGGCGACCACCGAATGGCCCGTCTATGGCATGACGACCGCCCTGGCCTATGCCGCTTGCTTCGTTCGCTCGATCGATACCTACGGGACCGATCACGGACTGCCCGATGCCAGCTACCCGTCGCGCACTCTCGATTTCGACGGCCATCAGGACGATCGCATGAAACGCAATCCCGAGCGATGGTCTCGCGAACAGAGGATCTGGCGGACCGTCTGCGATCGGCTCGGCGAGATCGGTGTGACGGTGGTCAATCGCGGAGACGGGCTGGCGGGGACAGGACAGCAGGTTAGAGGTGAGAGGGTAGAGGGTAGAGTGAGAAGTGACAGAAACAATGGAAGTGGGCGAGCACGGGGAGACGCGGAGCCTCACCTCTCACCTCTACCCTCTCACCTGTCGCAGCCCTCGCAAGAACAAACTCCTGCCGGGATCGAGGTGACGGTGTGACCACGCGAACGCTCAGAGCACCCGTGGGATGCGGCGGACGACATCTCAAATGGTTCTCCGCGATCGTCAGTGTGGTGGCCCTGATCGTCGTCGGCGGCCTGGGGATCTCCCGCGGCGGCCAGAGCGATAACGAACACGCGATCTCCCAAAATGAAGAGCGAGTGCGCGAGCTCGAACAGACCTCCGCCGGCCGCGAAGAGGCCCTGAGAAACCAACGTGAGATGCTCCGGGAAATCAAAGGCGATATCAAAACACTACTCGCCCATCAGAGGGAGCCCGGCTGATGGCGAACGTACGATGGAAAGCGATCTGGGCACGATACGAAACGCTCGAAATGACCGAGACGGTCGTCTATGTGCCCCTGGATGGACGCAGTCGCGACCTGCAGGCGGTGGTCGAGCGCGAGGGGGACGTCGAGATGGCCGGGGCACAAGGCGCTCGCATGCTGATCACGGTACTGAATGACCCGCTGCTCGGTGTCGACGTGGTGAACGATCTGCACCCCGGCCGCGATCGGATCAAAGTGGCACTCATTCGCGGCCGCACGCGAACCGAACGCACGATACTGAAAATCCATCCCGGCGACGACGACGGACAAACCGTCACGCTGGTCGTGGACTGAGAAGAAGAAGAAGAAGAAGAAGCAGCAGAAGAAGCGGCGATCACAAAGGGCACGAAGAAGCACGAAGCCCACAAAGAGAAGCGGACTGAGAATTGGCGAACAACCAGACACCGAACAACGCGAGCCGCAGACCCGAGCATCAGGGGCGAGGCTACGCCCTGTCCGACCTTCCCGGCCGGGCCGACGTGCTGATCGGGAAGCCGGAGAAGTTCGGCGACCGCGTCGGTCCACATGCCCGCGCCGAGAAATGGCGATGGTTCGGCGATCCGGCCCGGCAGCCGGAATGCTGGCTCGACGTGCGCGCCCGCGACGTCGAGCCCGACGTGGCCGCCGAACGCATCCGCACGGTGCGGCGGAACGTGCACGGTTCGCTGCGGGACGTCGACGCACTGGAGATCGAGTGCGTGCGCGCCAAGGCCTCTGGAAGGGGGCGCAAGAGCGGCGAGGTCCACCGCTGGTTCGGCGGCTCCCTGGAATGGGAGGTCCAGTGGACGGGCAAGGCTGATCTCCCCGACGAGCGCGTCGAGATCGACGGCGAGACCTGCGTACCCGTCCCGTTCGACCTGGACTTCCCCGCCGGCCTGGCATGGTGGCGACAACCGGAAGAACTGAGTCCCGAGGAAATCGACTGGGGGCACACCCGGCCGGAGAATGTGCGGGGCTCGTATGCCGTCTATTGGCATCGGAGCGGCCAGTATCTCCGCCCGGACGGCACGGAGCGGGTCAACTACGAGACGGGCAAGTTCTGCCACCTCTATCGCCCGCAACTGATTGACGCCAAGGGCGAGACGTGCTGGGCAAAGATGATCGTCCGCGAGACACTGGACCCGGCCGAACTGGTCGTCTACATGCCCCTGGCATGGCTACTGTCTGCGGCATACCCGGTGACTCTGGACCCGACGTTCGGTTACACATCCGTGGGGGGAAGTACCGGAGGCGGCGGGGCAAACGATTGGGATTCGCACGGCCCGGAATCGCCCACCAGCGACGGCACGCTCGATTCGTTCCACTGTTACACGCTAGACGTCGAGACCGGAATGACGGCCGGCGTCTACGACGATTCCGGCGGGGCGCCGAACAATCTGCTGGTGAACACGGGCGAGTTCAGCACGTCGGCCGGTGCTTGGTCGTCCGCCAACTTCGATAACTCCAACACGGCGGTCACATCGGGTGCAGACTACTGGCTGGCGATGATGTGCAATGCGAATTTCCGTATCCCGTACGACCGACCGGACGGCTACGCCCGCCGATACGGGTGGGGTACCACGTATTCGGCGGGGGTAATGCCCGCCACGGCACCATCTCATGCCACGTACGCGGGTTATCGGTACAGCCGGTACGTCACCTGCACCGAAACGGGAGTGGCATTCTTCCCGTATCACGTTCGATCAAACACGAAATTCCACAATAGCCTGCTCTTGAGGTGACATCATGGGACGCATGGTACAAGCCCCGCTCAACAGCCTAACCGTCGGATCGGATGCCACGCAGGATCTGTGGTCGCTCATGGCGGCGGCGTCGAATAAGATCGTTCTGCATGGGTGGGAGATCAGTTCCGACGCCATCGCGGCGACACTCCTGGAGCTGACGCTGCACCGGATCAGCGCCACGAATTCCGGGGCGGCTGTCACCGAGGTCAAGCTGGACGAGGACGACGGTGCGATCACTGGCATTGTCCTGTCGGTCGGCACGACGATCTCGACGTCGACGGCTATTCTGGCCGGCTACCAGTGGGAGCAGCTCGGCCCGCTCGGGATGATCTACACACCCGAGATGCGGCCCGTGATCGAGGTCAGCCAGGGCATTGCCCTGATCTGCAACACGGCCGCTGCGTTCGAGATGTCCGGCTGGATCTGCTGGGAGGAATTGTGAGCCGTCGCCATTTTGTATACCGCCGCCGATTCCAGCAGGGGCCTGCCCGGCCTCTGCGCGTGGTGTTGTATCCCGGGGCTGCCGCGACTGTCGATATCGACGGCAGCACCGCGGCGCAGTCGTCGGTCTCCGGGAGCGTATCGCTGACGCGCACGATTGCCGGCAGTACTGGGGCGACGGCCGTACTGAGTGGGGGGATCTCGCTGGCTCGCACGATCACCGGTACGTCGGCGGGCCAGGCTGGAGCGTCGGGCACGCTGTCGGCCACGCGAACGATCGCCGGCCAGGCGACGGCCCAAAGTGCCGTGAGCGGTTCGCTGACGGTGGCCAAGAAACTCACCGGCACGGCGGTGGCTCAGTCTGCCGTCAGCGGTGGGCTGACGGTGGCCGGCTACGCCCCCTTGACGGGCCAGGCGGACGCGGTCGCGGTAGTCTCCGGGGCGCTGTCCGTATCCAAACCGATCACCGCTGCGGCGGCGGCCCAGTCCTCCGTGGAGGGGTCGCTGTCCGTCCGCCGCCAGCTCACCGGTACGACGGCGGGCCAATCGTCCGGCGCGGCCGCCATGAGCCGCACGCGCGGTCTGGCCGGGTCGATTGTAGTCTCGGCCGGGGCCGATGCCAGCCTGGCCCGCGTGCGCGGGCTGACGGCACAGGTCGGCGCCCTGGCCAGTCTGACCGGCCTGCTGACGGCCGGGGCGACGTTCAATCTGGCGGCTGCATTCCTACTACTTCGCAAGCAACTATAGGAGCATGGAAAAATGGGCAGCTTCGGAAACCACTGGGAAGATGAGATCCTCGATCATGTATTCGGCAAAGGGGCGTACACGCCCCCGACGATCTTCGTGGCACTGAGTACGGCCGACCCGACCGACGACGCCAGCGGGATCGCCGAGCCGTCGGGTGGCAGCTATGCCCGCGTCGAGACCGCCGCCGCCGACTGGGACGTATCCAGCGGAGGCGCGACGGCCAACGCCAACGCGGTTACGTTCCCCGCCGCCACGGCGAGCTGGGGTACATGCACGCACTTCGCGCTCTACGACGCCAGTACCGGCGGCAATATGCTGGCGCACGGGTCGCTCGGCACGAGCAAGTCGATCACGACCGGCGACACCGCGGAGTTCGCCGTGGGCGATCTCGACGTCACGCTCGACTAGAGAGGCGTTCGGAAGTTTGTCAGGAGCAGGAGCAGGCCATGCAGCGAGCCATCGCCGGACAAGCCAATGTGCTGACTCTGCCGCTGCTCAAGCGGGCGGACGGTCAGCCGCTGGTCAGCGGAACCGTCGCGTTCTACCTGCGCGCCAAGGATGGAACCCACGCCGGATCGTGGTGGGACGGCGCGGCCTGGCAGGTCGCGGCGACGAGCTGCGGGAACGGCACGTACAGCAGCAGCGCCGACTGGGATGTCAGCGTGGCGTCCGGCGCGTGGACGGCGGGCGTGCGATACCGCGTCTACGCCGTCGACTCCGGCGACGTCTGCTTCGATGTGGGCGATGACGTGCTGGCGGAAGTCGCCCTGGCGACGATCGAGACTAAGACGTCGATGATCGCGGCGTCGGCGTTTACGGTTCGCTCCCACGTCGCGGCCGATGGGACGATCACGCTGATCGCGGGGGATGACTATCCCGCCGGGAACGAGCTGACGGTCACCAAGACAAACTACTCCGGACCGGACCTGTCCGGGGCCGGCGTGACCGTCGCGCTCAAGGTCCAGACCGAAACCGCGTACGAAGCCGCCGCCGGTGGGACGCTCGTCCTGGATGCGACCGGGACGATTTCTCAAACCGATACCACCGTCGTCTGCTCGTTCGTCCTGACCGCCGCGCAGACCGGCGCCCTCGCCCCGGTCCCGCCCGGCGATCCCAACAATCACGTCTACCAGGTCGTCGCGAGCACGGCCGACGACGCGACGGGCAAAAAAATCACACTGGCGATCGGGTCGCTCGAAGTGACCAGACAGGTAGCCACAGCAGGTTAGAGGTTAGAGAAGCAGGTTAGAGGGTAGAGGTGAGAGTGAACGGCAACAGAAACAACCGAAACGGGCGAGCTCGCGGAGACGCGGAGCCTCACCTCTCACCTCTCACCTCTCACCTGGCGCAGCCTGGCCCTCTCACCTCTCACCTGCTTCTGGGGGGTGCACATTGATCCAGACCACGCTCCACGTCGACCGGAAACAGATCACGAGCATCCAGACGCTGCTGCGCGGTGTGAAGGGCGCCCTGCCGACGATCCAGTCGCGGGCGGTCAACAAAGTCGCCACCGCGGGACGGGCCAAGATCGTGCGAACGATCTTTCGCGAGGTCGCCATCAAGCAGACGGATATCCGCAAGCGAAACGTGTTCCTGCGGCGGGCCCGGAAAGCGTCGCCGGTCGCCAAGGTTACGATCTCCGGCCGGCGTGTGCCCCTGCGAACGTTCCAGGCCCGGCGGACCCAGAAGGGCGTGAGCTACCGCATCCGCCGGTCTGGCGGTCGCAAGAAGATTCTGCATTCGTTCCTGGCCACGATGCGATCCGGCCATGAGGGCGTCATGCTCCGCAAGGCCGGTACGCGGATGGAAAAGAAGAACAAAGAAAAAATCGTCGAGCGATACGGCCCCAGTGTGCCGGTTGTGATGGACGGACTGCCGCGACTCGCCGCCGCGACGCTCGATCGTGAGATGGCCGCGAAACTACACTTCGAGGTCGATCGCCAGATCAGTGTCTTTATGAGGCAAAAGGGCATGGGATTCTCGGCAGGAGGCGCCGCGTGAGCTACCCGATTATCGAACAGATCGCCCAACTGATCGTGACCGCGCTGGAGGCGATCGACTCCGAGGGCATTACGCCCGTCGAGGTCCATCGGCCCGACGGACTGCTCGGCGACCTCAGCCCGCGACACCAGACGATCGCGATGTTCCAGGACGATCCGACCTGGGAGCAAGGGCTCTCAAGCCCGGGCAATCCCCCGGCCGTCGCGGTCCGTCAGCCGTTCGTGATCCTGTGGTTCTGTATCCCGTCGCAGGACAGTACCACGCCGGTCGATCGGCTGCTGAATACCGCCGTCGCCGAGATCGTTAAGGCCGTCATGGCCGACCCGCAATGGTCGACGCTGGCGATTGGCACCGACCCGCCCGCCTGGGATTTTCTGCGGCCCCTCGACGTCGGCTGGGAAGCCGCCCGCGTGCGACTCGATGTCGTCTACCGGACGGCCGAGAACGATCCGTATACACAAGCGTAGCCGGCCAGGCGGCCGGCTCCACAGGTTAGAGGTTAGAGGTGAGAGTGAACAGCAGAAACGGCGAGCTTCGCGGATCCGCGGAGCCTCACCTCTCACCTCTCCCCTCTCACCTCATATACGACGAAGGAGTATAGGACTATGGCAATCAGCGGACCCCTCAGTGGACGACGACGAGTCGTGCTCGTCGATCTGGAAACCGAACGCGGGACGGGTGTCACGCCCACGACGCCGCTCGATGCGTTCGATCCCCGACTCCAGATCACCGCGCCGTTCGTCGATCGCAAACCGCACGGCGTCTCGGCCGGGCATCGAACGGGAGTCGTCGGCGAACGCACCGGCGAGTTCACCTGTAAGTGCGAACTCCGCGGCGACGGCGATGCGTCCGACGGCGGGCTCGACGGCGGCCTGGCCGTGATGATGCAGTGCTGTGGCTGGAAACTGTCGGCGGGCGTCTACTCGCCGCAGTCGATCGCGGCCAGCCAGAACACCTGCTCGATCTGGAGCTATGAGGACGGCCGGGTCAAAAAGCTGTCCGGATGCTCGGGTACGTTCGAGATCGAGGGCGAGTACGGCAAGCCGGTCTCGATCACGTTCACGATGTCCGGCGTCTGGATCACGCCCGCCGACGTGGCACTGCCGACGCCCACGCGCAACTCCACCGTCCCGCCTCGGCTGGCGAGCTGCACCTACACGCTGGACGCGGCCGCCGCGCCCTATACCGGTACCGTCCGGATCGATGCCGGGTCGCAAGTCATGCCGCGGTCGGATATCACCGCGGCCGCGGGAGTCGTGCACTACTTCGTCGGCGATCGCGATCCGTCGATCGCCCTCGACTTCGAGGCCGCCACCGTCGCCAATCACGGTCTGCACGCGGCACTGCTGGCGCATACGACCGTCGCACTGATCCTGACGATCGGAGCGTCGGCTGGCAACATCATCACAATCGCCGCGCCGGCACTCCAGTACAAGGAGATCGGCGACGAGGATCGCGACGGGATCCTGATCGATCCGGTCACCTGCGTACCGACACTCAATAGCGACGCCGGCGACGATGAACTGACCATTACGCCCGCGTAACAACGAACGACAGGTTAGAGGGTAGAGGTTAGAGGTGAGAGGTTAGAGAAGCAGGTTAGAGGGTAGAGGTGAGAGTGAACGGCAACAGAAACAACCGAAACGGGCGAGCTCGCGGAGACGCGGAGCCTCACCTCTACCCTCTCACCTCTCACCTGTTTCCCCTGGTGAACGGAAAGGCTGGTGACTAGAGATGCCCCTGGCACTGAATATCAATGAGACGATCGAGATCACGCTGATCTCCGATCGTGACGAGGCCGTCGCGAAGGATCAGCGGGCGTGGTTCGCGTTCCCGATCCTCGCCGAAAAGTCGCGGCACGAACTGCGAAAACTCGTGCTGCGCATCATCGCGTGGCGAGAGAGCGAGACCGCCGACGAGGCCGAGACCGGTGAGATCGTCGCCGCGGTGTTCGATGCGGTCCGACGCCACTTGATGGACTGGCACCTGACCGATCGGGAGGGCAAACCGATCCCGTTCGAGCCGGCCCGACTCGAAGAGTGCCTCACGTTCCAGGAGGCGCACGAGCTGATGCTCGGACTCCTGCAGGGGAACGAGATGGAGGCCGACGACTCGGGAAACTCCGACTCGCCGTCCGCTACGCACACGGACAGATCTGCGGATGCGGATCCTGCCCCGGCGGACGGCACGATTCTTGTCCCCGTCGCCCCAGTCGACGAGAGCCGTACGTTTATCAGTGCGCCCGATGCGGCGGGTCCGGACGTGTCCCCGGCCGAGGCAAGCGGAGCCGAAGCTGCCCCGACTGCCGCGGATCCGGCCGGCGGGAGCTGACTCGCTGCCCGCTAGACGTCCCTGGCATCCTGGACGCCCTGGACGTGGTCCGGAGCGTCCGACTGGCGGACAAGGGACTCTGGCCCGTCGCAGGCGGACAGGGCGATCAGCCGGCCGTCTGGCTGGATGCCTGGCACCTGGTGCAGGCCGAAGCGGGAGCGATCGAGGCGGAGAGGTGGGACAGAGAGAAGCAGGTTAGAGGGTAGAGGGTAGAGGTGAGAGTGAACGGCAACAGAAACAACAGGAACGGCCAGGCACGCGGAGACGCGGAGCCTCACCTCTCACCTCTCACCTCTCACCTGGCGCAGCCCTCACCTCTCCCCTGCAGCAGCTCCGGAGGTGCGGCTGATGGCTGTTAGAAAGATCGAGATCATCGTCGGCGGTAAGGATTTCTCCGGGGCGATGTTCCGGAGTGTCGACGGTCGGCTGACCAAGTTCGTGACCCGTACCAAGGCGGTCAAGGCCGCGACGATGGGGATGCACAAGGCGTTTATGTACGCCGGCGGGTTCTACGCGATGTACCGCGGTCTGCGATTTGTGGTCGGGGCGGCCGTCGAGTTCGAGACGCAGATGGCCAATGTCTCGACCATGCTCGACGATAAAATGATGCCACGCCTCCACGCGATGGGCGATGAGCTTCGGGATATCGGCATCGCCACCGGCGACTCGACCGCAAGCACCTCCAAAGGACTGTACGACATCCTGTCGGCCGGGATCGACGCCCGTAAGTCGCTGATGGTCCTGCGCGCGAGCAGTCGGGCGGCCGTCGGAGGAATGACCGATACCGGCACGGCCACCAAGGGGACCGTCGCACTTCTCAAATCCTACAACCTGGAGGCCCTGCAGGCCTATCGTGTCAATGATCTCATGTTCGCCTCCGTGCGACGCGGTGTGATGACCTACGAGGACCTGGCGCAGAACATCGGCAACGTCGCGGCGACCGCGAATGCCGCCGGCATGCCGATTGAAAACCTGCTTGCGACGGTGGCCGAGATGACGCGAGCTGGCCTGGCACCCGACAAGGCGGTCACCGCCCTGAAGTCGGCGCTGTCGGTGTTCCTGAAACCGGCGGCGGAGTCGGTGATCGTGGCCCGCCGATTCGGCGTGGAACTCAATACCTCCACGCTGAAGGCCATCGGACTGATCGGCGCGCTCCGGCAGATGAAAGAGGCGGGGGCCACGGCCGAGGATTTTGCGGCGGTCTTCCCCAACCGCCGGGCGATCGCCGCGATCATGGCGCTGCAGAACAATCTGGAGGGATACCAGGAAGGGCTCGATTTCGTCACGGAGAGTGCCCACGGCGCGGAGAAGGCGCATCAGAAACTAGCCAATACGACGGCGAGCTACTGGAAAAGTTTCAAGGAGGGCGCCAAGACCGCCGGGGCCGAACTCGCCGAGATGGGGTTGCTGGGGCCGATCCGGCCCGTCCTGAAATTCTCCACCGAGAAGATGCGGCGAGAGGAACGAGACCTCGCCGGCCAGCAGGGGGAGATCGGGAGACTGGGGCGCTACGGCGACGCCCAGGAGGCCGAGTTCGCGACTCGCGGTCAGACGGGGCCCGAGCGAGTCGCGGTGCTCAAAGAATTGGTCAATGCGTCCCGAGCGTATCTGGACGTGGCGAACCAGGGCGCCCAGATCGAACTGAGAAGCCTACAGATCGCCGAGCGGCTCGCGGCGGTCGAGCGGGCCCGATGGCAGGCCGCCGCCGACGCCAGTGAAAAGGCGCTCGCGGCTGAAAAACTGATGCGCGATGAGGCTGAGAAACGCGCGGCGGCGATCTACAAGGCCGACATGGCAGACATCCAGCGCAAGAGCGATCTGTATACGGGGTCCCGCGATCGGCTCCGCGGCGAGGTCGACACCTTCGGCCAGTCGGCCGGTGAGAAAGAAGCCTATCGACTCCGCAAAGCCGGCGTGGACGAAGGGCTCGTCCAAGAGATCCTGAAGCTGTCGCGGAGCCTGGAGGCCCTCACGGCCCAAGAGCAGCGGGCGATGCAGCAACGCGATCGCGAGATGCAGCTCCGCAGTAAGGGCGACAGCCTCCGCCAATCGCTCCAGACGCCGGCCGAGAATCTCAGTGAGGAATTGCGTGAGATCCTCCAGCTTCGCCAGGCGGGCGAGATCTCGCGCCAGACCCAACTCGGCGGGTACCGCGCCGCACTGGACCGGCACCAGGTCAACCGCGTCCAGACCGTCGATACGCGGATCGGAGCGTATGAGAGCTATGGACGCAGTCGGGCGCCCGGGCAGGATCGCGA
>Ga0307928_10004547_pt1 | contig 10517 bp, 9 predicted proteins | sample AceLakmetagen232_FD_201815 | JGI IMG/M metagenome (GOLD analysis project Ga0307928, IMG submission 201815) | Saline water microbial communities from Ace Lake, Antarctica - #232 | ecosystem: Environmental > Aquatic > Non-marine Saline and Alkaline > Saline | place: Antarctica: Ace Lake...
TAGGGATAACTTAGCCGATGCACTAGCCGCACACGGGAACCAGCCGTTCAGGGATATGGACGAGTATTCAGAGTTCATCCAGAAGGTCGAGGGGTATAGTCCCGCGATCAAGGAAGGTGCTAAGCGGTTGGCTACTCGGTTCATGCCGCAGAATCTTCGACAGATACAGGCTGACCAGGTACAGCAAGAAAGATTGGACGCGCTAGAGCCAGGAAAATACAATGTCGTCGATGGCAATGTTATGGAGAAGACTCCTGATCCAAGACAGACTATCACGACTGAGTTGGAGAATGAGCAGTTCAGTAGATCAGAGAGGGTACGGCTTGGGTTGCCGCCGCTAGAGGCTCCAATCGAGAAGGAGCAGAGGCTTGAGACTGCGGAAGCAGAAAGCCGCGACGCTGAAGCTGGCCGAGTCATAGAGACTGGCGGATTCGTGCCGATCAATGCTCAGGGTCTACCCGTTCTCCCGACTGATAAGGAATATGGAGACTTCTTTGAAACCAATGCCGAACTATTGACTAGGCGCGATCTTGGTTTCGGCGAGAAGTCTGCGCTAGAGGATCCGGCTGGAAGGGCTGAGCGCAAGGTTGCAGAGAAGGCTGCGGAGGACGATCCTCAAGCATTGACCAATATACCGAAGCGAGGAGTTCAGCAATGGATCCCCGGTAGCACGCAGAACGCTCCTCTGGCGGCTGAGCAGACTACGGTATCGGCTCCGGGTGGCGGCGCAGTACAGGAAGCGGAAGTAGTAGCACCGTCAGCAGACCCTTTAGATTTTCCTTCCCTTGAGTCTGCAGAGTCGGCTAATTTGCCAGTTGGCACTAAACTTCTCATTGGTCCAGAAAAAAGACCAGCAACAGTGAGGTAATTATGCCGATAGTATTTGACGATCAGGCAGCAGTAGCAGCAAAAGGAAGGATTGTCTTCGACGACGGGCAGCAAGCGTCAGCCGCAGCGCAGCCGGTTCAAGTGCCTCCAGCATCACGAAAGGCCATGTCTAGCATAGTTTTCGATGACGAGGCGGATATCCAGCCGGTTGCTGACGCATCAGGTGTGCTAGAAACTGCAATTCCCTCTCCATTACAGCAGGTTCCTGGCGCTCCACCTGACCCGATAGGCGCTACAGCCGCACCAGCCGCTCAGCCAGCCGAGGCTCCTACGGTGATTCAAGCGCTAATAGACAACCAGCAAGCTATTCCGACGCCGCCAACGGAGGCTGAGGCAGCTCCAGCGCCCGTTCCTGAGCAGGCAGTGTCCGACGAGGAGCCGCCACAGTTTACGTCAGACGAGGTGCCGTCAGTGGTGGTCGACGAATCAGGTGATCTGCCGACAGGGGCGATTCAGACCACAACGCAAGGCTTGGCGGACACTATAGAGGGGATAATAGCGCATACTGGCAAGGGTGGAGCATCGTTCATCCAGAGTATAGGAGGCTTACTGACCGCAATGGTCGAGAATGACCCTAGCGCAAAAGTGCCATTCGGATCATGGGTAAAGCAGACAGAGGAATCCAAGGTTCGAGCTTTGGAAATATCAAAGAAGGTATCCGAGTTCGGGAAGGAGGGCCAAGAAGTTTTTGAAGAGATACGACCTACCAAGAACATTGTCGGGTTCGACGAGAATGGTGATTTCAAATTCAATAAAGAAACTGCCAAGGATCCCGAATATTGGGCAGGCACCGCGTTAACAACCATGTCCCAGGTCGGAACTGCATTGATTACTGGAGGTGGTTCCGCTGGTGGGGCGGCCATTGCTGGCTCAGTCATGGAAGCTGCGCCATTCTATGAGGAGTTGAGAAAGAACGGCATGGGTCCAAGCGAAGCTCTAGCTAGATCGCTTTCCTTTGGCGTTATTGTTGCTGGGCTTGAGAAGATTGGTTTCGACAACATACTAAAAGGATCTGGTGCAAAAAAAGTGTTGACGAGAATTATACTGGGCCTCGTCATAGAGCCTACTACTGAGTGGGCTGAGAACCCTGCCAAGGTTGTAGCCGAGAAGCTTGGGGATGAAGGATTTGAGTTGCTTGGTCCAGAGGTGCTAGACGCATCGTTGTCGGGCATAAACGATATCCCTGGAGCGTTCCTAATTGGTGGAGGCACCACCGTCACGAGAGAGGTCGGAACCGCTCAAGTCAAGAGTCAGATTAACAAGAGAAAAAGAGCCGAGGCCGAAGCGACATTCGACGAAGCTATGCTGGAACACTTTGGTGTATCATCCGAAATACAGAAGGAAATTCTAATAGACGAAATCAGGAGAAGGCGGGGCATAAACGAGCCAACTCTACCAGACGAGGGTGTACCTCCCCTGACAGAACCTCCTGGCACGGTGGCCCCCGCGTCGGTGTTACCCGTAACGCCACCTGCAGGGGAGGCACCCGCCAATTTAGACGATCAACAACAACCTACGACCCCTCCTCCGGTGCCGGAAACCGAGGAACCAGCTTCTACTACAGAACAGCTTGGCGAGCCCGTTCTGGAGGATGGGGAAGTAGATGTTATTGATGATGACCCTGAAACTGAGTCTACGCCAGCGGAGGAAGTTCAGGCAGCGGTCAGGGAGGAGCTAGCAAAAAGCAAGGATAAAGCATCTGAGCCAGCGGCAAAAAAGAAGGACGAACCGAAACCGGCGAAAGTGGCGGAGGACAAGCCCGCCAATCCAGCCGAGTCTGCTCCGAAGACCGAACAGCCCACCACAGCCGCGCAGGTCATAGAGAAGCTAGCGAAAGAGTCTCCACAGATACCCGACACTGAGCGAGCCACCGAAGAGGATCACGACAGGACCAAGAGGGCTCGTCCAGGCGACACCGTCGGGTTAAACAAGAAAGAGATTAAACAGATCCGCAAGGACATGGATCTAGGAGAACTGCCAGAGGACGAGCGCAGGGCGTGGGAGGGTAGGCTGGACAACGCGAAGGCCAAGGGTGTTGATCGAGATGCAGACCTGATAGCTAAGAGCGTGAACAGTAGGCCGCGAGCTGTAACCGATGACGAACATGCGGGAATGGTTCTAAGGGCCGCGCAGCTACAGAATCTACACGAGGAAAAACTGAAGCAAATCGACGAATTAGTGAAGACTGGTGATAAGAAGGGGATCAAGTCTCTACAGGCCGACATCAACACGATACAGAAGTCCCTAGACGAGCTTACCGCCGCATCTGACATGGCCGGAAGAGAAGCCGCCAGAGCTTTGAGCATCAGAAGGATGCGTATTAACCGAGAGTCGTTCAGATTGTCGTCCCTGATTCAGCAAGCGAGAGCGTTAAAGGGCAAGGATATATCCTCTAAGCGACGCGCCAGAATCACGGACGTAGCAGGCAAGATAGAAACACTAGAATCCGAACTGAAGACGCTGAACGAGAGGTATCAGAAACTCGAAGATGCGAGCGCACAAAAGGTAGCCGGTACAGTGGTGCAAGAAGCTGCGGAGCAAGTGAAGAAGCGACGCAAGAAGACTGGCCTGAAGGCAAAGCGCGAAGCCATAAAGAGCGAGTTGAAAAACTCCTATAAAGGCAAGGTATTGGATATTTCCGGCCTAGCCCCGGAAGCCGCTAGGCTGATCGGTATGCTGGCTATCAACTATGTACAGGACGGAGCCACGACTATCAAGGAGGTAATAGAGAAGGTGCGAACCGATGTACCCGAGCTGACTGATAGAGATATATGGGACTCCATTGCGGGACGCAGTAAAGGTGAGACTCGCCGAGTCAGGTCCGAAGTGTCGAAGCGTATAAGCGATCTGAAATCGCAGGCACGATTGCTGGCCGGGATCGATGACGGAGTCAAGGGTATATTCCCAGAAACCGGAGGCAAGGCTGAGCCATCCAAGACCGTCAAGGAGCTTCAGGCTCGACTAGACGTAATGCGAGAGTCGGATAGGATCATCCAGCGCATCGACGACGCTCTATCTGGTAAGATACGCCAAGCCAAACCAGGCACCAAGATACCGCTAGTCCTAGACTTCCTCCGAACCGAACTCAAGAAGCTCAACGACGCCAACAGCAAGCCTCAGCGCGACGCTGCCAAGGTAGCCGAGATCGAAGCGACCATCACAAAGCTGGAGCAGCAGTTGGAATCCGGCCTGCGCGACGAGAAGACGATGCCAGCACAGGAGTCGGCGGCTATAGTGGAAGCCAAGAAGCGATTAACAGAGACGAGAACTAAACTGCGCGAGGCGGATACCGTCGCGTCCTTAGAGGCGCAGATAGCGGATGCCAAGAAGGGCAAGTTCAAGCCGTCAAAGGCTCGCTCAAAGGCATCGGCAGAGGTCAAGGCTCTTCGCAAGAATCTTAGCGACCTTCGTAATCTGGCATACAAAACTCAGCTAGATGATACAAAGCTGACGCAGATAATAGAGAAGATCGACAAGGTTAGGGATCAACTCGAAACCGGAGTTCGCGACCCGAAGAGGACTCCGAAAGAAGTCTCTACCGAAGTCAAGGCCGCGCAACTATACTTGACCGAGATACGATCTCTCATGCGAACAGAGGACTCTATAGCAGACCTAGAGAATCAACTTGCAACCGGCGACTTCAAGGTTACGCCTCGACGTCAAAAGAAGATTACTTTAGAGGCGCTAGAGAAGGCTCAGATCAAGCTGCAGCAGCTCCGACGCGAGGCTAGAGATGCTGTGCGCGGCGCTCGGCCAATGACTCCTGGACGCTTCGCTGCCGAACTATTGGCGCTTCCGAGGACGCTTCTAGCCACCGCCGATATGTCTTATGCTCTCAGGCAGGGAGCCGCGCTTTCCGCTGGCCGTCCCATAACGGCACTCAAAACATTCGGTAGAGCATTTCAGGCATTCTTCTCGCAGAACAAGGCTGACCAGATCGATCTTCTTATCAGGCAACACCCAAACCAATTCAAGAGAGATCAGGCAGGACTATACTTGTCTCCACTAGGCCACGGAACACTGAATGGTCGAGAGGAAGCGTTCGCATCCAACTGGGCTGAGAACATTCCGGTATACGGTCATGTCGTCAAAGCCAGTGAGCGTAATATGGTCAGCGGATTAAATATGCTAAGGACTGCTGCTTTCGATAGCTTTGCCAACGACAACCCCAACGCGACAATCGAAGAATTAAAGGCTTGGGCTAACTGGGTAAATATAGCATCTGGTCGAGGCAACTTAGGCAAGGCTGCGGTTGCTGCCGAAGCGATGTCGGCTGTTATATTCGCCCCGAGATTTGCCGTGTCAAGGATTCAGACTCCGTTCATGCTACTGTGGAACGCTCGTAACCCTGTTGTGCGTAAGGCGATAGCCAAAGACTTCGCGTCCTTTATCGGCTTAGGAATAGGCGTACTGGCCTTTGCTAAGGCTGCTGGATGGGAAGTAGAAGACGACCCTGAAAGCTCAGACTGGGGCAAGATCATCATTGGGGACACTCGCATCGATATATGGTTTGGACTGCAACAGCCTGTGCGACTATTCATGCTTCCATTCCTCAAGGGAGCTGACACGGCGGGGCTTAGAGATCTTGAGGGTGATATAGACATATACGACGCAGCGGCTAGATTCACCAGCTACAAGTTCGCGCCGCTAGTGACAGTTCCGATTGAGTTGATCCAGGGAGAGAATGTTATAGGGCAGAAAACAACGCCTTGGAAAACTCTAGTGAACAATGTTATTCCCTTGGTGGCGCAGGACATCTATGATATAGCAGAAGACACGGGTGACTTATCCAAGGCGGCTGCATTCGGTGCAGGAGCGTTCGTTGGGGTAGGCATCCAGCACCACAGTAACAGAAGCAAGAAGAGACGCAGTTCAAATAGACGGGCCAAGCGCAGACGCTCGTCGAGACAGTAAGGGCCAATCAACAAAGGAGGAACAATGATCAAATCAGTAAGTCGGGATCGGTGCGTAGTCGAACGGGAACCTATCATTCTGGACGCGGGTCCAATCATCAAGCCGGACAGCTTCGTAGAGGACCAGTACGCCTTCATGGGTAGAGTCAAGCTGATCAACGTACCTGAGGAGGGTCATCCGCTGTGCAAGGGGTCCGACGCTAGGCGCATGTACCGCTGGTTCCGTGCAATGCAGGACGAGATAATTGGCAAGCGCGTACTGCTCAGCACAGCCACCGGAACCTATCTGGAAGGCGACCTGTTCTTGCACCCTATAGCGAGCATCCTCGCGATCCTATCGGACGATTACCAAGCGTCATCAGGCGATATACCCATCCCACGCTGCCAGCTATGCGGACCAGCAGGCGATTCAGGCCAAGGTGTGATGATGAATATAGCCAATGGCGTCGAGTATTGCCCTCGCTGTAACTGCGACAAGCACGGCAAGGACGTTGATCATAATGCCATCGCCGCACCCAGCCGTGACGAGAAGGAATTGTTCACCAGGGACATGCCGAAAAGAATTCGAGAAAAAGTAATTTAAAGACTTGACGTTGTAGTCAATCGCGACTACAGTTCAAAACATGAATAAGAAACCAACCTCAGTCCGACTAACGGGGCCAGCAGTAAGACGCATCAAAAGCATGGTGCGTAGAACCAAGTTCAGCCAGTCCGAAATCATCAATTCTCTGATCGTCAAGTATGGCGCTCGCCATGAGACGGCACTGGTGAACCTCAAAAAGTTAATGTTGAAATAACAGCAGTAAGGAGCATTATGGACGCAGATAAGACAACCGCATTGGCTGAGTATAACATGATGCCAATAACAAACTTCACCGAAGCCGTATCACTTGGCAAGGCGTTCGCTAAAGCCAAGGTGATGGGGGCTAGGAGTGATTCTGACGGATTGCTAGTTGTGGCTCTCGTCCGCGAGATGGGGCTAGTCAAGGCCGAGGCCACTCGTCACCTGATGAACGGACGCATAACCAAGAAGGCCGGTGCGATCTTGGCTGACTTCGTTAGGCTTGGCGGGACGTACAAGATAATCAGACGCGATGCTGAGTGCGCCGAGATACTTGCGTCCATGGGCGACAACAAAGATCTAACCTTCTCATTCTCGTGGGAAGACGCACAAAAGGAGCCATTCGTCTACAGGGGTGGCCCTAAAGATCAGATGGCTGAACTGGATAAGCCGTTCGCGGATCGCAGGCTAAAAGACAAGTACAAGACTCCTCGTAGCCGTATGCAGATGCTTTGGGCAAGGCTGTCGTCCGATCTCGGAACTGCGCTATGCCCAGGAGCTTGTGAAGGATTGTACCCGCCTGAAGTAGTGTCTGATTTCCCTGAGAATGAAGCGCCGGAAGGAAAGGGAGGGATAATAGACGGAGAGGAAGTAGCGGCCAGAATGGATAGGATCAACGGCGTCGATGAACCCGCACCAGCAGACTTCACAGTCTGCCCGTTCGGTGGCGAAGGCGTCAAGGGCGCGAAGTGGGCTCAGTTCTCTACTGCGGTGCTAGAGAAGGCCGTAGCGAGCGACAAGCCTGAAATGACATCGACACATAAAGCAGCAGCGAGGCTCGTGTTGGACGAGCGCAAACAGGAGGCGAAATGATAGCAGCGATAGATATTGAGACGATTCCGAATGTGGACATGATTCAACACTTGCCCGAGCCAAAGGTGGACTCACGGCTGAAAGATCCAGCCAAGATCGAGGCGGCAAAGGAGAAGGGCAAGCAGGACCAAATCGACAAGATGGCCCTCGATGCTATGACTGCTCGGATCTGTTGCGTTGCGATTGTAGGCGACGGCACTGAGAACGCTTACTGTATCGATGCTGCATCCGACGAATCAGAGAGGTTAATCGTGCAAGAGGCGATGGACTTCCTTAGCACGGACGACACTCGCATCGCAACATGGAACGGCATCAACTTCGACCTTCCAATGATCTACAAGCGAGCGATGATCCTCGGCGTAGACCCCGCAAACTTCAACGCTCCACCACTAACCGCATGGACGAAGCGGTACAGCGCGGATCGCCACTATGATCTCATGCAGATATGGGGCGGGTGGTCTACAGCTAACTGGGCCAGTCTGGAAGTGGTAGCGAAGATGGTGCTCGGCGAGGAGCGCGACGACATTGACTATAAGCTTCTACCGGAGCTGATAAAAACCGAAGAGGGGAGGGCGCTGATAAGGGAAGGCTGCGTGAATCATACACAGCTAACGTGGGATTTGTTCAACAAGTTCTTAGGTTTCATGTTTGTATAAATAGCCGGTAATCCGACGGAAATGGAGAACAGTTATGTTCAATAGCGAAAAGACAGTCATGTGCGTGATGGACGGGTTCGAGATAGCTGAGCCTAAGTTTGTAACCGACGACGAGAATGCGTTTGACATTTGCATTCATGTTACGTCGAAAGACGATCCAGCCGAGTCCGACTGGTGGAGAGGCGAATGCTCTGACCGTTACGGTAAGGGCGGCTTCTCTGAAATGAAGCAGATCGAGATTGCGTTCAAGTCGCTCAGGAGTGTCGGGTTCGTTGGCAGCGACCTGACCAAGCTTGAGGAGCAGTTGAACGGCAAGGAAGCTCCAGTCACAATCAAGAGGGCCAAGAAGGAAGGCGAGAACGGTAAGATCTTCTACAACATCAGCTACATTGGTGGTAGCGGTGAAGCGCCTACTCAACTGGACGTTGGGAAGAAGTCTCTTGCTGACCGCATGAAGGAAATGATTGGCAGTGACGGCAAGGCGCAGGAAGAAGCTCCACCAGCACCGCCAATACCAGACCCAACTGATCCTATAGAGGATACCGACGATCTGCCGTTCTAATGTTCAAGCCGTTACATATCGTAATTGACTCCCGCGAGCAGGCACCTTGGGCTTGGGATCCTAGTCATGCAGTGACTTCGGTCCACGGTCTGAGGGCGGGAGACTACGCATTGCTAGAGGACACAGAGCCCGTCAAAAGGCAGAAAACTCTAGCAGTGCGATTTGCGATAGAGCGCAAGAGCCTGGACGACTTTCTCGGCACTATCGGTGCGGGATGGGAACGATTCCAGCGCGAGCTAGACAGGATGGAGGCGTTCCCTGCTCGCGTCATCATAGTAGAAGGAGACTTCGAGGACTGCTGTTTCAAGGAGAGCAACAAGGGGATTGAACCACCCCAGCATAATCACCCAATGATCACACCCAAATTTGTATCGAAACGAATTGCTGAATTAACCATGCAGGGAGTCGGCGTGTTGCTATGTGGTAATGCACAATATGCAAGCGCGATGGCTTTCAGGATATTTAGAAGGAGACAGGAAGTATGTCTACTCAAATAAATGACGAATCACGAATGCCCTTCGGAGACTTCAAGGGCAAGATGATGCGAAAAGTACCAGCCAAGCACCTACACTGGCACTGGATCGCAGGGCTCCGCGACGATATGGAATGCCCTGTAGCCGCTTACATTCGCCGCAACATAGTCATGCTCCGCGACGAGTACGGGCGAGGCGCTTGGTAATGCCGCAGTTGAACGTAACAGTATCTCGGGTCGCCTATCCCAACGCCACCGCAGCGCCGGAAGCTTGGTATATCCTAATCACCGACCAAGGCGCTTGCAAGGGCAATATGTCTTGGCGTCCGCAGGACCAGGAGGAGCTGCTACTAGACGGCGAGTGGACGACCTACAAGGGAGAGAAAGAGTTTAAGTTCAAGCAGGCTACTATCCATATCCCTGAAGATCCGAGAGCGCAGCTACACTATGTCTGCTGCCGCACGAACGGGCTAGGCAACGCTGCCGAGCAGATGATATGGGACAAGGTCGGCGAGAACTGGCAGGAGATCCAAGAAGGCGAGGTCACGCGACTCAAGGGGAAGATATATCAGAACTTTCTACTGCAGACGGAATCGCTCAAGGGCAAGTCGGCTCAGGCTAAGGTCGTGGCGGCTCTGATGGACACCGGCGCGACGATGAACATGGCTGAGTCCGCATGGTCTACATGGGAAGAGGAGACGATGGGCGTCGTGACCGCGAACTGCTACCGCATGGCTGATCTACCGAATTACGGGTTCCGCGACATCGACAACAAGATACGCCAATTCTACGGGATCACGAACGAGGATAAGCGCAGGATACGAGCCGCAGTGGTATATACGATCCGCAGGTTGACCGACAGAGGCGATACGGTTATCGGGTGGAGTTTGCTGTACGCCGAGTGCGTGAAGCTGCTAGGCGGCTATGCTGAGCTTGTGAATGACTGTACCGGAGAGCTGTTCGGTGAAGGGACGCTGAAGTCGTTTCCTGAGTTTGGCGGAGTTAGCTTGGCTGCTGACTGGGTTGCGGAGAATACTATCTGGAACTACATTAATGATATAGGAGATCCCGATGCTTAAAGACGGATCATGGGAGTGGTACGAGGATGACGACGGATGGTACTGCGGCAACTGCTACCGTCATCTGAGCAACGAGTTCGAGGGCGTAGCTGATCGTGACGGAACGCTGCATTGCTCGGATGAGTGTAAGACGGAATGTGAGAAGGGGCTGGATATTGGAGTGGTTCCGACAGCAAAGCGGGTAATTAAACCCGAGGAGAAATGATGAAATTACACGATATTACAGTCAAGAATGATGAGTATTACACACCAGCCTATGCGGTGAAACCAATACTGGAGTTTGTCCCGACAGG
>Ga0307928_10004548_pt1 | contig 10516 bp, 10 predicted proteins | sample AceLakmetagen232_FD_201815 | JGI IMG/M metagenome (GOLD analysis project Ga0307928, IMG submission 201815) | Saline water microbial communities from Ace Lake, Antarctica - #232 | ecosystem: Environmental > Aquatic > Non-marine Saline and Alkaline > Saline | place: Antarctica: Ace Lake...
AAACAAGGGCAATTAAAAAAGACAATTAATCAAGTTAAACAAATTATTGAAAAAGAATTTATTTATAATTAAATTTATTTAAAATATAAGAACCTGCTCGCTTTCCGCTAGAGGTGGACAAGTTGCTCGCAGAACCTTGTAATTAAATTTTATCTTATAAATAATAAGAATCCTTCGTTTCGTTCAGGAACCTTGAAATTAAATTGTTATTTTATAAAAATTAAGGTGATTTAATTATAATGTATTTTAATTATGACAGAAGAAAAAAAAGTTGAAGAAAAAAAAGTTAAAGTTGAAGAAAAAATAAAAATTCCTGATATTAAACCAGGAATGATAATAAGGGTTCATGAAAAAATTAAAGAATTTGATGCTAAAGGTAAAGGAAAAGAAAGGGTTCAAGTTTTTGAGGGGATTGTGATTGCTCGACATGGAGGACATGAACCGGGAGCAACTTTTACCGTTCGCAAGGTGGCGACGGGTGGAGTTGGGGTTGAGAAAATCTATCCTTTAATTTTGCCAAATATTCTAAAAATAGAAATCCTTAAAGAACATAAAGTTAGAAGAGCAAAATTATATTATTTAAGAGGCAAGTATAAAAAGAAATTAAAAGAAATTAAGAAAGCTTGAGCCCAGGTGGCGTAATTGGTAAACGCAGCAGCTTGAGGAGCTGTGCTCTTCGGAGCGTGCGGGTTCGAGTCCCGCTCTGGGCATTAAATAAGGGCCCATAGCTCAGTTGGTAGAGTGTCTGCGTGGCACGCAGAAGGTCGGGAGTTCGAGCCTCCCTGGGTCCACCAAAAATTTGGGCACTTGGCGCAGTGGTAGTGAGCATCCGTGGCACGGGAAGTCGCGGGAGTTTGACTTTCCCTGGGCTCACCAAAGGACGGCTAGCTCAATGGTAGAGCATCGCGTTTACATCGCGGAGGTTATAGGTTCGAGTCCTATGCCGTCCATTATTTATTTTGATTAAAAAATCCACTAAAAAAGCGGATTTTTTTAAAAAATGCCGAGGGGCAGAATCGGACTGCCGACACGTAGATTTTCAGTCTACTGCTCTACCACTGAGCTACCTCGGCTCAATGTCTTTAAAAAATGTTAACAAATAAAACATGTTCTGGCAAGATCGTCTTTTAAAATTTTTAAAATATGTTATTATAAAATATAAATTAAAAAATTTGAGAATATATTAATCATTAACAATTAATTGAAATGAATAATCCATGGATTTCAGCAAAAAAACAATTAAAACAAGTCGCTAAAATAATTGATTTAGATAAAAGCATTTTAAAAAGGTTGTCTAAGCCTGACAGAGTGTTTTGCTTTCCTTTATTAATAAAATTAGACAATGGACAAACAAAAAAATTTCTAGGCTTTCGTTCTCAACATAATAATAGTAAAGGACCGTATAAAGGGGGCATTCGTTTTCACCCTCAAGTCAGTAAAAACGAGGTTATGGCTCTTTCTATGTGGATGACTTGGAAATGTGCTTTAGTTGATATTCCTTTTGGAGGAGGAAAAGGAGGGATAAGAGTCAATCCTAAAAAATTATCAAAAATAGAATTAGAACGATTATCAAAAAAATATATTGAATATTTGTTTCCTTATATAGGAGAAAATAAGGATGTGCCGGCTCCTGACGTAGGAGTTAATCCCCAGGTCATTAGTTGGATGCTAGACGAGGCATTAAAACATGGTTTAACAAAAGCAGTTTTAACTGGTAAGCCTTTAGAATTGGGAGGCTCATTAGGAAGAACAAAAGCGACTGGTCAAGGAGGATTTTTTGTTTTAGATGAGCTTGGTAAAAAGATAAACTTAAAAGAAAAAACCATAATTGTTCAGGGCTTTGGAAACGTTGGTTATTGGTTTGCAAAAATTGCCTTTGAAAATGGGTACAAAATAATAGGAATAAGCGATTCTCAAGGAGGCATTTTGAATCCAGAAGGATTAAATCCAGATGAGGTTTTAAAACATAAAAATCAAACGGGTTCTGTTAAAAATTTTCCTCTTTCTAAAAACATAGAAGCAGATAAAATTTTATTACAACCAACAGAAATACTTGTCCCAGCGGCTCTAGAAGGAGTAATTAACAAAAAGAATGCCTTAGATATTAAAGCAAAAATAATTATTGAAATGGCTAATGGACCCGTTACTCCAAAGGCTGAGAAAATTTTAGAGAAAAACAACATTATTATTCCAGATGTTTTGGCCAATAGCGGAGGAGTAACTGTGTCTTATTTTGAGTGGTATCAGAACAAAAATCAAGAAGAATGGACGGAACAAAAAGTAGAAGAAAAATTAAAAGAAAAAATTGTTCAAGCTTTTAATCATGTTTGGGAAACAAGTAAAAAAAGAAATATTAATTTAAGAATGGCCGCTTATGTCTTGGCTGTTTCTCAAGTGGTTAATTCAATAAATAAAAATTAATAAATCTAAAAAAACTTAAAATATATGAAAAAAACGAAATTATTCCTTTTATTGTTTATCCTTTTTTTATCTTTTTTAATTTCTCCTGTTAAAGCTCAAGAGAATACATTTAATTGTGTAACCTATTTTACCGGAGTAGGATGTTCTCATTGTGCGAAAGCAGATCCAGTCGTTCTCAATAAAGCCCTAAAAGAAAATCCTGATTTATTGGTAATTGAATATGAAATTTATCAACAAGCAGAAAATGCTTCTTTAAACTATCAATCAAGTGAATCTTATCAAACAACCTTTGGTATTCCTCGGGTTGTTTTCGGAAGAGAAAATTATCTTGTTGGTGATAGACAAATTGTGAATGATTTTGATTCAAAGGTAAAAGAGTTAAGAGAAAATAAATGTGCTCTTGTTAATGGTGAAACAATTAGTTTTAATGATTTGGATTTAAGTTCATTACTCGGTAAGCCTAAAATTTGGAATCAAAACAGAATTTTAATTAAAAATAACTCAGATGGAAATTGGATTTTTGCCTGGAATGGAAAAGAAGTTGAAGAAAAAAATATTGAGAATATTATTAATAATAAAGATATCTTGAAAGAATTAATTAAAACAGAGAATATTTCAAATTTTGTTCAAAAAATAAATTATAAAAAAAGTGAGACGATAACGGTTCCTTTATCTGGTCAAAATATAAAATTTGATAACAGTATCGAATTTATTGTTAAAGACATTGGAGGGACTGTTGACCAGACATTTACCTTGTCTAAGATTTTATCCTTAGCAGCTGTAGATGCAGTTAATCCATGTGCTTTAGCAGTTTTATTGTTAATGCTAATTGCAATATTAACTTATAATCCGAGAGATAAAAAGAAAGTCCTTTTAGCTGGTTTAGCCTTTTGTTTTTCAGTTTTTATAATGTATCTTTTTTATGGCTTGGTAATTATTAAATTTTTCCAATTGATTCAAGTAATTACTGGAGTTAGAATATGGTTATATAAAGTTTTAGGGAGCTTAGCCCTTTTATTGGGATTGTTAAATATTAAAGATTTTTTCAAGTATAAACCAGGAAGAATTGGAACTGAAATGCCCATGTTTTTAAGACCAAAAATTAAAAAAATAATTTCTGGAGTAACTTCTCCTAAAGGAGCTTTTGTCACTGGATTATTTGTTACTGTGTTTCTTTTACCTTGTACGGTTGGTCCATATGTTATTTGTGGTGGAATTTTATGTAGCTTAAGTCTTCTTAAAGCTTTTCCTTGGTTATTACTCTATAATCTTATTTTTATTATTCCAATGCTTATCATCACGGGACTAGTTTATGCTGGCATTGCCAAAGTAGAAGATGTTTCTGGCTGGAAAGATAAAAATATAAAATATTTGCATTTAGTAACAGGAATAATTATTGCACTTTTAGGCTTAGCAATGTTTTTTGGCTGGGTTTAAAAAATAATTAGAATATTACAAAAACAGGTTTTGGGCCTGTTTTTGGATTGTTCTTAAAACTTTTTTTGGAGCGGGTAGGGAGAATCGAACTCCCGTCATTAGGTTGGAAACCTAAGATAATAACCACTATACGATACCCGCTTATTTTAATTATAAGCAAAACTTGAAATTAAGCATTATTGTATAAACAATAAAGTAATTTAATTATAAATTAGTTTTATGTGTCTGTAAAGACCGTATTGACAGACCCCTTTTTTTTATCTAAAATAAAGTATTAATTTAAAAATAATAAATTTAATATGAAAATAAAAAAGAAATATATTTTTTTAATTTTAACCATAATTATTATTGTTTTTTTGGTTTATGTTTCTACTAAAGAAAAAGAACAAGAATATGATGTTATTTCTATAGAAAAAGGAGATTTAATTCAAGAGGTTAGTGTTATTGGTAGAGTAGAACCAATAAAAAGTGTTAATTTAGCATTTGAAAAAAGTGGCCGAGTAGCCAAGGTTAATATTGATGTTGGTGATCAAGTAGTCATGGGACAAAATTTGGTAGAATTAGATAATGATGATTTAATTGCTCAATTAGCTCAAGATCAAGCTGCTTTGGAAAGCTCTCAAGCTGGATTGAAACAATACGAAGCTGCCCTAGATGCTGAAAATGCAAAGTTAGATGAACTAAAAACAGGAGCCAAATCAGAAGAAATTCAAGTAGCAGAAACAAAAGTTTCTAATGCAGAAAAAACATTTATTGATGCGGGAGTTAATTTAGAAAATGTGAAAGATAAAGCAGACATTGATTTGTTAAATCTTTATGAAGACGTGGAAGATATTCTTAATGATGCCTATTTTAAGGCAGATGATGCCATAAACAAACAAATAGATGCTTTGTTTTCTAATGACTCTTCAGATAATCCAACAATAACCTTTTCCACATCTGATTCTCAAGCCAAAATAGATGTTGAACAAGGAAGAGTCAATGTTAAGAGAGCGCTTTCATCTCTTAAAACAGACATCGACGATTTATCTTCTTTAGATTTAGGACAAGCTTTAGTTAACGGAGGGGAATATTTAGTTATTATTAGAGATTTTTTAAATCGTTTAAATGAGGCAATTAATACCGCCACTGGTTTATCCTCAACAGTTCTTAGTACTTATAAAACCAATATTAATACGGCCCGAACCAATATTAATACGGCAATTACGAATATTAATAGTCAAAAACAATTAATTGCAGCTCAAAAAATAACTAATCAAAATAATATTAATACAGCTCAGACAGGAATTAATACGGCTCAGAGTGCTTTAACTTTGGTCAAGGATGAGCTTATTCTTAAAAGGTCTGGAGCAACAGATGAGCAAATTAGGGCTCAAGAATCAAAAGTCAAACAAGCGGAGTTAAATATTGTTTCTCAAAAAGCCCAAGTTAAACAGTCTCGAGCTAAAATTGAAAATATACAAGTTCAGTTAAACAAAACAGTTCTTAAATCTCCAATAAATGGAGTTGTTATTGAACAAAATGCTAAAGTTGGTGAGATTATTTCTCTTAATGCCTTGGTTATTTCAATTATTTCCGAGACAGACTTTGAAATAAAAGCTAATGTTCCAGAAGTTGATATTGCTAAAATTAGTTTAAATAATTTAGCAAAGGTTACTTTAGATGCTTATGGTAGTGACGTCGAATTTGAGACTAAAGTTACTAATATTAATCCAGCCGAAAGGATTATTGAGGGTGTCGCCACTTATCAAATTACTTTAAATTTTATTAACAAAGACGAAAGAATTAAATCAGGAATGACGGCTGATGTTAATATTTTAACGGCTGAAAGAAAAGATGTTTTAATGATTCTAAATCGAACAACTTTTAAGAAGAACGGAGAAAAATTTGTTAAATTATTAATAAATCAAGAAGGAAAAAAAATAGTCGAGGAAGTAAAGATAGAAACGGGATTAAGAGGAGTCGAAGGTAAAATAGAAATTATCAAAGGATTAGAACTAGGAGATCAAATAATTCTTCCTTAAAAATATTTATGTCTTTAATTAGAACAGAAAACGTAGAGAAAATTTATGGAGAAGGAGAAGCAGAAACTCCTGCTTTAAGAGGAGATTCTTTTGCTATAGAAAAAGGAGAATTTGTGGCGATTATAGGACCTTCGGGGTCTGGAAAATCAACATTGCTTCATATTCTAGGATTTTTAGATCGTCCGAGCAAAGGAAAATATTATTTTCAAGACAAATCCATGAATGAATATACAGACGATGAATTAGCCCAAATTAGAAATAAAAAAATGGGCTTTATTTTTCAAACATTTAATTTACTCCCTCGGATTAATGTTTTAGATAATGTAAAACTGCCTCTTTATTATTCTGAAGTATCAGAATCTTTATGGGATGAAAAAGCAAAAAAAGCTATTGAAATGGTAGGTCTTTCTCATAGATTAAAGCATGACCGCTCTCAACTTTCAGGAGGAGAAAAACAAAGAGTGGCAATCGCCAGGGCATTGGTTAATGAACCAGATGTTATTTTTGCCGATGAACCAACGGGAAATCTTGATTCAAAATCAGGCCAAATAATTATGGATATTATTCAAAAACTTAACGATAAAGGTCACACAATTATTATGGTTACTCACGAACAATATACTTCAGAGATGGCTAAAAGAATTATTAAATTAAAAGATGGGTTAATTGAAAGTGATACAAAGGTTTTAAAACGACATTTTGCTAAAGAAGGATTATTTAAATAAATTATGAGGATAAAACACGCTTTTAAAAATGTTTTTTTTGGAATAAAGACGAATAAATCTCGTTCTATTCTTACTGTTTTGGGAATCGTTATTGGGATAACTTCTATTATTTTAATTATGTCGATTGGTCAGTCTGCCAAAGATTTGATTTTAAATGAAATCAAGGCCATGGGTGGAAATTTTGTTTCAATCAGTCCGGGGAAAGAAATGAAAGGCCCCCAAGATATGGCCGAGATGATGTATAATGATTCTTTAAAAGATAGAGATATTCGAGCTTTAAAAAATAAAAACAATGTTCCTGATTTAGAAGATATTACTCCAGTTGTTATGGTTCCAGGAAGCGTTTCATATAAAGGAGAAACCTATAAGCCGACTATTATGGGATGGACAGCAGATTGGTTAGGAAAACTTTACGATATTTATCCTGAAAAAGGGGAATATTTCACAGAAGATGATATTAGATCTCTTTCAGCTGTAGCTGTTATTGGAGAAAAAGTAAAAGAAGAACTTTTTGGGCATGCCGAAGCAATAGGGGAAAAAATTAAGATTAAGGACAAATATTTTCGTGTAGTAGCAGTTCTTTCTTCAAAAGGACAAATTTCTTCTTTTATGGATGTAGATAAGTTTATTGTTATTCCTTACACGACAGCCCAAAAATATCTTTTAGGAGTCGATTATTATCCAGAAATTCATGTTATGGCTAAAGACGAAAGCTTGGTTCCGGGAATGGTACAGGATATAAAAATAACTTTGAGAGAATTACACAATATTGATAACCCTGAGAATGATGATTTTCATATTACCACTGCTGACGAAACAATTGAGACTATTAGTCTGATTACTGGGATTTTAACAATTTTATTAACTTCTGTAGCAGCCATTTCTTTAGTGGTGGGAGGAGTAGGAATCATGAATACTATGTTAGTTGCTGTTACTGAGAAAACTAGAGAGATTGGCTTAAGAAAAGCTTTGGGAGCAAGAAAAAAAGACATTTTAATCCATTTTTTAATTGAATCAATTGTTTTAACTTTTATTGGAGGAATGATAGGCATTGGTTTGGGGGTATTATTTTCCTATTTAACATCTTTGGTTTTATCGCAACAAGTGAGCCAAAATTGGCAGTTTGCCATTTCTTTACCGGCAATTTTTTTGGGAGTAGGAGTAGCTAGTTCAGTTGGTTTAATCTTTGGTTTATATCCAGCCAAAAAAGCTTCCTTAAAAAGTCCGATTGAGGCTTTACGATATGAATAATTTTTAATAAATAGAGTTGTTAATAACAAAAAAGCAGATTATTTAATCTGCTTTTTTGGTCGGGATACCGGGATTCGAACCCGAGCTAAATCCTCCCAAAGGACTCGTGCTACCGTTACACTATATCCCGCTAGTCGTTATATTTTACATTTTTTATTTAAAAAATCAAGTTAAAAATTTTTAAACCACCCATTTTTTAAGATTTAATGGGTGGTTTTTAAATTTTCCTCCTTAGGTTAATTTTCTGGATATTTGAGGCATTAGTCTTTCCTCAATATCCTTTAGTCGTCGGCTTAGACGTTCTTTTTTTTCTTCTACTACGTCTGGATTTTGTAATTTTCGCTGGATACTTGTCTTTTCTTGACTGTAATTTGTAAAACGGTCAAGCAGTAAGTTGGATCTAGATACATGCATTTGTTTTTACTCCCTTTTGTTGATAATTAAAATCGACCCTTGTTTGGCCGACTTGTTTAATGATTATTTAATTTTTAGAAATAAAGTCGGCGGTTAATAATTAGTTAATGGAATAATAAACCAAATTAAACCAAAATTAGTTGGTTTAAAATTAAGTTTAGATTGTTTTATATAACTAGTCATATTGTCGTTTTTAATTAGATTAATAATATAGAAATTAAATATTTATGTCAATAAAGTTTTTCCCCAAAAGTTATTTTAATTGAAAAAAATATAATTTTTTGTTATTATTTAAGTATGAAATATGTTATTTGCCACTATAGTGAAATTGGACTTAAAGGAAAAAATCGAAAATTTTTCGAAGAAAAACTAATTGAACAAATTAAGCGTTGTTTAGATTGTTATTTTTACGAATTTGTTAAAAGAATTTCTGGGAGAATTATTATTAAATTAAATCAAAGAGGGAGAAAAGAACAATCAGAAATCAGAAATGCTTTAAAAAATGTTTTTGGATTAGCCTATTTTTGTTTTGCTTACGAGGTTGAACAAAATATAGAATCAATAAAAAAACAAGGTTTAAAAATTCTAGAACAAAAAGATTTTAACAGTTTTCGTATTTTGACCAAAAGGTCAAAGAAAGATTTTTATTTAACTTCTCCAGAAATTAATAGACAAGTAGGAGGATATATTGTAGATAATTTAAAGAAAAAAGTTGATTTAAAAAATTCAGAGATAACACTTTTTATTGAAGTAGTAGAAAAATATGCTTTTCTTTATGTAGAAAAAATTAAAGGACAAGGAGGTTTACCCGTTGGGGTTAGTGGTAAGGTTTTACTTTTACTCTCCGGCGGAATAGATTCTCCAGTGGCGGGTTTTCAGTTGATTAAAAGGGGGCTTAAGTTGTCTTTTGTTCATTTTCACACTTATCCTTATACAACTCGAGAGTCAATTGAAAAGACGGAAAAAATAGTTAAACATTTATCAAAATTTCAAGGAAAATCTAAATTCTATTTAGTTCCTTTTGCAGAAATTCAAAAACAAATAGTTTTAAAAGTACCAGTTAAGTTAAGGGTAATCTTTTATAGACGGCTAATGGTTAGAATCGCTCAAGAAATTGCAAAAAAAGAAAATATATCTGTTTTAGCAACTGGGGACAATTTAGGGCAAGTCGCCTCTCAAACATTAAAAAATATTAATGTTATTACCCAGGCAGTTGATATGCCCATTCTCAGGCCTTTAATTACTTTTGATAAAGAAGAAATAGTTAATAAAGCAAAAGAAATTGATACTTATAAGATTTCTATTTTACCTGATCAAGATTGTTGTAGTCGATTTGTCCCAAAACATCCAGAAACAGGGGCTTGTTTAAAAGATATTAATAAGGCTGAAAAGAAACTTAAAATAAAAAAATTATTTAAAATTACTTTAAAACAAGTAAAAATAAACCAGATTGTTTAATTTTGCCTCTTGACTTTTTATCAAAATTGATGTAATATTTTATTATCAAACTTTAAATTCAAAAAAAGAAGGAGGAAGAGATGATTGAAAAAATGAAAGTCTGTCCGGTTTTAGAGAATTTTACTCTCGAAGAGAGAAAAATTCTTGAGAAAAAGAACAAAAGAGTGTGGCTAATTGCTACATTTTTTGACCAACAGATTAATGAGATTTGGTCTCAGTATGAATTCAAAATATTGTGTCTTAGTGACCCAAAAGAAAACGAGGATTTTTTTGACCCAATGACCTTGAAAGGGGGTCAAAGGGAACAGAACCTTCATTTAAAAATTTTACTGCTAAAACATTTTAGCCGTGAAATAGAAGATTTGGTAAGAGGAAAAGAAAGGTTTCTTAATAATCCTGACAAATACGGATATTGTCAGGAGTGTGGAGAAGCTATTCCTCTAGAAAGATTGAGAATGGTACCACAGGCACGTCTCTGTGTACCATGTAAAGAAGGGAAGTAATTAATAAAATCAGCGGGAACCCTCGCTGATTTTTCTAATTAGTTTAAATAAAATTAATACATTTTAGTCAATTCAATTCCAGTGTAGTAATATTTTAAAATTTGTGAATAATTAGCTCCTTGATTAGCCGCAGTAATTCCTCCCATTTGAGGAAGGCCTACGCCATGGCCCAGAAGTGTTTTTCCGAAACCCTGGGGGTCGTTTTTTGCTTGTAAATAATCAACCGGAGCCTTGGTCATGTTTGCCTGATAAGAAGAACGGGTTTGCCCATCGCTTTGAGCAA
>Ga0307928_10004549_pt1 | contig 10513 bp, 10 predicted proteins | sample AceLakmetagen232_FD_201815 | JGI IMG/M metagenome (GOLD analysis project Ga0307928, IMG submission 201815) | Saline water microbial communities from Ace Lake, Antarctica - #232 | ecosystem: Environmental > Aquatic > Non-marine Saline and Alkaline > Saline | place: Antarctica: Ace Lake...
TTCATATCTTCTACAGCGATTCCTGCTTCATTACCTTTTTGCATAGAGGATATATTATCTCCTAACATTCCAATTGTTACTCTTGCTTCACTAATATCTTCTTCTTCTAAAGTAGGGTCCACAATTAAATGGTCCCCTATTTTGTAATAAGTTATAGAAATTGGAACATCTTTACTTAATGGCAATCCTTTGGTTGTATGTTCTTCATAAAGAACTTTTTCTGTTTTTGGGTCATAGCCTGGAATTTTAGCATTTTTCAATGCAATAACTGCTCCGATTGCAGCTGCGTCAAATAAATTCCCGTCGTGGTTTAATGAATAAATATCTACAAATACAGTCCAAACCTTTTCACCTTCTTCAATACATAATTTTTCAAAATCAACAAATTTGCTTTCTCTAATCATTCTATCTGTAACTCTTCCTAATTCAATTGCAGGGAATCTTGGAGGCCCATTTTCAAATCTTGGAGAACTTAAAGGAAGTAATTCAGCAGTTACCATTAAATTTCCACTTTTAGGAGAATCAGCATATGGTGTTCCTACAGACATTTTAACTCCAACTAAAACTTCTGTTTTACCCATTTTAACTCTTACTGAACCTTCAGCATTTTTAGACACATTTGTTTCTATTTCAATATCTCTAAAATCTTCAAGTTCTCTTCCATCAAATCTTTTACTTTGACCTAAATATTCTATAATTCTATCTGCTGTAGCATATGGAGTTTTGTTTGGGTTATTCATTTTATCCTTTTTCCTCTATTGAATTTTTTAATGCTTCTTTTTGAACTTCGTAAACTTCTTTACAAGATTTTTGAACCATATCAATAATTTCATTTAATTGTTTAGCATTTATTTTTCCATCTAATTGAAAGTGAGTTATTTTTCCATCAGGAGTCATTGTAATTGGAATATCTGTTGATCCTTCTCCTTCTTTAAATTCAGAATCTTCATATTTGTCTAAATCCAATACAAGAGTTTTATCCATCTTTCCAGCAGAAACACTTGTAACTAAACTTTTCATTGGAATTCCTGCATGAGCTAAGGCCATTGCAGCAGCATTTATTCCAGCACATCTTGTTCCAGCATCAGCTTGAATAATATTAATGAAAACATCTACAACGGTATTTGGGAATTTATCTAATAATAAAACAGGTTCTAAAGCCCATTCAGTTATTTTACTAATTTCAGTACTTCTTCTACTCATACCTGGTCTAATTCTGTCTGAAACAGAAAAACTTATCATATTGTAAGTACATCTTATTTTTCCTTTTGTTGGATCTTGTTGATGTTGAGGATGCATTTTTCTAGGACCATAAACTGCAGCAATAGCAATTGTTTTTCCTGCTTGGAACATCGCACTTCCGTCTGCGTTTGGAATAACTCCAACTTTTGCTTTTACAGGTCTTAGTTCATCATTTTTTCTTCCGTCTGTTCTTTTGTAAGTCATTTTATTTTTTGTTAGGCTCCAATTTTATATCATATTCCATATCAATCACCCCTAATGAAATAAGGTGATTATAAAAACTTTGAATTTTTTTTGTATCTGGAATTATTTGTGATTCACTTACCCATTTTTTAGAAATTTTACTATTATTATTTTTTAAATTATAAATATTAATTTGTCCATAAATGCCTTCTCCTTTATATGAATATATTTTTACTTCTCCAATCCCTAAATTACTTTTTTTATCAAAAATTTCAATTTTTCCTATATCTTGTAATACAAATTTTTCTAACATATTTTTATTCATTTTTTGTTTTCCTTAAACCAATTATTTACTTCATCTGTTAATCCAGATATAAAAGATTTTTCAACAATATGTTCAATTACTTTTTTTGCAAGCAATTCACTTTCAATTGATTCTCCTTTAATTAAGATTTTTCCGTTTTGTCCAACAGTAATATTTGTATTTGTTTCGTCTTTTATTAACTTTATCATACTTCCTTCTTTTCCAATAACTCTTGGGACTTTATTAGAATTAATTTCAAAAATAAGTCCTTCATCTATTCTACCTAATCCTCTTGCTTTTATTGTAACATCAATTCCTCTTTTATTTAGAGAAACAATTTTAATAATCGCCATATCTCCAATTCCCATAACTTCTTCAAGATCATCTTTATTAACATATCTTGGAACTTCAGTTAAAGGTAAGAAAGCATTTTCAGATGAGCCAATATTAATTACCCATCCATTATAAGTAAGCATTTCAACTTTACCAATAATAACATTTCCTCTTCGTGGTTCATAAACACCAGATAAAGGAATTACTTTTATTAATTTATTAGATTCTTCTGCTAAACCATATCTTAGAGCATAGATTTTATTGTCTTTTTTCTCTGTTCCTTCTCCAGGCAAATAATCTTCGCCCTCAATAATGAGTTCTCCCGGGATAATCGCTTTTCTTTCCATTTTATTTTTCTTTTACCTCTTCAGTAAGTGCACTTCCATGAGTGACTGAATTTAACTTGTCATAGAAGTCAATAATTATTCCCGCAGGAACATTGATTATCACTTCTAAGTCTCCGTTATCAAGCCAAGTTTCTTTCCCTTTATAAGTGTTTACTATGCCATATGCTTTACCTGTGTGGATAGCAGGAATAGTAATTTTTACTTTTTTGGTCTCGATTTTAATGGGAATTATTTGACTAATAACGTCGATAATATCATTAATTTGATCTTCTATAGGAATGTTTTTAATATTAATTTGGGATTGTTCTAAAGCACTTTTAATTCTCTCTAGTGAGTGTGACCTTCCTGTTTGAGGGTCTGTAGCATTTGTTGCTAAAAAATCAGCAACTTGTCTAAATTTCTTTTCTTTTGCTTCATCTCTATGGGCTTGATCTGTTTGAACTTCGCCTTGTTTAACAATTATTTTTCCTATTTCAATAGGATCTGTTGTTTTAAATGCAATTTCCAAGTCATTATTTGATGCTCTAAATCCCTTTTTAATATCAGAAAAAATAACATCTCCTTCAACATTTAAAAAATCACTTTCCCCTTTTTTGAATTTAAGGGCTTCTTCTAAATTCACTAATATTTCAAAATCTAAACTGTTTTTTCTAATTCTTGCTGTTGTTTGACTCATTTTAATTCTTGAAGTTCAGAACCTTCGATTCTTATAATTTTATCTTGATTTTCTGTAATATAACAAGCTTCAAATCTATTAATTTTAAAGTTATCCCCTTGTATTTGTTTAAAAATATTTAATCCTAATTTAAGGCCTTTTTTAATTGTTAAATCTTTTTTATAAGATTCTTTTAATTTTTCTTTTATTTTATTATCATTTTCTCCAATAGCATTTGCATAATATTCTAAATAATTTCCAGTAACATCACTCGAATATAATTGAAATTTATTGTTTGTCTTCCCAGCAATCATTAAAGAGACTCCAAAAGGCCTTGCTCCACCATATTGGGTAAATTGTTGTTTTGTATTTGAGATTTCTTTTATTATTAATTCGGTTTCAACAGGAGAATCATATGTTACTCTATGTTGTTGGCCAATAACCCTAGCCTTATCAATTAAAACTCTTGCATCTGAGATAATTCCAGCAATACTAGTAAATATATGCGAATCTATTTCATGAATTTTATTTGCAGACCCCGGAACAATTAAAGGGTCTTCAGTTCTTTTATCAGCTAGAATAAATACACCATCTGTGCAAACCATTCCAAGACTTGAGCTTCCCAATCTAACTGTTTTCTCTGCATATTCTACTTGAAGAATAGTTCCTTCTGGAGAGAACATTGTTGCAGTTCTATCATAGCCCATTTGTTGATGTTGTATATCTGTAGGTATATCCATTTTATATTTTTTTTACTTTATTTTGAGAGATTATAATAATCATTTAACTCTATTTTTTCCTCATTATACGAAATTTATAGAAAGGAGTAGTTTATAAGTTTTTTGGGTTATTTTTATAATTCCTTAAAAAAACATATTCTTAATTTCAGATAAAAGATACTATTATATAATGGTAATTATCGAAAGATTTATATATTTCTTTTAAAAGATTATTTTATGAAAAAGAATAAAATTGTTAGTTTAGCAGGATATCTCTCGCTAAGTTTAATTAGTTTGATTGCAATAGAAGCAAGCCAAAATATGCCCAGAATAATTGATTTTGCTACACAGAAGTTCCCAAAACTAACTAATAAAGCAAAAGAAGTTGTGGGACAAATCAGAGAAACAATAGATTATGAAGAAATGGTTATCACTTCTCCTCCAACCCCTCCTTCTAAACTTGAAAAAAAAGTAGAATCATTTATTCAAGAAGAGAGAAAAAAAGATCATGTTTTAGAAGATGAAAGAACTGCGTGGTTTGTTTATGACCTTTCTGCACAGGAAAAAGTAGTAAGTATAAATGAAGATCTTCCTCTTCAAGCAGCAAGCATGATAAAACCTTTTGTGGCTCTTGCATTTTATCATTTAGAAAAACAAGGAAAATTAATTTATGGTAAAACAAGCAGAAAAAAAATGGAAGAGATGATCCAAAAAAGTAATAATAAATCTACAAATTGGGTGATGGAAAAAATAGGGGGCCCAAGAGAAGTAGAAGAAATTTTAGAAGAAAATTACCCTCAAATTTTCAAAAATATAAGAATAAGAGAATATATTCCAAAAGGAGGAGGAACATATCAAAACAAAGCCTCTGCAGGAGATTATGGAAGATTTTTACAAGCACTTTGGGATAATCAATTACCAAAATCAGATGAATTAAAAAGATTAATGAATCTTCCTGGAAGAGATAGACTTTATTCTGGGGTAAGCAATATTCCTTATGGCACAGAAGTATATAATAAAACAGGAACCACAGCCCATCTTATAGGAGACATGGGAATAATTTCCGCACAAACAGAAGAAGGAAAAGAAAAACAATATGCTCTGATTGGAATAATTGAAAAAGAAAATAAAATAAAAGATCAAGGTAAATTAAAAAGATGGTATAATTCTAGATCCAATCTTATTAGAAGGGTTTCTGGGATAGTATATGCAAATCTTGAAGATTAATTTCTAAGGTCAAATAAAACTAACAATCTCCACAAAATAGTTTATAACTTTGATAAACGTTTTGAGCATGTCTTTCAACAGAATATTCTTCTGCCTTTAAACTTCTTGTTCTATAAGTTATATGTGAAATATCTGGGACAACTGCATAGTCAAAAGATTCCCCTGTTTTTTCTTGATATTTTTTCTTTATTTCTTTATATAAAGCAGTATTTTCAAAATCTTTAGATGTAAAAGTCATTTCATCTATTTCTGGCATTTCAAGATTATTTTCTCTAGAAAATCTTTGTAAAGCAATTTCTGTATTTTCACCCCATTTTCCATCAGATTTTTTATTATAATATCCTAATTTAAATAATTGTTCTTGTATTGCTGCATTTCTAGGAGTATAATGTCCTGAATTATATGCTGCAGCAATTAATTTTACTTGCTTTTCTGTTATAGGTTCCTCATTAGAATATGTTTGATATATGGGTGCTAAATGTCTTTGGCCATATTTTATTGAAATATCTTTGTTTGCATAAATTTGTTCTGTTGAGGGAACTTTTTCTCCAAAAAAATCTGCGCTTTCTTTAATAGAACCTATATTAACTTGCATATATCCTTGAGAAAAAACTCCTGGATTATCATCCCCTTTTAAAAATTTATAACTTGTTAATGCAGCACGACCAATAGGATCTGCTTCAATTTTATAAGAAATAGAATCTCCAAACTTTGATTCTTTATCAATAACTGCAAGAGTTAAATGATTAAATTCCTTTAATTTATTTTCTGGAATATTAAATTCTTTCTTTCTTTCTTGGGTTGAGGTTTCAACAGCATTTGCAAATTCTTTTGAATCTTTAATTCCATTAATTCTAAGAGTTTGTTCCATATTCATGTCCTTGCAAGAAGCAGTAACACAACTTATTTCTTGTTTCATTTTATTATAAGATTCAGGGGTTTGAACAACATCATTAATATATTCACTAGATACAGGTCTAGTAACACCAAATAATGTAAACTCTTCTTTTTTTAAAACTTGGTCTAGACTTTCAACATGAAAAGGATCTTTTTCTCCTGTAGTATAATGAATCATATGTGCAATTTGAGGTCTTGTAACAAGAAGCTCTATTTTTTCAGGTAAAAGAGTTCCATCTTCTGAAAAAAATATTCCTTCAACATAATTTGCTTTTTTTAAAGAACCCCCTTTATCAAAATAAGCATAGGTATTAACAGGTAATCCTTCGTCATTAATTTTTAATTGTTTTTTTATTTGATTTGCAACAGAATCTCCTCCTTCTAAATTTAAAGTTGTTTCTATAGAGTATGGAATAGTTCCCACATGAGTATTTGCTTGATTATCTTTTCCTTCAATTAAAGCTGCGGTTAAGTAATTAGATTTGTAAAAATACATAGAAAGAACATCTCCTTTTTCAAGAGAGACAGGCATAGAAACTTTATTATCATTATAAATCTCTCCAATTTGTACTCTATATTTTTTAGAAAGAATTTTACGAATAGTTTCTTTAGGGGTTCCTTTGTTTTTCATTTCAAGGCTTTCTTTTTTTATTTTAGTTTTTAGTTTTTCTAATTTAATTTGGGCTGTTGTATCTAAAAAAACATTTTTATCATATATTCTTTTTCCGTCTTCTCCAACAATATTTGATGACATTTTCCATGCAGGACCATAAATTCCCATGTCTCTAACAGTAGATATAAGTTCTTTGGAATTTGCTTCTAAAAATTCTTCTCCTTCAATTATAAGAGGGCAAGCATAAGTAGTAAATGAAGAACAGACAGATTCTGAAGGGTTTACTCCTTGTGAAATAACAAAATCTCTCATTTCTATTCTTCCAATTTCTCTTTGGTTTGGAATAAGTTCAACAACATCATCTGACCAAAAGCCATTATTAAAAGTTATTTTTGTAGGCACTTGAACAGAAGAAGATTTTAAAGAGTTTGAAAGTTTTTGATGAATACTTTTTCCATCAAAATAATATTTTTTATTTGCAAGATTAACCATTGTTTCTTCATCTAAAAAAATATCTAAACTTGTTTTTTTATTTGTAATTTCTGCAGATCCTCCGAGCATATAAACTTCTACATTTTTTTTAGAAGACTCAAAAGCCTTGGCTGCATTTTTTCCAAATTTTCCATCTACAACCAAATTATCATTATCTCCTTGCCAACGTTCTAAAGCCTCTTTAGTTCTAGAAAGAAAAATTCCATCAACATTTGTTTTTCCAGAGGCAGTATAAGAAAGCAAATATCCTTTAGACACTAAAAAACTTTGTATTTCTTTAACAGAATCTCCTGTATCTCCATAAGAAAAATATTTTCCATTTTTAGATTTTGAAAAATCTAGGGAAGCGGGGTTAGATATTTTTTCAATGAAATCTTTTCCAGGTAGACCATCATCATCTAAATTATTATTTCTTTGCCATTTTTTTACATATTCTTTAGTAACAAGGTCATATTTTCCAGTTGAAGGTGATCCAGTGATTTTTTGAATATTCTCAACACTTTTTCCTTCATCTCCAATATTAAAATATTTTTTATTTTTAGCTTCATCTAAAGATATTTTTAGTTCAGGAGAATTAAAAGAAACATCAAAACCTTTTCCTGTTAAATAAAGTTTTTCACCATTAAGTTTAAAATTCTCACCGATCACCACCTTTGTTTTTTCAGCATTTATTTGATAATTATTTAAAGAAGATATCTCTCCTTGAGGAACATAATATTCTTTGTTTCCAAGAGAATATTTAACAATACCTTTATCTAAAATATATCCATTTGGAAATTCAATATTACTTAAAGGATCGGCAACATAAGTTATTGTTTTTGGAGCACCTGGAAGATTAGCATTTAAAAATTCTGGAGCATAATCAAAAGCAAATTTTCCTTCTGGAGAGAGAATTCTTAAATCTCCTCTTTCTAAAGTTAATCTAAGGCCTTTTTTTAAATTTATTACAAGACCATTAATATAAATTTTAGTATCTTTGCTTGCAGTTATATCTATTTTTTCAATTTCTTCAGAAAGTAAAAAATAAATTGAAGCGCTTGACGCTTGAGAAGTTGGTTTTATATTTGTATAAACTGCTTTGACAGTAGGATTGTCTTCTCCTTCTAAAATAATTAACTTAGCATCTTCTGCCATGAATTTTATTTGAGTGCCTCCAACAACTTCTTTTATAGAGATACCTTCACTATACTCTCCAATAACTAATTTTGCACTAACAACACTAAATAAAATAAGAAAAATAAATATAAAAAGAAATATTTTAATTTTCATCTAAATACCCCTCATTAAATTTAAATGCAAAAGCGAAATAATATAATTCATTTTCTTTAGAAATTGTATGAACAAGAACGTATGATTCCTCAGAGATTAAAGATTCAATTAGTAAATCATATTCAAACTTTTCTGCATTTTTTTCTAAACAAGATAAACAAATTTCATCTGTTTTTCCAGATTGATTTAAAACAATCTTATTTGCAAATTCATAAAAAGAAAGATAAGAAGATTTTTTTGTAATTTCAAAATCTTTTAATAAATAAGAGTCTTCACCTTTAGAGATATTTATGGGTAAATTTAAATTCGAGTATACTTTATTTGACTCAATATTTGTTTCAACATCTAATTTTTCAAAATCCACATTAATATTCAAATTTTGAGAAAAATCTATACAATATTTAATCTCTTCTTTAATTCCAAGAGAGATTTGCTTTTCTAAAGTTTCTTTTGAAGGAGCCAATATCTTTTTATCTATTAAATAATAAGGAACCAAGACATCATTGTAAACTAAACTATTTTTTGCTAAATTATAATATCCTCCTTGAAGGGAATTTATTATTAAAACTCTTTCTAAACTTTGTTCAAAACAATCTATTACTTCTTCATGTATGCTAGAAATTTCTACCTCAAAACTAGGATCTTTAGAAAAATCATTTACAAGAATAAAATATAAACCCACTCCTGCAACTATCACTAAAGCTATAATTATAAAAATAGTAACTTGCCCTTTCTTTTTAGTCATAATTATATTTAGAAGAAGATGTATTTAAATTTTTATTTTTTCTTTCCTAATGCCTTCAAAGTCCCACTAACATGAAGAACCTCGATTTTTTCAGGCCAAACAGCAAAACTAGCTTTAACATGGTCAAGTGATTTTCTATTTATACACAAAATATTTGTTTTAATCCACTTAGGACTGGCTTGGCTTAAACCTAAGATTCCAATAAAATCTTTAATTGATTTTTCAACATTTGATTTTAAATTATTTCCTTTAAGTAATAAATATCTTTTTCTTTCTTTCATTGATGGTTTAAGCGCTTTCATTTGAAATTTCCGTAATTTTGAATTAATGGAAAATTTTTAATTTTCACTTTCATAAATAAATTAAGAAAAATTAGTTATTAAATCTTATTAATTCTTCTAAACATGGTCTTTATAAAAACGGTAATCCATAAGAAAACTTTTTATTTCAGAATCCTCTAAATCTTTTTCCCCAATAGAATAACTTTCTTTATTTAGAAAAAGGGTAGCTCCAATAGGAATTCTATTATTGAGGGCTGTCAGAAGATTTATTTTGTGATTTGCAATTTTTTTATTTGCTTCTTCAAATTTTTTTTCTGCAATAAGTTTTTGCATGTCTGTAGAACCATTGCTTAAAATATAAAAACATTCTATAGCTTTAATTAATTCAGAATCAATTTTTTTAATTTTAGCAAGTAACCCTTGTTCTATCATTCTTTTTATTGCATTTTTAAGATTCAATTATTTATAAATATTTATCTTTTAAATCCGAACTATTTTTAAACTAAAAAATATCTTTTATTTAATGGGAAGCGATTTACTTGTACCTTTACTTGTTATTGTTATATCAAGTATTGCTATTTATTTTGCAGGTAAGAAATTTGCAGAAAGTTCTTCAAATATTGGAGATTATTTTAGAATCCCCAGAGATGTAAAAGGTGCAACTCTTGATGCCATCTCAAGTTCAATGCCTGAGCTTTTAGTTGCTTTATTTTCAGTTATTATCTTTAAACAATTTGAAGTAGGAATAGGTACAATTGCAGGATCTGCATTATTTAATCTCTTAGTTATTCCAGGAATTTGTGTGTTCCTTGCCCCAGTAGCATTTAAAGTTGGTAAAAAAGTAATTTCAAGAGATGCTTTATTTTATATGATTGCAGTATTTACTTTAATTGTTTTAATTATTTATTTTAAAACATGGGGATTAATAATTGCAGCAATTCTTTTAGCAATTTATCTTATTTATGTTTTTGAAATATCAAGGCATGTTAAAAAACATAGGAGAGAAAACAAAGTTAAGAAAAATAAAGGAATAAATATCTCTCGTGAATTTTTTATATTCTTTATAGCTTTAATTGTAATTGCTGCATTTACATATCTTTTAACAAGCCAATCAATAGGATTATCAAAAATATTGGGAGTTTCTCCAATTATTATTGCATTCACCATAACGGCAGCAGCAACATCCTTACCAGATACAATAATTTC
>Ga0307928_10004552_pt1 | contig 10512 bp, 13 predicted proteins | sample AceLakmetagen232_FD_201815 | JGI IMG/M metagenome (GOLD analysis project Ga0307928, IMG submission 201815) | Saline water microbial communities from Ace Lake, Antarctica - #232 | ecosystem: Environmental > Aquatic > Non-marine Saline and Alkaline > Saline | place: Antarctica: Ace Lake...
ATGGCCATGAGCGTGAGTCCCAAGTCGGGCACCAGCTCGCCCCGCGAGACGGCTGACGGCTCGTACATGGGTTGGCTCGATCCGCCGGGGATACCGCCGGACGGGTCCGGTTTGATGGGACGGCTCTACCGGAGGCGGTACTAGATGGACGCCGACGAACGTAAGCTACAGAGGCGGCTCTACGCAACGCCGAAGCTCCAATACATCATGACCCCGAAGAAGGTCACGGTAGCGGAAGTGTCCCGTATCTGGCACGAGAAACAGGGCGACGGGTACGCGGAAGGCACACTGCACACACAGGCCGCCAACGAGGGATGGGTCGATCTCCGCAAGGTACACCAGGCGGAGCTTGAGACGCAGAGCGCGAAGGCGCAACTGGCGGCGACGGGTGAGAGTGCCGCGATGATCGTCGAGCGGTATTCGTCCGTGCTGGGTGACCGCATGGAATCCGTTGTCACATATCTCGAGGCGCACCCGGCGGAGTTCAAGACCACGGACAAGGCTATCGACGCGCTGTGTAAACTCATCGCGCTCGATCACAAGGTGCGCGGGCTGGACAGTATCAACATGACAATCGCCGACGTTTCACCGGGCTGGATCAGGATATTCGACAGGCTTGGTATCAGGACGCCGGGCAACGGTAACGACACGGAACACGACGGGGGCGAGAATGCACCCGAAGTGCTCAATTGATAAATGGCAGCTATTTGACAGCATCGGTTACGACCCGCATCCGGGGCAGGTAGCGTTCCACAAGTCTGACGCTATCGACCGGGTATGTTCGTGCGGTTGGGGTTGGGGCAAGAGTACGGCAGGCGCACGCGAGTACGAGGCGCTGCTACTGAGTCCCGGGACACGCATCTGGATTGTCGGGCCGGACTACAAAGAAGCAGCGCGAGAGTTCCAAATCTTCTGGGACGATCTCGTGGTCAAGCTGGGCGTTGAGTTTGCGGAAGCGCGCAACAGTCCCGATCAGGGCGTGATGCGCCTGAAGACGCCGGATTCCGTGGGTGGTTCGCTCTTGGAAGTCAAGACCGAGCGCAACCCGTTCTCGCTCGAAGCCGAAGACGTCGACGCGATCATCTACGCCGAAGCGGGCCAGATGAAACGCAAGACGCACGAGCGGCTGTTTGGGCGAAGGCGTATGGGTCGGTCGGAAGCGGTCTACCTGTTCACGCCGGAAGGGTTCGGCTGGACGTATGACGATCTCTGGAAACCCGCAACCGATCCCGACGAGTCGGACTTCTGGGGATACCGTGGCCCGTCGTGGGAGAACCCGGAGATTTCCCGCGAATGGCTGGCCCGTGCGAAACGGCGACTCACACCCGCCATGTACGAGGCCAAGATCGAGGGCAAGTTCCGGACAAGTACAGGTTTCGTGTTCAGCGATTTCAACCCGGCTGTCCACGTTACCGAGCTTGAACAACTGCCCGGCAAACCACTCTGGGGCGCCGTCGACTACGGGTACACCAACCCGTTTGTGGTACTCGACGAGCAGGTGAACGCGGCGGACCAGCTCTGCATCTTGCGCGAATACTACCAGTCCTACGTTACAACACAGGACCACGCGGCGGAGATGAACTCATGGGATCGCATGTACGAACTGCTCCTGACAGATCCCGCCGGTGCGGACGAGAACGCAACGATGCGAGCGGCAGGGTTCCGGGTCCGGGCCCAGATGTGCGAGGTCACGACAGGGAACGATATGATCCGGCAGTCGTTGAAACTGCGGGAGGACGGCAAACCGGGGCTCCTGATCGACCACCGATGCAAGAATACCATCCGTGAGTTTGAGCGGTACAGATACCCCGGCAGTACACGGGGCGAACTGGAGATGAAAGAGGCACCGTTGAAGAAAGACGACCATACGCCGGAAGCACACAAGCGGGTAGTCAGCTACTTGGCGGGCATCCAGCGTGCGGGTGACGTAAAGGTTTCAGTCGCAGGCACTCGACAGTTCAAGACGGAACGTATGCCGAGAGAGTACAGCTAGATAGCCCGACCCACCGAAGACCTTAGCGGGAACCCACGGTGGGCCGGAGGACAGCGGAAGCAGGCACGCCAGGGCGTTTGCACGTCCCGGCCCCACAACCGACTGTGCGGTGACAAGATTGGCAGATACGAAACGGAATAGCAATAGCGTAGTGAGATTCGGCGCTCGTGCCGGACGTAGCTTGGCCACGGCACGGGCCGCGATGCTGGCGTTCAAGGGTGCGGTAGTGGCACCACCGGAGGAACAGTCGTACACGTCGTCCGGTTCGGCATGGTCGTCGAAGATGGGTTACGCGACCACGAACCCGGACGAATTGATCGGCACCAAGGGGCTCGGAGAATACAAGAGGATGCGGCTCGACGGAACCGTGCATGGCATTATGTCAGCGATGCTCGATCTGGCCGTATCAACCCCGTGGTACGTCAATCCCGCGTCGGACGACAATCTGCACATGCGGCAGGCGGCGGAGATCGAGGCCGACCTCGAAGGCGCGGAAGGTACGCTCAAGCGCGACCTTCTGGATATGGCGACGGCCCTGTACTACGGCTGGAGCAATACGGAGATTGTGCGTATCGCCGACGGGTTGCGCTGGCGGTTGCACAGCTTCAAGACCCGCGAGCCGGACGGCTGGTCGTTTGTATCCGATCCCCACGGCAACCTCACCGAAAACGGACTCCGGCAGAACATCGGGACGGAAGAACTCCCGTTCTCGCCGCTCGATTTCATCATCTACAGCTACAAGAAAGAGCACGACAACTGGTACGGGTCAAGCCACCTACGGGCCGCGCATACGGACTACTTTGCGAAACTCTGGGTGGGCCGGTTCTGGAACGAGGGGCTGGAGAAAGCCGCCGCTGGAATCTACATGGGCACACTGCCGGAGCATCCCGGCGACGGTGCGAAGGCGGAACTGGAATTAGCACTTAAAGGCATCCAGGCCAATAGCTACCTCACGCTGCCACATGATACGACAGTCGAGCTGATGGAACTTCGGGGCGCGGGTGCTGCGGCGTTCATGAACGCGCTCAAGTACCGCAACTTCCAGATCGCGGTTGCGCTTCTGGCACCGGAACAAACCGGGTTTACACAGACGGACCACGGCAGCAATGCGAAGGCTATCACGCATACCTCTACGTGGATGGCAGTGATTCAGGCTATCCGCGAAGACCTCATGGACCTCATCAACGAGCAGTTCATCAAGCGGCAGATAGACGACCACTACGGGCCGGGCGCTACCTCTGAATATCCCGTGATGGTATTCGAGCCGCTTATCAAGGACGACAAGAAAGCGTTCGTAGAGCGCGCCGTGAGGGGTGTCCGTGACGGGCTGATTACGTGGACGCGGCCAGATGAAGTCGATGCCCGCAAACGGCTGGATATGATCGAGCTTTCGGACGACGTGATAGACCAGGCGACGGGCGCGGCCATCCCAGCCGCGACCATGAGTTTCCCCGCGATGATGTTCACCGCAGGCCGCAGACGCAAACCGACACGCTACGAGCGGCACGTCAACCTAACCGCAATCGAGGACCGGCAGGACAAGCTGGAGGCCACGCTCGTAGACGAGATGTCGCGCCTCATCAAGCTCATGCAGGTCGATACGCTGAAGAAGGTCGACAAGCTCTTGGCCAAGCGGTCACTCATCGACAAGTTCAGCGTCCGGCATGTGGGGGATATGACGAAGGCGGTCAAAGCCGCGCTGATCTCCGCGCATCTGGGCGGCAAGCTCGACATCAAGAACGAGTACGAATCCGCGATGGGCAAGAAGCTGACGCTTGACGCGGAGGCTGTGACGTTCTCCGACGGGATCACGATGATCCCCGAAGCGGCCCGGAAGTATTTCAAGGGCAAGGTTCCGTTCACCGACGCCGAGCTTGCGAAGCTGGCGAAGGATGCGTTCTTCATCACCGACGTGCAGCAACAGGCCATCGTGAAAGAGTGCAAGCTCGTTCTCTACAAGGGGCTGGCGAAAGGCGATCCACGGTGGACGCGCACACAACTCCGGCTCGTGTTCGACAAGTATCTGGAGACGGGCGAGATCGTCAACGGTGCAGTCTCACACCCGTGGCGCGTCGAGACGATTGTCCGCACGAACCTCGCGGATGCGTGGAGCGGTGGGCGCGAGACGATGTTGCGAGATCCCGACGTTGACAGCGTAACAGTCGGCTACCAGTGGTCGTCAATCCTCGACGGCAATACCACGGACCACTGCGAGGCGATGGACGGGCGCGTGTTCGACAAAGACGATGTGGAGCGGCCACCCGCGCACATGAACTGCCGGAGCTTCCTTGTCCCGGTATTCGAGGGTGAGACGTTCAAGAAGTCCAGTTACAACGACTACCGCCAACTCCGGGGCAAAGGATTCTAGCGAGGTGATACATGGGAACGACAGCACTGCACGATCTACTCACAGGCCCGTCACGGCGCACGAAGCCGAAGGTGCTCATGACGCCCGGCGTACACAACGGGCGGCTCTACACGCTCGCCAATCTCCGCGAGTTCGCCGTCAACTTCGCCGAGACAAAGGGCAAACGTATGCCAAGCCTGAGTCTACTCCTGACGGCTGACAGGTTCGGCAAGGCGTCACTGGGTCATGACAACGATGCGGCCACGGCAGATGCACTTGGTATCCCGCTGAACAGCGACGGGAACCCCCGACTGGGCGACCTAGCCGAGGTGTGGTTGCTGGAAGAGACCGAGGAACTGATGGGCGTGTTCGGTGACGTGCCGGAGCCGGTAGCGGCACTGATCGACGCCGGCAAGATCACCGAGGTCTCAATCACGCATCCGCTCAAGTACCACGACACGGACGCCGGCAAGTACCGGAACTTCATGATCTGGGATGTCGCGTTCATCGCAAAGGATTTCCCCGGCGTGCTCGATCAGGGTGAACCGCTGGCGATGGTGCATACGGTCAAGCTGGATGATGGCGAGGAGATCGAGGCTGTTGTGGTCACGTTCTCCGAGAACGAGGAAGTGGCGGAGGACGTAACCGAGGACAAGGAGGGCGAGGATATGGAACTCAAGGAGTTGCTGGCAAAGGTGGGATGTGACAGTGCCGACGCGATCGCGACGAAGATGACAGCTCAGGGCGAGCTGATCGGCAACCTGTTCAAGGTCTTCGGCGATGACGTTGACGGCCTGGACGGTGCGACCGCGAAGATGACCGAGCTTACGGAAAACGTATCGACCCTCACGGCGAAGGTGGCGGAGTTCGATGCCGCCAGTGCCGAACGCGACAAGGCCGAAGCTGACGCCGACGCCGAGGCACGCGAGACCAAGCTGACGTCGACACTCGAGACGTGCGTAGCAGAGAAGCGGATCGCGCCCTTCGAGGTTGACGGGATTCGCAAGGACGCGGCGAAGCAGGGATTCACCGAGGCGGTCAAGTTCACCGTCGGCACGGATGAAGTCGACGGCACGGAACACGACGAGTTCTGTGCGCGGCTCACCCAGCGGCCAGTGATCGGCAAGCTCACCGAGCAGTCTGAGGCCACGAGCGAGGGTGATGCCGAGGCGCAGGCCACGGCGGAGATGACACCAGATGAGATCGAGCACGCTGACGGCATGGGCACAAGCCACGCGGATTGGGTCAAGAACAGAGACTAACTGGGAGGTACATACATGACCGCAATCACTGGTGCGGTAAACAGGGCTCGTCAGGATGGTGATTTCCAGATGGTTCCCCTGGACGCGAGCGCAGGCCTTGTGCCGAAAGGCGCAATGGTCTGCAACGACGCGGACGGCTATGGGGTCAATGGCGCGGATGCGACTGGTTATGTGTTCCGTGGCATTGCCGTCGAGAGCAAGACGGGTGTTACATCGGACGGGTTGGTGTCGATCAAGGTTGACAAGAAGGGTGTCTGGACGTTCGCATTTGGCGCGGGCGGTCTTGCCGTGACGGACGCTGGAACAGCCGTTTGCATCACTGACAACAACACCGTCGATGTGGCGGGCACCACCACTCACGACATCCCATGCGGCGTGATCGTTGAGTATATCAGCGCCACTAGCTGCAAGGTACTCATCGACGGGTACACGGAATAGCACAAGAGGAACCCGCCAAGACGCGATGACGGCAACACGAGCAGCGCGGGTAACGTGACAGGCATACAGACAACATTCCAGGAGGTACAGACATGGCTGCGATCACTGCTGCGGCAGACAGGGCGCGCCAAGATCCCGATTTCCAGATGATCCCGCTGGATGCAAGTTCAGGTCTCGTGCCGAAAGGCGCGATGGTCTGCAACGACGCATCGGGCTACGGCGTCAATGGCGCGGACACGACTGGTTATGTGTTCCGTGGCATTGCCGTCGAGAGCAAGACGGGTGCTACAGCGGACGGGACCATAGAGATCAAGGTCCACAAGACGGGCGTGTGGTCGTTCGCGTTCGGCGCGGGCAGTCTCGCCGTTACGAACATTGGCACCGCCGCTTTCATCACAGACAACAACACCGTCGATCTTACAGGCACCACCACTCACGACATCCCATGCGGCGTGATCGTGGAATGGATCGACGCCGACAACTGCAAGGTACTCATCGACGGGTACGCGACCTAGTAGCAAGCATTGGATAGCCGGAGACCTTAGCGGGAACCCAGCAGCTATCCACGGACAGCGAATCAACGGGACGCCGGGGCACCACTATACCCGGCCCCGATACCGGAGGTGACACATGGCAAGGTTTGACTACACCGATGCTCCTAAGTCGGTACTTGCGGGGATGCGTACAGAGTTCATGAGGGCGTATGACGCTGCTACGGCTGATTGGTCGCAGATCGCGCAGAAGGTTCCCAGCACACAGAAGATGGAGACGTACCCGCGTATCGTAGGTACGGGCGGGCCGCACGAGTGGACTGATGAGCGGATTCCGACAGCGGGCGAGGAACACTACTTCCAGGTCACGAACAAGGACTACGCGGTAGAGATTCGCGTGTCACGTGACATGCTCCGCTACAACAACTACGGCCAGATCAACATGCTCACGGCGTCGAAGGCCGCGCAGATGGCGTCCTACATCGACCAGTTGACGTATGAACTGATGGCCGCAGCGGCTACCACAGCAACGTACATCGGCGACGATGATACGTACATCGTGGACGCCGCGCACGAGGAAGGCAACAGCGGGTCGCAGTCGAACCTGACCGAGACGGCGCTCTCACATGCCACGCTGTCGGCGGCAAGGGTCGCTGGCCTCAAGATGAAGGATGCGGCGGGCAAGCCGCTCCCGATCATCTTTGACAGGCTTGTTGTCCCACCCGATCTCGTTGAGGCGGCCACCATACTGGTCAATACACCCAAGCTCACCAGCAGCATCGACAACGACATCAACTGGCACTACGGCGCTCTGGATGTGATCCCGAACCCGTATCTGACGGACACCAACAACTGCTTCCTGCTCTGCACGAAGCGCAGCATCATGCCGATGCTCTGGCAGGAGTTTGAGGGTCCGACACCACTCTACGTCCTCGATGACCAGCTCAAGACCAAGAAGTATGTGGACTACGGCTCTGACATGACGGGCCGCGCCTCGTTCACCGACTGGCGTCTGATCCACGGCTTCATCGTCTCGTAGCACTGGCGGATGGGGTGGCCGCGATCTGCGACCACCCCGAAACGGAGGGACCACCATGAAGCATGTTTTGTACGTGGCGCTGATAGTTGTCGGGCTTGCTGCTTTTGTCTGGGCGAGTTCAACGCAAGGCGACTGGGGCGTCGGCGGCAACCTGGACGTTACAGGTACGTCAGTCTGTAGGGGTGCTCTAACAGTACTCGCTGGTATAACCGGCGATTTCGATTGTACGACCGCCGAGGTTGACACGCTCAAACCTGGTAGCGGCACAGCGTTCTATCTACGTGCCTTTGATGGTCAGAACGACGCCGATCTCAATGTGTTTGACATCAGTGCTACGACACTCTCGGGTTCGTTGACCGGAAGTGTTGCTGGTGATCTGACAGGCGATGTCGACGCAGGGATTGCCGAGGTCGACACACTCAAGCCCGGCAGCGGCACGGTCTTCTACCTACGTGCATCTGATGGCCAGAGTGATGCCATCTTGAGCGTATACGACGTGAGTGCCACGAACGATGTATCAGCGGCAACGTTCACGGGCGACCTCGTGGGTGCCGCCGTACAAGAGGCGGTCTATGTAGGCAACCTACCATCCGCCGTCGGTCTGAAGTTCCATCTGTACGCGAACTCGGCTGCTGACTCTGTGTGGATGTCGAACGGATCAACCTGGTCGCTGTTGCTGCCATAGGAGGCGCGCATGAGAACAATCATAGCCGTCCTGGTGGTCGCGCTCGTCGCTCTGCCGGTGATGGCGGAGACGGTCCTCATCCCCGACGACATCAACGTGGTGGACAATGCGGCCGTGGGCGGGAATCTCACTGTGAGCGGCAGTCTCTCGGCGGGTACACAGATCAGTGCGGCCACGTTCTCCATCCCAACGATCCTGCAATGGATGGTGTACGAGTTCGACGAGAGCAACTTCAGCGGCAACGCCTATCCCGACACGTTCATCAACGTGTCGAAGGCGCACGTGTTCGTCGCGCCGTGTAGCGGGTCGATTGTCGATGTCATCACCTACATCAGGGGCGACGGTGACGCGGCGTGGGATTCGCTTACGGTTGACGTGTTCGTCGGCGTCGGGTCGGATACGAGCTGTCTCACGGTCACGCCGGGTCTGTTCGTCGCACAGGGCGACAAGGCGACCTCAAAAGAAGTGGCCGCACGGGACGCAACTACCGATCCCACCACGCGGGACATCACCTGTGGCGAGGTTGTGGAACTGTCGGCGCGAACCTACGGCACGGTAACAGGTCCGCCAACCGGCCTCAAGGTCCAAGTGATATTCGCGCCTGACCACTAGGAGGTACGCATGAAATACACAGTCTGCTACCCCGCCGGGCATACCCGCACGATCGAGTTCGGTGGTATGTCGTGGACGCCCGGCGAGCTTGTTGAGTTCGAGAAGATGGCGGACATCCCGGACGTGGTGATGGCCGATAGACGGTTCGAGGTTGTGGCTACGAAAGACACACCCACGCAGCCCAAGAAGAAGCCGAAAGCGTCCGTGGTGCCGCCGCCAGTAGACAACGATCCGACTGAACCGGAGGCGTAACCGTGGCGAGCCTGTACTACACAGACCACGACACGATCAGGGCGGAGAAGTTCGGCAAGGCGTCCGTAGACGATCTGCCGGAGGTGGCGCTGACGGCGGGGGAGAAGCAGGCATACGGGTACATCAACGCCGCGCTCTCCTGCGTCTACTCCACACCGTTTGCGATCTTCTCGACGGGCAACACGCCGACGCTCGTCACGGACATCTCCGACATCCTGGCAATGTGGCTCGCCAAACGGTTCACGTCGGGCCACGGTGCGCGGACGCTTGGACCGCTCAAGGAACTCTACGATCAGGCGATGGAATGGCTCGACGAGATCCGTAGCGGCAAACTGTCACTGGCGGGCGCGACACGTACCAACACGGTGAGTTCCAACACGAGCGGCGAGCACAGGGTATTCGCATCGCTCGACGAGCTGGACCTTGTGCAGGACGCGGACCAGGTGACACGGCTCGAGAACGAGAGGGCATAGATGGCCGTCTTCAGCGTATCGCTCGACGATACCGAGTTCCGGGACCAGCGGAAACGTATGCGGGTCGCGTTTGGCAATCCCTCACCGCTCCTGAAACGTGTCGGCTGGATCATGGTGAAGTCGGTCAATACGACGTTCAAGGACGGCGGCAAACGGGCGGACTGGAAGTCGCCACTCTCGCCCATGACGCTGAGTATCCGCAAGTGGCGGGCGGGTGGGCCACCCCGCGTACACCGAGAAGATTCTGGAGGTGTCCGGCGACCTCCGCAAGAACTGGGAAATCAAGCTGAAGAAGGACAGCGTGCGGGTCGCGTCCGGCATGGCCTACGCCGACATCCACCACAAGGGGCTGACCGTTCCCGCTCCGAAGAGTTGGAAGACGCGGAGCACGGTGAAGATGCCAAAGCGGGAACTGATCCAGTTCTTCCCGGTCGACATCAAGGCAATCGAGGACGCGGCTGACAGGTTTGCAGACGAGGCGATCAGGTAGATGGCGGAACTCAGAATCAAAGACTTCGATTTCACCACCGCGGCTGATTGGACGCTGACGGGGTCCGGCGTGATTGAGTCCGATGTGCTCACGATCCGGGACGAGGTTGCCACGCTCTACCCGTGGTTCAACGTCCACTGGTCGCCCGCACTGCCAGAAGAGCCCGTGGATTCCGACGAGTACCAGCCGGTGATTGACCAGCTCTACTATGCGATGAACGGCGAAGGGCCACCTGAACAGCTTTCGATGGCACAGGCCGAGTTCGGGTTCTATCTCGCACGTGACGCCGCTGCCGTAGCGATTGAAATCTACGCCCGCTACGACAGCCTGACCGGGGCCGGGCTGCGGATTAGGCTCTCCGTGGTCGACGAAGTGTTGCGCGCCACATGGTACGACGAGAACGGGGTGGTGCAGGGCACGGTCACGAACC
>Ga0307928_10004554_pt1 | contig 10508 bp, 19 predicted proteins | sample AceLakmetagen232_FD_201815 | JGI IMG/M metagenome (GOLD analysis project Ga0307928, IMG submission 201815) | Saline water microbial communities from Ace Lake, Antarctica - #232 | ecosystem: Environmental > Aquatic > Non-marine Saline and Alkaline > Saline | place: Antarctica: Ace Lake...
GGTAATCTAGGACCTTCGGAACAGTTTAAGTTTATATCTAAGTTCCTTGAAACAGATAGATTTGATGTAGGTCTTGATAATGCTAAGAAACACCTAAAAGAATTAACTGATGAGAATACTAAAATATACAACGATTCTGATTCTAAAGAAGAAGAGTTGAGCAGTATAGGAGAACTTGAGGACATTTCTATTGTTGATAGTAAAATAAAGGATTGTGATAAAAAGATAGCTGATTTGAATACTAAGAAATCTGTTTTTGATTCTTACTATTCAAATACAAAATTACTTGAATCTAAGAAAAGGGAATTAGACAAATTGAACATAGCTAAAGAAGCAGAGTTGTCTAATATAAAAGATAAGGCTTCTGTGGTCAAACAGAAGCTCGTAAATGCTATTGATGCTAGGGATAATATCAGCGCACTTAAAGAGAAGATAGTGGCCTTAGACGGCAAGCAGGAAGCCCAGGGTGCCCTTCTGAAAGACCTTGAGAGTTATCAGGGGCAGTTAGCTACTTTGAATACAGAGTGTGATAATTTAATTAATAAAACGTATTATACTTGTCCTAGTTGTTCTACTACTTTGTTTTTATTAAATAATTCCTTGCAATTGTCTGAGAGTATGGATATTATAGATAAGAGAGTAGAAGAGTTGAAAGAATCCATAGGTAAATTTAATTCTGAAAAACTTAGGATACATGGTGAATTGGAAAATATCTCTAAGGACATAAGAGAGTATGATTCGTTGAAGGCTAAGCATGAAGACTATATTACCTTGATTGATTCGGCTGAGTCTATTGTAGCTGAGCTTGAGGGGTTTAAGGATACTATTAAGGATAAGGAAGCTACTTATAATGCTGAGATCAAAAGTCTTGATGTTGAAATTCAGAAACTATCTGATTCTTTGGCTAGCTATGATATTGATGAGTTAAGAAGTATAGAGTCTGATTTGAAGAAGTTTATTGCAGATAGGGATGACCATCAAAAGTGGTTGGGGGAATTAGCTGGGTTAAAGAAGAGAAAAGTTACACTTATAGCTTCTATCGCTGAGTTAAAGAAGAAAGGTGATGGTTTAAAAGATAAGATAGGCAGTTGTCAGTTTTGGGTAGATGGATTTCCTGCAATGAAGAGATGGGTTATAAATGGGTTTTTACCGAAGATTTCTAGTTTGATAAATAGTAACTTGAGTTTAGGGTTTCAGGTTAGTTTGTCTACTACAAAAGAATTGAAATCACGAGAAGGCGAGAAGGTTCAGTTTAACATAGAAGTTTTTGATGGTAAAGTAACTCGTGATTTGAAAACATTTTCGAGTGGTGAACGTAGCAGGATTAGTTTGGCGTCTGCTTTAGCTTTTAGAGAAGTACTGGGTGAGATGTTTAACAATCCATTTGAATGGGTAATGATTGATGAGATATTTGATTCGTTGGATATATCGGGGATACGAGAGTTCGAGGTAATATTTAGTGATATGGTAGGTCAGAAGTTTGTGATTTCTCATAATGATTATGTTAAGGATTCGATGGATGTCGATAATGTTTTGTTGGTAACTAAGAGGGATGGGATTTCTAATGTTGAGATTCTTTAATTGTAACTTTATTCCTAAGGAGGAAAAATGAGTCGAGCTATTTGTAAATGTCCTAAAGGTTATGGTGATGTTGTGTTTATGAATGTGTCAAAAGTGAAAAAGACCGTCGAGGTATACACACAAACAGTGATTCCTACTTGTCCTATTAGTGGAGCTGCTTGTTGTTTGAGGTGTAAAATGGAGAGGTATTCAGATTAGGACAACAGTGTAGTTCAGATTAGGAGAACAATAGTGTTAGTGCTTATTTTAATTGTTCTCCTAATAGGATAATTATTATTGTGTTAAAACATAGGGGAAAAATGTACAAGAAACAGAAAAAAGTAACTGAAAATGTTAAAGTGGGGGATAATACTTTTCATCCAATTGTTACTTTAAAAGATAAAGATTGGCCTAATGAAATTATTCAAATTCTGAGAAATCAAATGTGTTGTTTATCTTATATTGTGTTGGTAGGTAATAGTGTGAATGGCTATAAGAATGCTCGGCATTTGGTTGGGGATGTGATAGATGTGTTAAAGCAAATAGCAGATGCTGATAAGAAAAAAACATATGAAGATTGGCGTAAGGGAGGGGAGTAAAAATGAAAGTAGTAATTAATAAGTGTTTTGGTGGTTTCGGTCTAAGCTACAAAGCTATAATGCGCTTTTCTGATTATGATGGTATTGAATCAGTTGAAGAAGAACATAAGGTTTGGAGTTAAATGGCAATACGAATTAGAAGAGTTAAGGGAAGACTTGTAGCTTTATGCGCTGCAGAAACGGATCCTAAACTGGATGATATGTATTTAGATGATGAAATTCATTATGCGCTTGCTCAAAAATTTTGGCGAGAAGATACAGATTGGTACGAAGATGATGAAGAATTAAAGCAGATACTTAATAGTCAAAAAATGCGTGATGCTGAAGAAGAATTGGCTAAATGGTTTATTGAAGATTGGGAAAATAAAAGAAAGTTAATAGTGTTGTTGAGAAAAGTAATAATCCAAAAAAGGAGGAAAAATGAAAGAACTTAATCTAGCGAAATTAAGTAATGCAGAAGCTTATAGTTTATTACAGAAACCTGGTGGTATGAAAGAAATATCTGTTGCTATATCTAAAGCTATACAGAATGAATTAATTGATTATAGTGTATGGAGAAATCTTTCAGAGATTAATATGGTTGCAAATAGGGATAGTGGGGGTGTTATGCCTATTACTTTTGATGCTGGTAGTAGGGATATTGTTGGGGGTAAGATAAATGCGTTTAGTGAACTTTTTATTATACCTAAGGAGAGAAGGACTATTAATGTAGATCCGTTCATAATAAAATCTTATAGGTCAAAAACTTTCTTATCAGATTTTAGTAATGCAAGAAGTAATGTTATGGTTGGAATCAAAGATGATTTATTGGAAAATATAGCATATAGAGAGGATTCTTATGGATTTGATTTATGTGATCTAATATCTGATATTGTTGTAATACCTATATCTACTAAGCCGAGATTTCCTTTGATAATAAATAAGGATACTATAAAAACTGTGTTTGATGATATGGAAAGTAAAGGGGATAAAATACACAATGTTGTTACGTCTAGATTCGGAGGTTTTGGAATCCAGCAGTGGGAGACTAAAGGGGATAATGGGTATATGGGTAGTTTGTGGGGAGCTGATTTTTATTGTAATAAAGATATACCTGAAGACACTTGGTACTTTTTTGCAAGTCCAGAACTAACTTCTATGATGTCTGTGCATGGAGATATACGAGTTGAGTGGTCAAAGAACGATGAAAATTTATATGTTGAAGCTTATGAACATGTAGGGATGTTGTTACATCAAAAGAGTAGTGTAGTTAAAGTTATGTTAGTTAGAAAGGAAGAGAAATGAAAAAGAATGAACAGACAATTGAGAAATGTGAAGCTAGGCTAGTAACATTGAAAAAGGATGCGGAGAGAGTTTCTAAAATAGCTAAATTTGAAAAAGAGCTTAGAGTGTTAATTAATAGTCATTCTATGGAGAATGGGAGTAATACACCCGACTATGTGCTGGCGTCTTATTTAGTGCGTTGTTTAACATCTTTTAATGATGCTACAATAAGAAGAGCTGAACATTCAATGGTACCCTGTATGTCCGATTAATCTATAACAAAGGAGAAAAATGCAAGAACAAAAATATCCTCAGCTTTCTAATGAACTTATGGATATGGAGCGTGTTGATAATTTGATAAAAGAAATAAAAGAGTCTACAGAGAAAGAGTCTGTTATTCAGTTGGTTTCTGATGAAGATGTTTTAACTGACAAGGCAACAGTTGAAGACTTATTGAGAGCAACGGGGGACCCTAATAATATGATGGTTGCATTACACAAGCCTGGCTCTACTGTAAAAAAGACTAAATCGGGAGATACATATATTGTAGATGCGAATGGAACTTGGAGAAAAGTAATATAGAAAGGAAGAGAAATGGAATTAAACACAAGAATTGAAGTTAAGGCTAAGGATATACTGGCGAAAGAGGAACAGGTACTAGATGCAGAAAAAGTATATGAAGAATATGTGCTCTTATGCATGTCAGCAAAAATATGTCCTAAATGTGGAGAATCTATTATTTATGACTATGATTGTAGAGATCCTATCAAAAGGTCTTTGTTTTATAGGATTTTAAATTGGGGTTGCTATCGACATTTACGGTGGAGTTGTGGTCATTGTGGCTGGGATAAATGTGAAGAAGTATATTTGGATTGCTTCGGGTCCTTGTTTTGAGACTCCTGCTGAGTATAGGTATTTATCTACTATTGGTGCAGATGTAGTCGGTATGAGTGTAGTTCCTGAAGCTATTGTAGCTATCCATAGTGGTATGAAAGTTTTAGGATTTTCTGTAGTTACTGATATGGCTTTTTCTAAAGAGAAAACAACACATGAAGAGAATTTAAAAGTAGCTAATGAAGCTAGTGAGAAATTAGCTACTTTGTTAAAATCAACTGAATGGAGGTAAGAAATGCAAAATGTAGTATCGACGCTGGTTAATGTTCGTGATGCATTGGGAACTAAATATTTTTACTTAGGTTCTAATGTTAGTAAAGAAGTTGAGAAAGAAATGAAGAGTGGAAAATTTCTCAGGTGTTCTGTTGTAAAAGGTGTAGATGCGGATATTGCATATATAACATCGGAATTAAGAGGCATTCATTTTATACCGTGTCCTGATTGTGCTCCTGATGAGATAAGAATTTCTAAAAAGGAGCTGTAAAATGAATAAGAAGAGATGTGCTATTTGTGGTGGTTGGTTATCTTATAGAGAAATAGGACGGATAAGGGTTTTTGGGGATTCTAATGAACCTGTTAAATATCATAGTATTTGTGATGGTTGTAGTCTTATAATAAAAAATGAGGTTCATAAAACTAGTAAGCATGATATGGATTATTTTCAAATGAACGTAGAGCGTGTTAAAGATTCTAGTTTTAGATAATTATGGCTTCGCAAGGAAAAGGCGGAAAAAGAAAAGGATCTAACTTCGAGAGAAGGATAGCGAAGGTTCTTTCTAAAGCATTAGGTAAAGAGATAAAGCGTTCCCCTGGGTCAGGAGGGTTTGATAAGACAACTTTCCCTGGTGATGTTTATAGTAAGAATGGTTTGTTATTTAACTTTGAACTAAAGGATAAAGAGCAGTGGAGTTTTAAGGCTTTGTTTAGTTTTGATACATCTCCATTCGCTAGTTGGTGGGAGCAGTCCAGTACTGATATAAATGTTTGGAGAGAGCATAATCCTGATGATGTAGGTAGGTTGTATAAACACACTGTTGTAATTTTCTCTAAGAATTATCATCCTGATTATATAATGGTTGCTGGAGATTTGTTTACTAAGTTAAATGTTTCAGAAGATACGAATTATGTAACGGTGAATAGTTGTAAGTATGGTAAGTTATATATTTTAGTATTAAACGATGTGTTAGATAATTTAAAGGAGGTTTCAAATGCATGAGAAAGCTGAAAGATGTGAAGAGCATAAACAGCTTATTGTAGCTGTACAAGATCTTTTAAAGGAACTGAGAATAACTCCTAGAGAGTTGAAGACGATGGGTGAAGGGAACTCATTGGGTTATTTTGGGGTTGCATCTGATAGTAGAGTTCAATTATCTAGTGTAGTAGCTAAGAAACTTTTAGGCGCTGGAGTAGTCGGTGAAAACAATAATAGCAGGTTCTAGAAATTTCAGTGATTATATATTATTGAAGAGTGTTCTTGATGAGTTTATAGATGTAATTTCTTCGGAATTTAAAAATGAAGATATTGAGATAGTCTCTGGTGGTGCGAAAGGAGCAGATTCTCTTGGTAAGACTTATGCTATGGATAGAGGATTAAAATTTAAAGAGTTTCCTGCTGATTGGGATCAGTTAGGGAGAGGTGCTGGATATATCCGAAATAAGGCGATGGGTGATTATGGAGATGTACTTATAGCTTTTTGGGACGGTGTTTCTAGAGGGACAAAACATATGATTCGTTATATGAAATTACAAGGAAAAGCTGTTAGGATAGTAAATTTTTAACCAAATTACCAATGAATAAAACAAAACAGACAAATAAATGGTGTGTGTGTAAAGTCAAAGAAGGCTTAGGTCCTTCTGTTGTGTATGAGTTTGATGAACACAAGAAGTCTTTTACTGGTATAGGAGATGTTATCAGTCCTAGTAAGAAGATAAAAAGACAGGTGCATGGAGATAATGTTGATTTTTTAATACCTGTTTTTGAGGATTATGTGTTTGTTAGTTATACTAATATTTCTGCGGTGCTGAATTTTGTAGATAGTATTAGTGCTGTTTGGTTTGTTTTAAAGAATGCTACTACGGGAAAGATTGAGAATGTTGATTCAGAAGATGTGTATAAGTTTTCTGATATGAAACCACCTGTGGATGATCTAGCGGTTGGTGATTGTGTTAGAGCAATAAAGGGAGACTTCAAGCAGTTAGAAGGGTATGTTCTTAATATTATAGGTGATTATGTTGAGGTGCGGTTTGAACTATTTACTATTGTGAGGGTTGCTTTATTATCTAAGTACGATTTAACTAAAATATAATAAGGGGTTTTATGCATTAAGTTAAATATATCTATTGGGGAATTAGCGTAACAGCCAAAACAGTTTAACCTGAGGTTTATTGTGAATTATCTTTTGGATTTTGTGTATTTAATAAAAGATTCTGCGTTTAATCTTGTAGAGCGTTTTGTTCTTGATTGTCTGCTGAGTGGGATTTCTCAGAGAACAATATCTCTTTTTTTAGGTGTTACCTATCAAGCTGTTAATTATCACAAAAGGAAGATTTTTAATATACTTAGTTGTGCTTTGAATATTCATATTTTGGAGTTGATGGGTTTTAATATATATGATTATGTAGGGGAGAAAAACGCAAGTGTTTTTAAACTAATAGAGAAGAGGAGATCCAATAAAGATATTTGTAAAGAGCTGGGGTTAAGTTATCAAGCAGCGCAACTGAGGTTTTTTGTTGGTTGTAGTTTTATAAGGCTGGATAAGTTTTCTATAACTTATTTGTTTAACTTAGTGCAGCTTTCTTACTATAGAAGGGCAATTGTGCCGCTAGCTAATAAAATGGTTAATTGGGGAATGTTAGAAATAAGGGATTATATATTAAAAAATACTATATAATCTGTTTGATTTTTACTATTATAAGGAGAGTGACATGCTTAGGGATACATTAATGCATATTGAGAAATCAAAAAGACTAGGTGGGACATTAGAAAATAGTCCCTACGCTTCGATTGTTGTTGAGTGGATAATTACTGATGGTGCTATTTCTAGCACGGAGATTTCTAATAGGTTAAAGAAGAAGTTTGGGTATAAGGTGAGTTCTCCTACAGTAACGAGTTGGAAGAAAAATTATTATCCAAAGCACCTTAAAAAAATACAGGAGATAACCGATTTAGCTGTTGTGGATAGTGTTGCTATATCTTGTGGGTTAGTAGAATCGCAGCAGAATTATTTGATGTCAAGAATAGAAACTATTGTTAAATCTGTAGATGTTATTAAAGAAAGGCAAGCACACACAAAATGTACTAATGATGATTATGTGAAGTATGAGAGATTAATAATAGAGTGGACTAAGCTAGAGGCTGATTTGAGAAAGCGGTTTTCTGAGCTTTTAGGGAATATGCAGTATAGGCAGTTGATAGAAGATATTATATACGCTTGTGGTAATGCTGCAATAAGGGTTTTTATTTTAGATGACGAAAATATATCTTTGGAAGAGTTAGACGTAGATAGTTTAGCTCCTGAAAAGAAGAAAAAGGCAAAAGAATTTCTTATTGGGATAAAGGCTGTTTATAATAAACATAGTGGTGACATTGATATTTCTAATATTTAATGTTTTAGCTTATGAGTTGGAATGATTTAGAAAAAAGATTATCTTTTGGTCCTGGTAGTGGTTCCAGTGTCTGGGAAGAGGACCCTGTAGATTTCAGGATTTTTGTAGAAAGCTTGGATTATTGTTCTTTTGAGGGAGGACTAACTGAAGTTCAATATTCAGATATAGAAGCTATTATAGGAACTGATCCTAAGAAGCTTTTTTCTCCTGAAAGAGTAGTTATAGTGGGTGCTCTTTTATATGGCAAGGGTTCTGGTAAGGGTATAATGAGTTCTTTTGTAGGTGCTTATGTAGTTTATGTTCTTTTGTGTTTGAAAGACCCACAGGCATTTTTCCAGTCTGTGCCTGGTGAGCATTTAGATATTATTTTTGTGGCTAGGAAGAAAGCTCAGGTTACTGAGATAGCTTTTGCTAAATTTAAGAATAGGTTGTATCTAAAAGGGCATAGTGGAATACAGAGCTGTAAGTGGTTTTTTGATAACTATAAAATAGTTGAAGAAGGGAGGGTGCGTAATAGCCCTAAGGATAATAAAGGTACGATAAAAATAAGTAAGGGGGCTGTTGAGTTTCCTAAAAAGATATTTGCGTATGCAGAGTCATCTAATAATGAATCATTTGAGGGATACAATATAATCTTTTGGATATTAGATGAGATTTCTGCTTTTATAAGTGATGCGGAAAAGACTAATGGTAGAGCTATTTTGGATACATTAAGAACATCTGCTATTTCAAGAACTACTATGTTTGTGAAAGGTTTTGGAATGTGTCTTAGTTTTCCTAGACGTGAAGATGATATAATGTTTGATTTATTAAAAGAGAGTAAAGAGAGGCCAGGTATTTTTGCAGCATTGAGATTCCCTTGGGATGTTAAGCCAGCACGGTATTTTAGTGATGAAACTTTTAGGTTTGAGCATGAAAGAGTGCAGGCGTTTTTAGGTGTTGAATATGTTGATATTCCTGTAATGCCTTATGCTGAAGATTTTCAATCTAGCAATCCACATACTGTGGCTGAGGCTATGATGAAGTTTTTGTGTGTGCCTTTGACAGCAGAGGCTCCATATTTCCAATATGAAGAGAAATTGAATATCTTAATAGATGTTAATAGAGAGCCTTTATTTACTGCGGATTCTTTTCGTGTGGTTGATCCTGTAGCTAGTGATAAATTTTTAGTTAAGAATAGGATAGTTAAGTGGAACTATGATGGAGGAGGTAAGCCTTATTATGATTATCCAAGAGTAATACATGTAGATGTAGCTAAAAATCAGTGTAGAGCTGCGTTGGGTGTTGGGCATTGGGAATATATAAAAGTGCAGACTCCTGGTGGAGTTGTTGAAAAAGAAGCAAAGATAATTGATTGCGTTATATATTGGACACCTGATAAATCTACAAATACAATAGTTTCAATTGTTAATATTAGTGAGCTTGTACAGGAGATTGCTAGTAAAATAAAACTAGCTGTCTTATCATATGATAGGTGGAATTCATTAGAGAGTATTGAAAGATTCAGGAATAGAGGAATTGAAGCGGTTGAGATAGGATCTGCTTCTTCTTATCCTTTTTTAAGGGAAGATGTTTATGATTCTAATATATTCTTTTCAATGTCTCCTGGTTGTTTAGAAGCACAGAAGGAATTGAAGTATATTGAGACAGATGTAACCGGTGAAAAGGTAAAGAAAGGCTCATATTTTTCTGATGGTGCTGATGCTGTGGCTAGCATATCTCGTGTATTAGATGTATATAAAAGTAATTTGATGCGTTTTAATAAGTCTATGGGTAGATCTGTTGGCTCTATGGTATCTACTTTTAAGCAATCAGATAATCAAGGAGTTCCTGGTTTTCCTAGTTCTTTTGATAATGCTTTTAGTAAGGTTGTAGGAAGTAGTGGAGATTCTGGGAAGCCTTCAGATGGTGCATCAAGGTCTATGGGTAGAACTTTTAAGAGGAAGGGATAGTGAATTATGGATAATATATTAGAAGCTAATGTTTTTAGACTCTTGCGATATAGAGGTTATAGTTGGGCGTTTCCACAAATGTCTTATGGGTGTTGGATAGCAGATTTTATTGCTTGGGGAAAGGGTAAGGGGATTTTAGAGGTTGAAATAAAAAGGACGTGGGCGGATTATAAGAATGACTATAAAAAGAGTGCTACTAAAAATTGTTTAAGAGGTGGGTATTCTTTTATGAATGATGTTAGGATAAAGAAACTTAGTTGGTTGGTTGATGGTAAGACAAATGGTAAATGGAGGCCCAACCTTTTTATATATTGTGCCGAACCAGAATTAGCAGAGCGGATAGTGAATGACTCTGATTTACCTAAGGGTTTTGGTGTTTGGAAGATTGATAGAAAACATTTATATAGTTGTGATGGGGTTATAAAGAGACCAAGACGGCTTTATAAATTGAGCGATAAAGAGTTTGATGGGTTTAAGGAAGCGGCTTTTAAGAAATCTTTACATCTGATGGACAAGTACTGGGAGTTTGTAGGGCATAAAGAGGGCTTAAATGAAGAACTTATTTAATGATACGAAAGGGGAAAAATGAATGAAATTGAGAAAAGATTTGAGAAAGAGATTCTAGATAGTAAGG
>Ga0307928_10004555_pt1 | contig 10508 bp, 18 predicted proteins | sample AceLakmetagen232_FD_201815 | JGI IMG/M metagenome (GOLD analysis project Ga0307928, IMG submission 201815) | Saline water microbial communities from Ace Lake, Antarctica - #232 | ecosystem: Environmental > Aquatic > Non-marine Saline and Alkaline > Saline | place: Antarctica: Ace Lake...
CCATTGGGATTAAGGAGCTAATAATAATGAAAAACTCAATAACATTAAAACACATTGGGTATCATATTACCGGAAAAGCATACGTGACTCTATGGGACAACAGTCAACGGTGCGTTGAGATGCGCCACGAAGACATTATAGGACCTATCACAAAGGACAAATTACTCGCATGTATCAATGACGGGCAATTTGAATGTAAAAGTATTCGGGCGGCTCATTTTTGGATTTATGACTTGTACGAATGCGGATATGCTAAGTTAAATCGTGACATACTATGCGGTTATTGGCGCACCAATAAATATGCAAAACGTGGTATATAAGGAGACCATCATGACAGAAAAACAAAACTACTTCAGTCAAGCATTATCTCTTGATGAGAAAATCCAAGAATTCGCCAACAAAATTGAAGCCCTCCAACTCAGAATCCAAAAGCTAACAAAGGAATATGAAAAACTATTGAAAGGAACAAATAATCAGGGTATAGAATAACATCATGTTGTTACGATATAAGTTTTTTAAAGGGAGCTAAAACACGTCAAAAACGCTTGTAATTTCTTGTGGGGCATAATGTTAACACTTAACACGTTATGCCCCATCATTTTAGCTCATTTCTCACCTTATGTAAACCTATTTCAGCAAAAAGCGCCCCTATAACCCATTTATTATATTAGTACTTACAGAGCACCGTTGTAACGTGTTCTCCTGCAACAACTTCCACTAAGGAAGCCAAAACAGTTAACTCCTTGCGCTGCAACACTTTACACTAAGGAAGCCGTACTTAGTGTATCGTATTGCCTCCCAACGACTTCCAATTATCCACCCTTTGGCTGCACTCCCCATACGCGCGTAAAATATTTTATTATATTATTAATATATATTATATATGTATAAAGATAAATTCCTTATATAGTCCTCGTGCACCGTTCTTGCGGTTAAACGCAACCCCTTGCGTCCCAACAACTTCCACTAAGTACGCTTTCCTTAGTGTAACTCCTTGTCTCACAACACTTTAGCTATTATGCCGTACTTAGTGTATCGTATTGCCTCCCAACGACTTACAAAATCTATTTTTAACGCCTTGTCTTGCAACAACTTACAAGCACGTTTTATAGCATTCTTACTATAAAAAGCCTCAAAAACAGCCTAAAAATCGGCAAAAACTCGTCCGCTCCGGTGGCATTATGATATACAGTTATTGCCCACCCAAGAAACCCCTTGACTTTCCTTCTCTAATGTGTTATACTGTATATGTTCAAAAAATACGGGGGGCGAAAGGTATCGACAGACAAGATGTTTACAATTGTCCGCCACTGGTAACAATTTGTCTGGGTATCGGTCGCCCACCACTCTTGGAGCACTATAGGTTTTGTTTGGCATTATATTATTACATGTCAATACAATAGTGACTCTCAGCAGCTTGGCGATAATGCTGCTTTGAAGTAAAATTGGGAGCGAAAGGAGGATAAAATGATAACAATGTGGTTAGTAATTTTGGCAAGTTACATTCTCAATGCTGTAGCAGATGCTATTGATCACGGTAAAGGTTCGGAAAGACTTGGATTTTTGTGGCATTCGATCAAAGCAATTAGTTATGGTATTCCATTTGCTTATATTTTATGGTTGAAAATACTAAATCATAATGTTTTAATTTTAACGGGTGCTATTATGCTCGTTATTCTTTATTTGGTTTGGGAAAGCGTTTACAGATTTTGTCGGTGGCTTGATATTTCAAGGTGGGATAAGTAAAAAATGATTACAGTTATAGCAGATTGCAAAGCAGGGGGCATTGATGTGTGAGTTGGCGGATTGCATTAAGATTCACAGAAAAAGCGGCGTTGAGGACGATGGAACTATAACGGGTGACAGTTTATATCATGCAAGCAAACAACTTATCACCCGCGTCAATGAATGGCTTAGTAGGGGAGTGAATGATGGCTTATTATAGATGCCCAGTTTGTGGCGGTCAGGGAGCAGTTCATAAGCCCCCACACATAGCAGGAGACCAGCAAATATGGTCGAGTGCATCAACGGAACTCTACCCGTGTCCAGCATGTGACGGCAAGGGCGTGATATGGCATTCAGACATAACAGGAGGAGTAAGCGATGTTAGTGTGTGAAAAATGCAAAAGACAATTAAGATGTGAAACAAATGGTGTTGGGGACATGATTTTGGTGATTGTGACGATTGTGTTCTATCACGGAGAGTGAAGCCGCCTGATAAGGAGGATGCTGATGCCTGATTGCTTCAAGTGCATGATGAGTTGATATTTGAAGTGGAGGATGAGTATCTGCCGGTGATTGTGCCACAGTTCCATGAGGTGATGGTGGAGGCGGTAGAGTTGAGTGTGCCAGTGAAAGCGGACTGTGAAGTGGGTAAGAATTGGAAGGAACTGGAGGAGTACACACTTTAAAGGAGGATAAGATGGAACTCAGGGACTTTTTCACAGACAAAGAAATAAAAGCCATGCAAGAAAAAATCATCAAGGAAGCATCTCTTACGGCATTCTTGGAAGAGGATAATGGACTATACTCTGATGGAGATACGTATTCACGTTGTAATATTGCTCCTAAAATTGAAGCGGCTATTAGGGATGTTACTACAGTTGAGGTAAGGAGTCACGTAAAATCAGTGGTTGAGGAGGTGGCAAAGGAGAGGGTAGCTGCTGCTGTTGAAAGATTTACGCAGAACCTATGTGACCAACTTGATAAAATAACTGAGAAGACCAATTGGTATTGGTCAATAAAAAATGACTGCCCGTGATTGGGACCTTGCATTCGGCAGTCTGGGAGACCCCCCTATCGATATCAAGGAGATAAGATGTCGATGCAGTTGATACTAAACGGGAATGCGCTGGATGTGCTAAAGGATACTGAGGATGAGTGCTTTAATTGTGTAATTACCAGTCTGGGGATTGAGAGATTACGGGTTGGAGCCTATTATATGGGAGAATACAAATGCTAAAACAACTGATTCCGTACCTATTTTATGCAGCGGGAAGTCTGATGTTTCTGATAGGTTCAGTGATAGTCGTTGTGCGCATACTTGGGGAGTAGAACAGCGCTCGGCAGGAGAACGCAAGGGTGAAAAAGAACACGGTGATTACGGCTCTAAGGAAGTATTTGAAGGGCGTGGTAATAGACCAACATCTTGTGGAGTTTCAATACCACAATTATGAATCCTGCTCGTGCACTTAAATAAGGAGATTAAAAAATCTCTTGACTTTTGTTTCTCAATATGTTATATTATAAGAAACAAACGGAGAGAGCAGACCGTTGCCAGTTAGGAGCACATACGTTTGCTCGAAACCAATAACCGAGGTCGCTCTCTCCTATATTATCGTCTTATTGTTGAACTTCATAAACAAGGAACAATATAATGTTAATATGGCAAGCAACTCCGGGCGGAATGAGAGCTGAAAAAATCCAAGAAGTATCAATAAATGACGATTTCATAGACATTATATTCAAAACAGTAGACAGAGATGGAAGCATCGTACCTTTTCTTCATATGAGAACAACCGCCGATGAATTTACAAACCTATCCGATCTTATTAAAAACCTTCAAAGTTCTTTTGACATGCTAAGAGGTACAGATGAGTAGAAAAACTAACATCCTAACCTTTCAAGCAACAAATAACCAACTAAGGCGATTTAACAAAATCCTTGAACAGAACCCAACGCTTAGTCAATCATTACTCTTGCGCAAAGCTCTTACCATGCTACTTGACGAACGTGAGGCCCAGAATGAAACTTAAACAGTTTCTCTACACTCCGACTTATGGTGTTGTAATCCTAACAAAGAAAACAACCGAAAGTCTAATTATAGAAACACCGTCCGGCACAGAAACAATTGACAAAAATGCTCCAGGTTTGGTCTTTCTAAAAGACTTTGATCTAGACCTTGCCGTACCAGTTGAGAACCTTCTCCCTTCACAAGCTTTGTCTCTCCTACAAGGAAGGAGTTAAAAATGATTAAAATCACGCCTGAGTCTTCCGTAATAAATCGATTGATTTTACTACTTGTAGCTATTATTACTTGTGTTATAGGAATAGCATATTTTGTAGCTGTTTTAGAAGGGTCGGAAGTTTTCAATGGGTTCGAAATAGTATTTTTGACTGTAGCTTATCCTTACTTAACAATAGTTGTTTATCGAATAGCAAAGGAGGACGAATAATGCACATCCTAACGCAAGACGAAACCTCTATCTATATTGACAACAATATTCTTAGCTGGTGGCGACAGTGCCAGAAAAAAGCCTATTATCAAGCAACTCTTGGTCTTTCCTTGGGAGACACAAACCCTGCTTTATACTTTGGTTCAAAATGGCACGAAGCAATGGCTGTTCTTTGGGGCTCTTCCTCCGACACGGACATATGGAATATTGAAAAAACCTTAACCGTTCTAGAAGATTACAGCCCTCGACTCGAAGATCCGGTTAAAGGTCGCACACGAGAGCGCATGGAAAACGCTTTGCGCGAATACCACGAATACGTTAACGAGGCATCCGGCGAAAACTACCGAGACACAGCACTTGCAGCCTCAACTCTCATGGCCGAAGAATTTATCAAACATCCAATCATGGACTATAAAGGCAAAACAGTTTATTATTGTGGGGTAGTTGATCGAGTTTTTGCTCTCGACGAAAGAATACTCATTTTAGACTATAAAACAACAACATGGAATCGTATTACAGACAACACATGGAACAAAAATCCACAGTTTATGGGATACTTGTGGTTACTGAACAAAGTTGCCCCATCACTTTATACCAACCATTTCATTCTTGACCTCTTCATGCTCCAAGCAAAAACAAACAATCGTTTTGTTCGTCGCTATCTCGAATACGAGGATTGGCAACTATCTCAATGGGAAGCTGATCGAAAGTCTGAAATTATTGAACTCCTAAGCTCAACACACCAATCTCATCGTCCCAACTGTGACGATTACGGCGGTTGTATCTTCAACACTCTTTGTGACCAGCCGGAAGAATGTCTCGAAGGCCTAAAACAATTCTACCTTATCGAACCTTGGAACATGCACGGCAACACACCAATCACAAAAGGAGTCTAACGTGATTAAGTACAAAATCCGAACCGACGAAGACCTTCCTGTCCTAGAGGGGGGTATAAGCAGCGATATAGGCCTAAGTCTAAACAACGAAGGTAAAATAAAAGAGGATGAAGACTAGCGGACGAAAAAATACTGCGTTATGACATCGAAAGATAATAGAACACTATTTGGAGATAGTGGAGACACAACTCTACATTATGAAACAGATTATCGATGGTATTACTGCGCCAACGATAACAGACACATATACGGAGAGAAAATAATGGCATACAAAACCTTACCAGACATAGACGTAAACGAAATAATCAAACCAGCATCAAAATCAGACAGATCAGACCGTCGAACCTACCTTATAACCGGAAAAACGGGAGTAGGCAAAACCTTTTCTTTCTCAACCATACCGGCTAAAGGACTCTATCTCGATTTTGATGGCAAAGCAGCATATCTTCAACAACCACAATTTGATGACTTTATCGACATTGTTAACCTGAAGTTCGACGTTAACGAACATCAAAGCCAACAAGCAAAAGTCGAAGCTCTCTATCAGTTAAAAACAGTTAAAGAACTAAGCAAAAAGTATTCTTTCCTCGGTATAGACGGTCTCACAAACCTCTATGCACTTGGTTGCCAAGCCTCCCACGATGCTGGACTCGGCACAACTCGTTTCAAGATGAACTTCGACAAGATGAGCTTTGTTGATGATTGGATATGGAAACGGTTAATGCGCTGGGGAGCATACTTCAAAAACGTAATTCTATATTGTCACGAAGATGTTCGAAGCGATATTCTCGGAGGTTATAACATCCTGCCCCTTTGTCGAAGCGCGCTCTCTTTGAGCATGGCAAAGAACTTTCAAGAAGTATGGCATGCTCGTGCAACTGGAACAGAAGATGATGTTGAGTTCTCGTGGTCAACAAAACCAGAAGAGTCTTGTTCCAATAACACCGCTATCCCAAATCTTCCGACTCGAATCCCGAACAATTTCAGCTTTGTTCTTGAAACAGACTGGAATAAACCCGGCTCCTTAAAGGACAAAATAACTGCGTGGGAGAAAACATCAGGCAAAAAGATAACCAAATTCACCCCTTAAAAAGAGGAGGAGAAACAAAAAGAACAAAACATACATAAACCACATTAAGGAGGAAAGAAATGGCTACACCGATTGACGAAACATTTGAACCCATCGAAGTACGTGGATTCGCAGAAGAACAGAATGAAGCAAAAATTCCCCCTCTTCCAGACGAGAAATACGCCTTCGTTATTGAAACTTACGACGTCTTGAAATGCGGCGAGAATGCAAAAAATCCCGGTGCTCCATACGTGAAGTTTAGTTGTCGAGTCCAAGACTCCGATTCTCGGTGGAACAACCGTGTTGTACGAACAGGTCCATTCATGCTATCCGGCCCCGGCCTTCGTTTTTTCATTGGTGACGGTAGACAGATCGGATTCGTAGATGTTGTAACTCCGGCTCGTCGATGGAGTAAAGACAAAGGAATAACTCTACTCAACACCGACGGTACTTCAGACTATCTGGATTCTTTCATAGGCTGTAAGTTTGTCTGCAACACAATAACCGATCTTGATTCCGATGGCGAACCAAACGGTTGGAACAGCCTCGGCAGCAACTATACTAGAATAGGAGGCTAATATATTGGGGGAATAGTGGCTGATATTGTTGTGGGGACGGGTTAGTTGCTATTCCCTCCTAATAAAGAGGATTAAGGTGCCTAACAAGAGGTAAAAAGGAGAACATTATGTATACATCCGAAGAACAATTTAACAAAACTCGCAAAGACCAAATCAACAAATATAGGATAGCTATTGATCTCCCTTCTGGGGATTGGCAACAGTGGAGATCAAATAATAAAGGTATGAGTACTTGTCCTACTTGTAGTCTGATGGGATTTTCGCTTCACTCTCTCCGGACACCGCCCGATTGTGGTAGTTGTCCGTTAATGCTATTAGATAAACCAAGTAAAAGTCCTTATTGTTGTTGCTTTAGTCTATACCAAGACTGGACCGACGCAAAAACTTACCGAGATTTTCGAAACTGTTCAAGTGACCTTATTCTTTTATCTTTAAGTATGAAGTACAGCGTATGGCAAGCACAATTAAAGCGGCTCGCAAAGTCAACTAATCCTTGGATTGGCGAAATCGGCGGTGAAATCGTAACTGCAACCGAACAACCAAACGGTTCTATTTATTTAGACCTTGTTAGCGAAGACAGTTGCAGTTTTATTGCTTCTTTTTGGTCATCGTGGCCAGGCGAACTTAAAATAGGTAAAGCAATATGCAAAGAGTTCAACATTCCAATCAAACCCAAAGACTACAAAGAGCTCAAATGAATCAAAAAGTTGAAATATCAGGCCCGTTTGAAGCACCCATCTATATTGTAAGTAAAGAACACCTAAGCACCTATCATAAAGGGATGCTATCCAGACAACTTGAGCCTCTCGGAATCCTGCTTGAGAAGTGTCGCATAGCTACGTCCGGTACTCTAAACGATTTCATCAAAGACGAGGTGCTAAGCTTTCCTCGCAAAGTTCTTATAGTTCTTGAAGAAGATGCTCTTGAATGGGCGACCGAAAAAGCTAACATTCTAAACTGGAGAGGCTCAGTACTAAAGTTTATTCATAACGAATCTCTTCCGGTTGTACCAACTTTGCATCCTGACAGAATAATAAAAGGTAACTGGCCGTTATTACTTGCTCTGCGTTCTGACCTTCGAAAAGTTTCTACCGTCTTTCGAAAAGGATATAAACCTTCTGAACGAACTCTAATTAATGTATCAAGAGGAGCAACTTATGACGAACTCGTCAACGAATTACAAATGCTCGCTGATTCATCCGGATTATTGTCCTATGATATCGAAGGATGGTTTCCCTCCTTTACTTGTATCTCATTTGCAACATCTAAAGACAAAGCCATTTCCGTACCACTTAATGGGGTGTTTCCCGGCAAACAAACAGCACACTTGTTACGTCTTATTGGGAAGGTACTGGAGAATCCCAATACTGGGAAAGTTGCTCATAACATGCTATTTGATAACAGCGTCCTCAGACGGTACGGTATCGGAGTACGAAACGTTTTCATGGATACGATGCTTGCTCATCATTGCGTGTTTCAAGATTTACCGCATACGCTGGCTTTCGTTTCATCGGTGTACACTTGGGAGAATTATTATAAGTCTGACCGGAAAATGATAAACCTGGTTGGAACAAACCTTGAAGCGGACGACTACAGTTGCAAAGATGCAGCAGTTACCTATGAGATTGTACTTCCGCTCCTCAAGGAACTCATGCGATATGGACAAATAGATTTTTTCTTTAACACTATTATGAATCGAGTTAAAGACACCGGACTTCTTATGACTCAGGGTATGCCAAGGTCGAAAGAGCATTGCGAAGAACTTCTTACTTCCGAAACCGAAGTTCTCAATAAAGTAGAAAAACAAATTAGTAAAGCAACCAATGGAGTAAACCCACACTCGACCAAGCAAGTTTGCGACCTTTTGTACAACGAGTGGAAGATGAAAAAGAAATACCGGCGCCGAGAAAAAGGGGGTCAAACCTTAACATCGGATGATCGTGCTCTCCGTGAACACGTCCTTAGCTATCCAAAACACAAAACAACCCTACTCAACATTCTTAAAGCTCGTTCAACACGGAAAAGCATTAGTACTTACATCGAAGCAATTCCAGACGGCGACAAGTTTTTCTTCTCAGCCAACATTGCCGGAACCCCAACGGGTCGGTACTCGGTTGGACACTTACTTAACAAAACAGGAATCCCGGCACAAGGAATCCCAAAACACCTTCGTTATATGATAACTCCAAAATCAAATACCCAAGTAATATGGGAAGGAGATTCATCACAAGCAGAAGCTCGTGTGGTTGCGTGGCTTGCTGGGGAGGATTCTCTCATTCAAACATTCCAAGATGGCCAAGATGTACACAAGTTAACGGGGAAAATTCTTTTTGGTCTTCCTCCAAATAAAGTAATTGGTGATGTACGAAACCTAACAAAAATAATAACCCATGCCACGAACTATTGGGTAGGGCCAGGACAGCTTGTAGCTACAATTCTAAAGAAACTTCCATCCAAAGCAATTTCTCAGACCCAAGCAAAGCGATACATAGCAATATTGCGAGAGCACCGGCATAAAACTTATGATTGGGGACGTTCAATCGAACATTCTATTAAGTCCGGTCACCGAATCTTTAAAAACTGCTTCGGACGTATGCGTATGTTGCTCGGTAGACCAGACGACAACCTTGTGCGTACAGCAATAGCTTTCACGCCTTCCTCGACCGTAGGGGACTTCGACATCATGGCAATGGGTAGAATACAAAAGAGAATCCTTTCCTCAAAGATGAATCCAAAGAAAAATTATGTGATGAATCAAGTTCACGATAGTGTGGTAGGAGTCTGTGAAAAGAAGCACACAGAACAAGTAAAAGCTATAGTAGTTGAAGAAATGACACAACCGATTCCCCTTGAACACAACGGAATTCCGCTCATAATTCCTGCCAACTTCTGCGTTGGCCCGAACTGGCGTGACATGGAGGAAATCTAAAATGGAGGGCGTAAGATGGGATTAGATATTGAGTAGAATAAGACAGGCCTTTATAACAGAGAGGAGTGAATGATGGGATATATAAAGGACATGTATGGTAGTAGGAGCAAGGATTTCCTTAGTGGTTTTCTTGCCGCTATGGATACATACGCTATTGATCGGAACGGTGTTCGTGAGATTGGTTTGCCAGGAATTCCCCTTAAAGACGCTGTCAAGGAAGCCATAAAAGAGCTTGGTTGGGGAGTGAATGATGAGTGATTGCGAAGTAGAGGAACTCACCAGACAATACAGAGGAGGAAAAATGAAAGGCTACAAGGTATTTAGCGAAACCTGGACGTGCAGAGGATTCAAGTATGAGGTTGGCAAAGAGTATAGCATTGATGACGATCCGATTATCTGTGTGCGCGGATTTCATTTCTGCACGAATATGGCAGACTGCTTTAATTATTACTTGTTCGACACACGGAATAAAGTTGCTGAAATAGAGGCGTGCGGTGAAATCGTGGAAAAGGGCGGGGACAGCAAACACGCAACGAATCACATTAGAATCGTGCGTGAAATGTCGTGGAGTAAAATGCTTGAATTAGTCAATATGGGTGCGGGCAATACTGGTTTAAGAAACGCTGGAAACCGAAACGCTGGGAACGGAAACGTTGGAAACGCGAACACTGGAGACTGGAACGCTGGAAACCGAAACGCTGGGAACAGAAACGTTGGAAACGCGAACGCTGGAAACAGCAATACTGGTTTAAGAAACGCTGGAAACCGAAACGTTGGGAACGGAAACGCTGGAAACAGAAACACTGGAAACGCGAACGCTGGAAACGCGAACACTGGAAATTGTAACGCTGGAGACTGGAA
>Ga0307928_10004556_pt1 | contig 10507 bp, 17 predicted proteins | sample AceLakmetagen232_FD_201815 | JGI IMG/M metagenome (GOLD analysis project Ga0307928, IMG submission 201815) | Saline water microbial communities from Ace Lake, Antarctica - #232 | ecosystem: Environmental > Aquatic > Non-marine Saline and Alkaline > Saline | place: Antarctica: Ace Lake...
GCACATACACCAAGCCATCTACTTTCTTTATCCTTTCTACTTACTTTTCTAAGTCTATACATGATTATTGTTTTAGGTTTGGAAGATAGAAAGCAATTAAACCTACTGCGCTAATTGTATCAATTTTTTTCTTATCTGATAAAATAAGTTGCTTACTAAATTCTCTGTTATTGAAATTATTTATTGCCTCTGGACTTGAGAATAATACTTTTCTAACTCCAAAGCCATTCCTATCACATTTATAGAATATTGTGAAGTCTGAAGTATATGCGATATAGGATTTCCCGTTAACAGCAATTTTCATGTTCTCCAATTCTTTCTCATATTCAATGTCATAAACCTCATATTCATTTCCATTAAAATAATAGGTGTCATCTGATGCATATACTGAATATTTCCCATTTACTATTGTTTCTCCGGTTAGTAATACATTTCTGTTGTCATTAATACCGAATGCCGTGAAGAACGATAATAATAAAATTCCTAAACCTAATGCTATTTTTTTCATTGTTTTGTTTTCACATAATATTACAAGATATATACCAGAAACAGTAAGTGTGTGAGTAGAAATATGTTATGTAATTTTCGGTATTAAATTGTAGTTCGGAATCGGACACATACCGGACAATAATTACATTTATCTTGACGATAATCTGACGATAATCACACTTTCAACTAGGAATAATTGGTAATTTTACATTTTTAACTAGGAAACTTTGTAACAAAACTAACATTTTTTCGTATAATATGAAAAATATTGATATGCCAGACGGTAAGACACATGATAAAATTAGTACGTTCACTGCACCAGTTGTTGCGATAGTAACGTATTTGGTTTGTAAGGATATTAAAACAACAGCAATAATATTATTTGCTTATATTTTCGCATCATTTATGTTTAATGGTGATTTGGATTGTAATAGCAAACCTTTTAATAGATGGTGGGTTTTTAAAATAGTTTGGATTCCATATCAGATGATGTTCAATCATCGTAGTATTTTTACACATGGTATAATTATTGGTACTGTTGTTAGAATATTATATCTTGGACTAATTCCAGTTATAATAATAACATTAAAGGGAAATTTTGATTACACGTATCTCACAACACCTACGATTCTTACAATATTAATTGGATTGGAATTAGGTTCCGCTGTTCACAGTATTTCGGATTATTTATCGTAAACTACCCACCCACGCCAGAGGCGATACAATTATATAATGAACTTAGTATGGCACTAGAACTTGATGAAAATGATAATTATAATGTGGTTAATAGTGGAATTGGTGATGGTATTGATTTTGGAATCACTACATCATATCCGGATGGATTACCTGAAAATCTTGGTGCAATGTTTTTTAATGTCGATACGAAATATGATATTAAAGTGCAGGAAACCATGATGTGTGCATCCCAAGGTGAAAGATATTTTGAAATTAAATTGAAGAAAGTGTAACAAATTCAAATTAGTTTCGTATAATTGTGTGATATTAGTTCTTTTAAATAGTTGTTTGGGGTCTGCTACGGCAGATAAGTGGTCAATATAAAACGCTTAACGAACCCAAAGATGTTGGAATCTGGTTTTAATTAAAAACGCATAATAGACCGAATATATTCCAACATCTTCCCAAACTTTTTAAATTAAAATTATGGAAAATAAAGAGAAACAAATCGAAGACATTGCTTGGCAGGTATTTCAGACCAAGTTGGGGTTATCCTTTGGACGTGAACTCACGCCTGAAGAAAAACTCAATATCACTGAGAAACCAGAATTCCAACAATACCGGGATATTGCTACGAAAGTCTATGAGAAAAAACAGAAAGCACTTCTCAATAAGAAGTACCCCATGATTGAAGTCCCTGCCGATGGAAAGTCTGGAATGTGCGGTGGTCATTTGTACTGTGTTTCGTTTATTCCAGATACAATAGTAATTTCGTTCTTACCGGATATATAAGGGAAGTCGAAGCCTACCTCAAAAAGAATCACACTCATTATTTCTACAATATGTGCTTATGGTATAATGGCATGCATAGAGATATTTGGGGATTCTGGAAAGACAATATTTCCATTCATGAACCACACCGGGATTCAAAGTATTATAAAGGTAGAGAGAGATGGAAATGGCAAGTCCGACCATATGTTCCTTGGGATGTTAGAACTGATGAAAAGGATAATGAGGCTAATGAAAAGGCACTTTGGTTTAAGCGCATACCTAAACGTTGGATACCGGAATTCGATAAGTTTTAGTTATAGCTTTTCTATTTTTAGTTAGAATCAATGATTTATTTCTTTTTCTTTTTCAATTGTGCAATAAGTGAAGCTATCATCTTATCAGTACCAAGCAGTTTCCAGAACAACCAATATCCAAGTAATATGAATGCCCAGACTCCAGCAATTGTTGTAACAAATTCTAAATGAATCCACTTATTATTAAGCATATTATATAAGTGTCCATATAGGAATAATATTACAAATACATTGATGATTTGAATTGCGCTTTTCTTAAGCCAAGGTAAAGTTTCCTTTGCCAAGATTTTTTTTAAGTTTCCCATTGTTTTTATATTTCACTTGTGAACTACCCACCCACAACATAACTGATGAGATGGGCTTCGGAGGTCATAGACTCATTCCTTTTTATTTTAATTGCGACTCACCTGAAACACAATTTAATGTATTTAATCATTGTTTAAGTATATTATTAAATACTCTAAACTTTTATAAATGTACTGAATGGTTAAAAATAAATATCACATTTGTCGCTTACAACCACCCACGCTAAAAAACGATGTATGGGTTTTACGCTCCGTTTTATAAAAAAAAATGACGACCATTACAGTCGTCATTTAATTAAGGATTAACCTCGGTACTTGGTTGTAGTTTCTTATTTTTCTCCTACTTGAAAGTTATCAAGTATTTGAACCACATCTCCATTAACATCCGTGATTACAAGGTGAAATAATGTTCCTATTGATTTCTTCTTTTGAAGATACCATGTATAACTAAGATTCTCACAGGCATCAAGACTATACGTATCATAGTACCAATCACCACTATTGTAAACACTTCCCCAAATGTAAATCATACCGTCATTCATTTGATATTCAAAAGAACTACCATTGGAAATAAGTCGTTCTTGGTTTTCACCACTAGAAGTTTTGGTACAATCAACCAACAGTTGAACACCTGTTGCGTTAATAACATCTGCCCATCCATAACCATCACGTTCGCAAGGTTCTGTTGTTTCACAAGCAGCAATAAATAGTCCACCTATTACCGCAAATAATACTGCTACATTTCTAATTAAATTTTTCATATTAATTTTCGTTTTAGTTTATTAATTTAACGGAAGGGTCCAACCTGCGGTAAAACCATATGTTACTACATTGGCATATTCACAGAACCCATAACCGACTTCACCTTTAAGATTTAATCCACTCCAAAGCCGCCATTTATAGCCTAGATTCACAATTCCCATTGGAGCAGTAAAATCATCAGTCCATGAGCCACCATTATAACTATATTGACTACGATAACCTTTAGATGCAAAACCCAATGAAAGATAAAATCCACTTTCATATGGTTTATAGTCTGTCCATGCAAGATATGCCGAGAATGACGTGATGGCAGCACCAGAACCCGGCATTGTTGAAGGCATCACTCCAGCACCCACTTCAAGAAAATTGTATTGGTAAGCAATTCCTGCCATACCCATAGTCCACGAATATCCACCTTGGACTGTGATTGCTTGGGTTTGTGCTTGAGCAAATGCTACGAATGTAAAGATTGCAACAAGTAACGTTAAGATTTTTTTCATAATTTTTAATTTAATTACAAAGATATATTAATTAATTAAAGTTCCAAACGATTTCAAACATTTCCTCTTTTTCTTCCAGCTAAAATTATAATACCTAATGTTTTAACATCTCTTGGATTTTCTGAATAACTAATAATATCCCAACCATCGTTAATTAATCTATCAAAAAAGTTTTGGATTTCATCTAACTCATCGAATTCTTCTGTGAATCTTTTATATTTAACATAATCTCCCATAATAATTTAATTTTAACAAATATAGTTCATTTGAGTTTAAAAACCAATGGTTTTTCGTATAAGTCAGAAACGGCTACCGATTTTTTTTATGATAAAAACTATAAAAAAATTCCCGGTCCCTATCATGGTCAGTTACCGAAACCTTATCCTCACACCAATTATCATATTCTTTTTCCTTGTATTCAAGAAACTCATCAATTAGCGGAACAATATCTTCATCATTAACTAGGTTTCCATCTTCAAACGATTTTTTAATTAAAAGCGTTGCCCACGTCTTCCAATCCTTATTAGTTGCACCATGACTACCATTTAAATATAATACAGAAACATTAATAAGATATGCAATGTAGGGTATGTTTTTTTTAGGAAACACATCTTGTAATACAGCAGTATATTTATTTATAATCACTTGTATTGAGTTAAGGTCGTTCTTAACAATATTATCGACTTTATTTATTAAATCTGTCATATGCGTTTTTTGTGATTAAAATTATATCGGCTTGACCAATGAATTCATCTAAATTTCTGGCATTGGCGTAACTCATCGCATTCCTTAGATAGTGCCTGAAATTCTCAACCCAACCGTCAATGGTGTATTCTACCTTCCTGAACCTTACAACACCCTCAGAGGTCTTAAAAGTGGTCTTACCCATCGCTTTCTGGGCAGCTTTGGTGCTCATACCTCTGAAATACTTCTTAACCGGGAAACCTTTCGTGAAAAAGTATCCAGCCATTCTTTTATTTATCTTAACCCCGTACAAATAATTCTGCGCACAACTCTCTAGTCCTTTGTTAAAGATTGAGCCAGCCATGACGTAATCTGCACCAAGTCCCAGTGACTTAATGATATCCACATAATCTTTCATCCCACCATCGGCAACAATTGCTGGTGCTTTCTTATTAGGATAATCTTTTACGAATTTCTTCTTAACCTCATAGGTGTTATTAATTAAAGATGCCATCGGATATCCCACACCTGATTGTTTTGTGGTAATGCATGACCCACCATTTCCAATACCAACTCTAATATAATCAACACAATCATTCTTCGCATACCATAAATATGTCTGAGGATTGGCGATATTTCCAATCATAAGAATGATATCGGGTCTTAATCTCTTAATTTCTCTACAATAATCGAAGACTTTCTGCATATGACCATTAGCTATATCAATAACAACGTGTAGATTATCTGGTAGATTTCTTAAGCTAGTTTTTAATTCAAGATTGATGTCATCAAAACCCATACTAACAAAAACCCCCGGAGGAACATCAACATAATCTTCTCGCTTAACTGTTCTGGGAAGTGTGACGTTTACACCCATATTCATAAAGTACCATATATTCTCTAAATCAACAACGGTATCCATTGGTGCTGTGAATAATGGTAGTCTTTGAGGTAAATCTATATCACCATAACGACTAGTTATATGTGTTTTTACTTTAGGGACGAACAATATGTCGTTAAAATCGAATTGTGGTTTTAAATTTTTCATGTTTCTTAAATATTAGTTTTAATTCTGAAATCCACAGACCACCCAATTGGCATGTGTTTGGGACTTGTGGTTTCGATAAAATGTGTTCTCCATAATTTAACAAATGCCATAATCATTTCTTCGGTTTCTAATTTCTGTACAATATGATATCCGTGATCGTACTTAATACGATTCTCTTGTTTATATTCATACATTACTTTATTATGTTGAGCTTTCAATAACTGATGCATCTTTAGTAGCTGAATATAATTATAAGTACAAACGGTTTCATATGGAATTCCAGTTCCATCAGAAATCGACTTAAGTTTTTCTAGTTTGGCTTCACGACTTATTTTCCCATGTGTTTTAAATAAGGAATGTATTATATTTAGTAGAATAGCATTTGCTTTTCCTATCTCATGTAGTTTTAAAGTATATTCACTATTGATTTCATTGATGGTTTTTATACCAAACATGTTAGCAATTTCGTCCTTGAACTTAGTGGCTTCTATTTCGTATTCACTATGTTTTTTATAATGCATCAAAACCACGTCATGGTGATTCTTAGATTTATATTGTTCAGGAAAATAACTTCTATAACAATAAGGGACGATATGATGTCGTTGCAGACCTTCTGCGACTCCGCTAACAACACATATCGACTCCCTGACCGCTCTACCAAATATTTCATTATCTTCAAAGCCATTACCTTTCGGTTCGAAAGTCAATTGAATCTTACCGTCTTCAGTACGTTTGGCTAAGTCCTTATCAAGATACCAAGTAGCTTTCTTTTCACCACAAGTAAACATATGAGTACCATCGGGATGATAAACTTCCCAATTTTCTGCATTGAGATTCTTACTTCCGACTTTTAATATGTTGTTTCTAATTCTAGATTTACTCGCTTTTCCCATTATATATATCCATAAAAGTCTGGTGAATGGTTTTGAAATCAGCGTTCAGAATAAATTCACGATATTCATCACCCAAATCACATTTAAACTTTCCAATTGCATGACCAAGTTCCTTACCTTTAAGGTCGGGAAGCCAACACATTACAATATCACCGTTAAACTTCTGCGAAAGGACCTTATCCTCACGGTCTTTCAGCTTCAAATCATACAACTTTCCCATCAAGTCGGCTTCAGGAAACTTAGCCTCAATCATCGGCAGATACAACTCTTTATCAATCTCAAAATCATATCTAGTATCAATGTTATTATCCTCTAGGTATTTCAAGAAAATATGATATGAACCACGCTTACGATTTCTTTTCCTATCAATACTTTTAAGATTATCCATTTGGAAAATCTGTGAATCAAAATACTTGGTGTTAATCGTAAACTTCATGATGTCTTCTAGGGTCTCAAACCCCTGAAGGTATCTGTCATAATCATAACCAGCAAACTCAAAGATACGCCTTGCGTCATTTGTTAGCAAGATGTTTTTTGCTAGTCTGCCGTTGAAGTTCCTGAACTTATAGAACAACCCTTCCCATCCATAAGACAACCCAAACTTATGAAAAGTCTTACCCATGATGTTGCCAAGTGGGTCATATGAAAAATAGGTTTTTGCTGTTTCCCACTTCGATTCCTTAATTGGAATGAAGTCGATTTGGAAATTTTGGTAGTCGAATGAATACACACCACCATTGTTATGAATGGCTTGTGGATTGAACGCTTCCTTAATATAATCCTTCAAGTCAATTCCCAGATTATGGAAATGGTTATCAATTTTAATTAACAAGTCCAAATCTCCGTGGTCTGGCTTGGTATGGTAACAAGTAACGACTTCGGTTTCGAGTTTATAATTAAAATCATAACCAATCTGGTCACGAATTTCTATACCAATTCTCAGAAAATCTGATGTTAGTTTTCTCTCGGTAGTTATACCATATTTATTTAGTGCTTTTCCTCCCATTTTGTTTCCTTTTTACAATTATACGAAAACAAAATGGATTAGTTACACTTTCATTGATAAATTATGAAACAAATTATGTTCTCATTAATATCGGTATCAGAAAAACTCCAATTATCTGTTTCATTTATCTCATCCAACTTGTTTTGTAGCTTTTCGAAATCTTCTTGATAACCCTCTAATAATAATTCTTCAGAAGTTACAGAATCGAACCCAAACATATTGTCTTCATCTTCTTCAGTATAATCAATTTCTTCGCTACTATCTTCAAGGTTATATGACCAAACAATGCATTTGGCTTGTAATATAAATTCTCCATTAAGTTCTTCTACAATAAATTCGTCCTGTATTTCTTCGAACAATTCGTTGATATTCATATATTTACATATTTAAAATATTGTGATTTTACCATAAATAGAAAATAATTGTCGAAAAGTCTGTTTTGGCGGAAATTTATTATTAATAATCGCCCATGCTGTATCTTCCAGAGATAACACTTTTCATATCATAACCACCAGAATCTTCATCTGGAATATCATATCCACTTAAATCCGATAGTGCAGCACTACCACCTTGAATGAACCAAGACGCAAGGTCTGAGCGTTGGTGAACAACATTTAGTATCTTATCAATCGTTTGTACTTTAATTGCTGGGTTTTCTTCACCATATAGCTGAGTAGTTAGTTGTATAATTGCTCGTAAACCAAAATCGCTTATATAAAGTTGTCCAGACTTAGGGTCTGTGAGATAATCGAACAATTTCTCTAGCATGGTATCAAACAACTTCTCTCTAATATCGTTAACGTTTGGGTTGTTCGGGTCATAGTTTTCTTCAATGAATTGGGTTACAAAAGGACTGAGTTCACCACATGGTGTATTATTTGGTTGGTGTTCAATTGAAAAATCTAATTGTGTTTGAGTTGGGTGTTCGGGTTTTTTGAAATAACATCTTAATTGTTCATCAACCCAAGGACCAATATTATCTTGCACTAGTTCATCAGTGCCATATTCTTTGTGTCCAGCAAGTTCGGTGATGGCATCAATACGCAGGGCATTTCTAATTATAATCCTTTCTATATTATCTAATGCTTTGATGTTTTGAACATCACCCATTTTCATATATTCTTCCCAAACCCTTTTCAGTCTTTGATATGGAACGACTTGCCATACGATGTTTTTTGTGAAATCCGGATTATTGTTGTAAAGGAAGTCCTGAAATATTTCTGAAACGATATTGTCTCTGGCTTCGTACATGTCGTCAATATCCTCGTCAACTTCTCTGAGAAAACTACGGACTTCTTCATGTATGATTCTAGGAATGGATTTCATTATAAATAAATACAAAAAAAATCAGAAAACATCTGGCTTTTATATTTCAACTACGAAGGGTTCGTTAATGCATTGATAATCCCCATCGAGATTAGAAGCGTTGATAAACTTGGTATTCTCGATTATTCTCATTCCATAACCCTCGTGTATGTGTCCAAAGCAGGAAATTAATGGCTTGATTCTTTCCACGACTTCCATAAATAATGAAGGACTACCCTGATTACCACTCCCCGGAACATTATCTTGAACTCCATATGGTGGACTATGGGTTATTAAAACATCGGTGTCGGTAGGAATGGCTTCCCAATGCTCTTGAAGTTTAGACTCGTGGCGATTGAATGCCCAATTACAAAAATATTTTTGAACTGGTGAACCATAGAATTTAATACCGTCAATAATAACTTCACTATCCTCCAAATAATGTACGTTATCTGGAACGAGAGTCTTAGCTAATACTGGATTCTTTTCGAAAATCCAATCATGGTTTCCAGCGATACAGATTTTATGTAAGAATTGGTCTTGTGCACTGAACCATTCAAAGAATTGTTGCATAGCTCCGCTACTGCCGTTACCCGTCATATCACCGCAGTGAATTAAGACATCGGCTTCATAAGTTTTTAAATTAAGAAACTTATGCTTCATATGAGTATCAGATAATATAATGAGTTTCATATTTATCATTTTTTTCTATACGACACATCGTAACGACCCGGATATTTCTTACTATCAATAATTGGTCCTAATTCGTATCGTTTTTTATCGATGCTGTTTATGTATTTTTTTGTTGTTCCAGTTAAATTAATAATAGTATCATTACTTTCAATTTCAATAAAATAAACAATTCCCATATAATCATTTGTTGCTGGCTGCTCTTCAACTCTCTCGATACTAATTGATGGTTCATGTGCCAATGGTGTGGGATTTTCATTTTTAGCTTTTTCAATTTGAGATTCGAGATTCATTGTGGTAATATCCAACATTTTTTTCAACAAATCATTATTGGTTCCACCGTAATCAATTATCAATTCAAGTTTTTTATTATTATTTTCTTGAAACTCATTCAAAATCAATACCCCATCATCATAAGCCTTATCTATTCTAGTATTAACATCATTAAAACCTGTTGTCTGTTCAGTTCTTATTTCAGTTAGACTGGTTTCTAATACATCCATCCTATTAAAGAACGATGCCTTGAATTGTCCAAGTACGAATGCAATTCCAATTAAACTAACCCCTGCACTGACAACCCACTTAAGTACTTTCTTCGTCTTATTCGGTTTAATTTCAATATCTTCAACGATATCATTTACAATATTTCCCATAACAATCCCTTCTTTACCAACATAAATACTTGAAATGAGTAATTAGTCCACTATGACTACAAATTCTAAGCCAAATTATTGTTGGAGTAATGGTAAGTCTTTCAATGAGTTAAGTCTCATGTGACCAACATCATACCTTAAATTCCAAGGTGCTGTGAATAAGTAAGTAAAAATACCAGCTTTATTAAGTTCAACGAAATTGTCATAGAAGTCATCAATAAAGATTTCAATACCAGCATCTTTCATTACTTCGACCTTACTTGTACCTGTTGGAACCGTGATGACTTTCTTCTGAGGGAAGCCATGTATATCCAACCATTGTTCAGTAATTTCGGTATCAACTGGTCTTGCAGTAACATAACACTTGGGTTCGAACGGCAAGTCTTTTGGGTCAATGAGTGGTTTCAGGTTG
>Ga0307928_10004557_pt1 | contig 10505 bp, 2 predicted proteins | sample AceLakmetagen232_FD_201815 | JGI IMG/M metagenome (GOLD analysis project Ga0307928, IMG submission 201815) | Saline water microbial communities from Ace Lake, Antarctica - #232 | ecosystem: Environmental > Aquatic > Non-marine Saline and Alkaline > Saline | place: Antarctica: Ace Lake...
CGTGGGTACCTTTAATGGCACGATCTCTGCTATAAACGAAGGGGATATGACATTAGGCGGAGATGTTTCTATTGGAGGACTCGTATTTGCCGGTACGCTTCATGGTGCCGTCAGCGTTGCTTCCGGCAATACCCTGACTCTTGGCACAAGCGGTATAGATATGAGTGCCGCCAATCGAGACGTAACTATAAACAGCTCAATAACGCTGGGAGGAAGTCAGGAATTTAAGATTGCCCACCTCAGAACGCTAGCAATCGGAGGCGATGTAGATACTAATGGGTCTACTTTGACAATGACGGTTGATGGAGATGGCGGAGTAAGCGCTGTTGAACTAAGCGGAAGTATCACAGGTACGGGAGCACTTGTTATAAATGGCACAGGACAGGACACAGGTGAAGGATCAGTTACTCTTTCCGGAAGCGCCTCAAATACATATACCGGAAGCACTACGCTTGCGAGTGGGTATAAGCAACATCTCTATCTAAATAAAACTGGAGGCGCTGTAGCAATCGCTGGGCCGGTAACGCTTGACTGTCAACTTGAACCGTTTCTTACGACGATGCAAGACAACCAATTCGGCAGTGGCGTAACAATAAATTTTATACCGAGTGGAGGTTTAGAGAGGTATGCACGATTCTCACTAAACGGGCACGATCAGACAGTGGCTGGGCTTGTTTCGGAATCCGCTGTGGGCTGGATGTATGATGTACAAAATGGAGCGTTGAACGGTGGTGCTACCGATCCTGCTACGCTCACCATAAACACTCCTGAGGGAGAAACCTATAGTTTTAACGGGTATATGCGTGACAATGATCCAGGTACTTCGACTGGAGTACTTACGCTGGTCAAGACAGGCGCAGGTACTCAGAAATTAGTAGGTGGCAAAATCCATACAGGCGGAACAACCATTCTTGAAGGCATTCTTTCTGTCCAGGAAACAGGTTCGCTGCCCGGATGGGATACGAACGGAGCTTTTTCCGTGGCCAGCGGTGCTACTCTAGCTGTAGGTAATTCGTTTATAGATGAGGACATAGCCACTATGCTGGGCACAACCAATTTTGCCGACGGATCACGCATGGGTTTCGATACAGCAGTGGGTGATACTGCTGCTGATAGAACATATGCGGTTATTATTGGGGATACTGATCAAGGCGTATTGGGTGTTGAGAAAATCGGGGTAAACACTTTGACCCTATCCGGCGCTAATACCTATACCGGAGATACCAGAGTGACCGGCGGAACCCTAAAATTAGGGGCTGCGGGAGTTATTCCGGATTCCAGCGCCTTAACCGTTAACGGCACCTTTGATATGAACAATTGCAGTGAAACAGTCGGGTCACTAGCAGGATCCGGCACCGTTACCAGCAGTGCGGCAGGTTCTGTAACCTTAACTGCAGGTGGTGATGATACCTCAACTACATTTTCCGGGGTAGCCGAAAACGGCAGCGGCACACTTGCTCTTACTAAAGCCGGTTCAGGTACTTTGACGCTTTCCGGCGCTAATACCTATACCGGTGCTACTACAGTATCAGCCGGTACCTTAAAATTGGGCGCCTCCGGTGTAATAGCAGATACCAGCGCTTTGATTGCTAACGGCATCTTTGATATGAACGGTCACAGTGAAACAGTCGGGTCACTAGCCGGATCCGGCACCGTTACCAGCAGTGCGGCAGGTTCTGTTACCTTAACCGCAGGTGGTGACAATACCTCAACTACATTTTCCGGGGTAGCCGAAAACGGCAGCGGAACACTTGCCCTTACTAAAGCCGGCTCCGGTACTTTGACCCTTTCCGGCGCTAATACCTATACCGGGGATACTACGGTATCAGCCGGGACTTTAAAATTAGGTGCTTCCGGTGTAATATCCGATACTAGCGCTTTGATTGCAAACGGCATCCTTGATATGAATAGTTACAGCGAAACAGTCGGCTCACTAGCCGGATCCGGTACCGTTACCAGCAGTGCGGCCGGAGCAGTAACCTTAACCGCAGGCGGTGACAATACCTCAACTACATTTTCCGGGGTAGCCGAAAACGGCAGCGGAACACTTGCCCTTACTAAAGCCGGCTCCGGTACTCTGACCCTCTCCGGTGCTAATACCTATACCGGTGCTACTACAGTATCAGCCGGTACCTTAAAATTAGGTGCCTCTGATGTAATAGCCGATACTAGTACTTTAGTCGCAAACGGCACCTTTGATATGAATAGTTACAGCGAAACAGTCGGCTCACTGGCCGGGTCCGGTACCGTTACCAGCAGTGCGGCAGGTTCTGTAACCTTAACCGCAGGTGGTGATAATACCTCAACCACATTTTCTGGGATAGCTCAAGACGGCAACGGCACACTTGCTCTTACTAAGGCAGGTTCCGGCACTCTGACACTTTCCGGCGCTAATACATATACTGGTACTACTGCGGTATCAGCCGGGACTTTAAAATTAGGCGCTTCCGGTGTAATAGCCAACACTAGCGCGTTAGTCGCAAACGGCATCTTTGATATGAACAGTTACAGTGAAACAGTCGGCTCACTAGCCGGATCCGGTATCGTTACCAGCAGTGCGGCAGGTTCTGTTACCTTAACCGCAGGTGGTGATAATACCTCAACCACATTTTCTGGGGTAGCTGAAAACGGCAGCGGCACACTTGCTCTTACTAAAGCCGGCTCCGGGACTTTGACTCTTTCCGGTGCTAATACATATACCGGTGCTACTACAGTATCAGCCGGTACCTTAAAACTAGGCGCTTCCGGTGTAATAGCCGATACTAGCGCGTTAGTCGCAAACGGCATCTTTGATATGAATAGTTACAGTGAAACAGTCGGCTCACTAGCCGGATCCGGCACCGTTACCAGTAGTGCGGCCGGAGCAGTAACCTTAACTGCAGGTGGTGACAATACCTCAACTACATTTTCAGGGGTAGCTGAAGACGGCAACGGAACACTTGCCCTTACTAAAGCCGGCTTAGGTACTTTGACTCTTTCTGGTGCTAATACCTATACCGGCCCTACTACGATATCCGGAGGTACCCTTCAAATCGGTAACGGCGGCACCACCGGTTCCTTATCACCCAGCAGTTCGATCATTGACAACGGCACTCTTGCCTTTAACCGTACCAATACTGTCACTCAGGGTACTGATTTTGGTTCTACTATAACGGGCAGTGGCAGTCTTATCCAGGCAGGTACCGGTACGCTTGTCTTAACCGGCGCTAATACCTATACCGGCTCTACTACCATAAATACCGGCGGTACCATTCAGATTGGCAACGGCGGCACAGGCGGTTCTCTATCGCCTCGCAGCGCGATTACTAATAACGGTACGCTTGCCTTTAACCGTTCCAATACTGTAACCCAAGGCGTTGATTTTGCCTGTAACATAGGCGGCAGCGGCGATCTTATCCAGGCCGGTTCCGGCACTCTGATATTAAACAGCGCCAATACTTATCGGGGGAATACTTATATCAACGGGGGCACTCTTCAGGTCAGGCACTCTGATGCTGTTGGCAGAGGGTCTCTTATAAATAACGCCAAATTGGATTTGGGTACCACCAAACTTAATGTTGGCGGCTCTTACCGTCAAAATTCCGGTTCCACCTTGAGTCTCGCCATAAATTCTTTATCAGATTACGGCAGTATTGTCTCAAGGGGCCATGCAGCGTCTTTAAGCCCTAATAGTACTGTTAACGTTGCTGTCAGCAACTATATCGCTAATAATACGACCTTTACCCTTGTGGACACAGCCGGTGCCGGAATAGGCAGTTTACCGGGGACCATTAACACTTCAGGAAGCCAATACGTATTATTTAAGGCGGCGGATGCCGGCGGCAACCTTGTCCTTGTTGCCGATCGTTCTCAAACCGGCTTTCAAAGTGCCGGCAAAAACCCCAATTCAGCGGCAGTAGGTTACGTACTCGATAATATCAGTAATCCATCAGCCGAGATGAGTGTTGTTTTGAACACGCTGGAATACTCGTCGAGGAACGCGGTTGCTGAAGCGGAAGACACTATGTACACTACCGCTGATCGAGGCGTCATAAACACATCTAATGAATCCCTTACTAGATTCGTTTCAGCAGTAGTACTAAGGCTCCAGGATTCTAAGATAGAAGAAAAAACTCCGGCTGCCAATACGACAAGGCGAAACAATATCTGGGCCCAGCCTTACGGCGATTATGCCGATCAGGATGCGCGCGGATATAGTAACGGTTATCTGGCAAGACTATGGGGCACCGTTATCGGCATTGACCGCAGCTTTCTGGATAATCGACTAGTCTTAGGATTAGCCCAGGGTTTTGGCTGGTGTGACATTTCTTCCAGAGACCATCACGGCCGTACGGATATAACAAATTATCAGACCGGTGGCTATTTTCAATACGAAGCTGAAAAGCGCCCTTTTGTCCTAGATGGAGTATTAACTTATGGTTACAATGATTACGACAGCTCCCGGAGAGTGAAAGTAGTTAATCTGGTAAACGGTAAGGCAAGCTCTGATTATCTCGGCCACCAATTCTCCGGCTATCTTGAGGGCGGGTACAAGTTTGAGAATAAAACTTTTGATATTATTCCCTTATTGGCGGTTAACTACACAAATCTTCATCTAAATAGTTATACGGAGAAAGGAGCCGGCCTTTTCAATCTCGATGTTGACTCGCAAAATTATGACACATTACAGTTAGGCGCCGGCGTCAGGATCAGCCGTGCTATTGATAATAAGAACATAATATTTACCCCGGAACTGCATTTTCGTTATTTCTACAGCGTTATAAACGACGATCAGCAGGTAACCTCCAAATTTACCGGCGGCGGGATGGCCTTTAAGACCACGGGCTTCAAGCCGGCCGCTTCCAATTTTGAATTGGGCGGCAGAATAGAGTTTTTCAACAAAAAGAATATAACCCTGCTGGCCGACATAGATACCGTTTTAAGCGATGATTTTTACGAAGCAGGCGGATCCTTAACAGCAAAATATAGTTTTTAAGTTCCTGGAGGAAGTAGATGAAGAAAAAGATATTACTGGGAACAGCTCTTACCGTTACGATAGTTATTTGTTGTATCTTATCATTTAACTTTTACCTGAAAGTTTTTTCCGCCGGCAATGATAATAACCAGCCAAAAACTATTTTTTCTTTCCAAAATGAAATCGGCTTAAGTAACGATCAGGAGACTAAATTAAAGGCCCTTCTCTACGACGATCATAACGCCCATATTTCATATAAAGATAATCTGAACATACTATCCCTGGAATTGACCCGGATGATCAGCCAGAAAGATGATTTGCGTTTGATCAAAAAGAAACTGGAGGAAATGTCTAAGATTCAGGTAGAAATATCCTATCGGGATATTGCGACATCGCGCAAGATTGAAGAAATACTCTCCCCCAAACAGCTCGACAAATGGCAGCAGATCAAGGAACGGGAAACCAACCCCAAAAAATAGGGCCACCGGCGACCGTTTATTTCCAGCATTTAGAAACTACCTCTATTTATATCTTGAACCATCATCTCTTCTGCAAGAAATAAATACTAAGATTAAATAGAATTAAATGGGGATGTCGCCTATTTTCTACCCAGCCCCTGCAAAAGATTCCTGACGCCATCCGCGATAAACTGCACAGCCATACCTGCCAGGAGGACTCCCATCAATGCGTCATGTCAATTAATGCCTCTTTAAATTACATGCCAAAATGCTATTTATTTTAAAACCCTATCTCAAATTCCCTTTTGTATTCCGGCCGCGTTATTTTTTATTTCCCTAAAACTTCTTTTCTGCTACAATTAATTGGATTTTAAGAGGTTAAGCTCCCTTTTTCTGAATTTAAGATAAGATAGGATAGACCATTACTGGATAAAGCAATTATCAAATATAACCATCATGCATAAACTCTATTGGAAACGCGGCAGTGCAATATTATTTGTGCTGATTCTATTTTTTTGGACATCAATAATTCCGGATGTTTTCGGAAAAACAGTAAAAACCCTTTCCATTGTAGACCGCATCGAACAAAGGATCATGCCCGAGCTTTATTATGCCTTAAAGACAGCCGCCGGCAAAAACCCCGAACTTGATATCAATTTCCAATTTACTATTTTTAGCCCGAGGAAACACGACTGTATTAATTACAATCCCGTCTTCGCGAAAAACTCAGTTAAAATGTTAAATTACTTAAGAAGCGGGGTTGGAGAAGTTATCTCAATAAAAAAAGAGCTGAAGAATAACGAAGATATGGTAGAACTTTTTTTTCGGTATATCAGTAAAAACAAAAATAGTTTTCTTGCCAAAGCCTACCGTTATGCTGAATTGATTATGGGAAACTATGATTTCCTGATCATAGAGCCTACATTTGTTTCTGTAGTCCACCCCATCTTTTGGAACAAAGATTGTCAAGCTACTGACAGTAAAGGTGCATCCGCGGAAGACCTAATTGATACTGCTTATGCCTTAATGTTCTTTGAAATCGCGATTAAAATGAACAAGCCGGTTATCGGGCAATGCCACGGCGCGCAAATCGGTTATCTCTACGCCGGCGGAGAATTGAAAAAGATATTTGATATATATAAGGAGCAAGAATTCTGGCCGGCCATTTACGGCCGGGAAAACCCGTATGGAGGCCCCTGTGAAATATGGAATATTGATCAATTCCTGCAAAACCGGTACTGGGATGACCCCAGCATTATAGAGCTTACCAAATATCCTTTTCCTGAGTATGTAAAACAATATATGGGGATTAAGGGAAAAGAGATATATTTAAACAAGGAAATGCAACATACCTTGGCGATGATAAACAAACCCGCCGCTATAGATATTTTTACTTATCATCCGTTGAGTATTAACAATATCACGGATTCCTATAAATTTAATCCGCAATTAGCAAAAAAATTCTCCTATTTAACCAAAAGAACAACGGAAGATTTTAAGAAGCTTATTATAAAAAAGCATATTATTGATTTTTATAAATATAAAACCATGATAGGAACACAATATCATCCGCAAATTACATATGACGATTACGACACCAGCATATTTTTTGATTTTCTGATTAAATTCATCAGGAACACGCTTGATAAAAATGCGGAACACACTGCCGATCGCGGGTAATTTTACCTACTCTGCATGAACTAGTACTCCTCCTAATTTAAGGATGCGTTTAAGGGGATTGGAGGATTAACTTTTAAGTTGAGACTTGATCCCTTGTTTTATGCGGCTGTCTCCAGTAATCGTTCGGCGAGCTTATTTAATCTATCCGCCTCATCTAAATCTATTTTCGCGGGGCTCAATAAAATACTTGTTATATCCTGCCCTTCCGGAAGATCATTGCCTGTCATGGCTCTAAATTGATTTTTAATAAATTCCACCACAGGATCTCTGTCTTTACTATGAGGCAAGGAAGCGGCTAAGGCAATATTCATCATACCTATTATATCTAATTTATAATTGTCTAATTTCCCTTTTATCCCTACCTTCATCTCTCCTTCACCGACTATGTTTGTTATTTTCCGCCCTCTCTTTTCCATCTGCGTTACTTTAATAATGTAATCATTTCTTCTTCCCGGTATTGCTTTTACATTGCCCGGATCACAAACTTTTGTTTTTAATACTTCAATATACTGCTCTATTACCTTTATTTGGGCGTTTGATAATCTTGTATCATCATATCTTATTTCATATATCCTATCTTCCTTTAAAGTAGATAAAAATAGGCTATTAAATAATTCTTTCATTAAACCAATATCTTTAACCAATCCTCTTTCCTCAGGGGATAACAATGCTTCTACCAGTTTATAGCGGTCTTTAAACGATATCTGATAGCCTGCTGAATAGATCGCTTTATTAACCAGTTTATTCGTTACCCGTAACATATCACGGTTTACGGCAGGATTGCCAGGCAGTGAAACATCATCGATAAAAAAGACTTTTCCCCGGGAGGGCTCCGGATCATCAACTAATTTTGAAAGCACCATAAGATACTCCGTAAGCATTACCCTGTCGATCTGCTGTTTCGTCAGTTCATCAAGTATCGTGCTTCCGTCCTCTTCAGTTAAAACCTGATTGTCATTCCGGATAACATCATTATCCCCAAATAAAACATTCCCCTTTTGGTCTCCGTACATTACCCGGTGCTTATTTCTGGCAAATGCATATATCTCATATAACGGGGTCTTTTCTTTTCCGTCAACTGTCCTGTAGGCCACCGGTTCCTCCGAACGAAGCATGGAGCGCATTGCCACCGCGCGGATCTTCCCGAAACGTTCCGGCCCCAACTCCTTGTAAGCGGCAATATCATCTGACAGGCAGAAGGAGACAACTTCACCGGGGCCATAGAAAGTACTGTGCAGAAAAGAGTATTCCTTGCACACTTTTAACATTTCATCAACTCCTTCTTCTTCCCCTTTCTTAAGCGCTTCTTCAATGATCTCCACCACATCCGGCAGACCAAAAATCATTCTTCCGTCAAACATTGAGTAATGTATCCATTTACGCCTTTGGGCAATATTTAATATTTCCATAAACTCTTCAGGGCTTAACAGCACCTCTTCCAAATGAAGATGATGATATAATTCATGAGCGCATACCGTCTCCGGTGAAACAGACATCTTCTGGCGTATTTCCTCTTCCCGGCCGCTTATTTCCTGCGGCGCCAGGATCATGCTCTTCCCCAGAGTAAAGCTTAGACTTGCCCCGCCGAATGACTCAGACCGTTCAAATCCGATGTTATTGAGCATTATAGTTCCGTGTGTCTGCATCATTTTAACCCCCAGAATATTATCTTCCATATTCATTTCCTTATCAGAAACAACAAAGGGGAAGAAATCCCTGATTTTATGAAGAAGCCCTGCCGGAATCCGCCTTAGCATCTTTACCTGCTTGTGAACCAACTCCTCAAATGCGGGAGTAATAACGCCATCGCGACGGATAACCAGATTCACTTTCATTGCTCGTAAAAAGAGAATTTCTTTTTTGAAATGACTAAGATTTTCAATCCACATATCGAGGAAGTTATCGTCATATGATCGGAAAAGAATTGGGGCAATCTCCCTGTGGAGGCCCGCGGCTATCCTGTTCCGTTCAGCGTAAAACTTCCTTCTTAGTTCGCGTTCCCAGTCAGAGCGGTCTTTTAAAAGATCTATTGAATAATTTAGGCGTTTTACAAAAACGTTTATTTCATGGTGCCCTTCTTTATTTTTCCTCATTACCTCCGATTCTTCAGGTTCTATCCCGGCCTTAATAGGGACTTTATTCTCCAGGAACTGTCCCTGCGAATATAACGCCGTCCCGTTTAACGAAGTAAGGTCCTGAAAGATTATCTGGGTATCTTTCCCTTCAATATTTTGAATACTCAACCTGATATGTCTTCGGGACGCGGCACGGTTTGTTCCGGGCAAATCGACATCATTCTCAACCTTTCTAGCTCCAATTACTTTACCCCCGGCATCCCTTACCACACCCATTGCTTTTTTATACCTGCCAATATGTATTGTTTTATTTTCTGAGATTTTAAACTCAACGGCCGGTTCGTCTGGATTCTCCAGATTGTATACAAGAAAAATAATTTCAGCCTCAGATTTAATAATACGGATTAACTGATTTCCAATCACCATATCAATCGGATTATCCTCATTAACCAGGCGCAGGACACGTTTCTGGCCCCGAGCATTTTCAATAACGGTTCGTTCTCTACTCTGAAAATCAAACTGATATTCACGGTCAGCGATAGCATTTACAATCTGCATTCCTTTATCATCCCGGCTATGTCCTTCTCCCTTAATATGGTTTAGTTCATGGCGTGCTATGGCAATCCCAGCGTCAATCCCCTCGGCAAGGATGATAGGCAAAGAAATATGGATTCTGGTTCCCGCCCGGTTGAAATGCCCGCCGGCATAGGTCCATTCCCCTGTTTGCGGGTCTTGAACCCAGAAGAGGTCAGTGCCGTCCACGGGTATAGAAAAGAAAATATTTATATGCTCTAATGCGTCAACTGTTTTCTTTATTTGCCGTCTATATTTCAGCAACTCCTTATCGGTAATTTTAAGGCCGAATCCTTTAGCATACTTTACCAGGGCCTCATCTGCTTCCGTTTCAGTCAGGTCTCTTTCTTCAACCATACCCTGTATTTTTCTTAAGGCTTCAAACTGTTCCTCCAGTTGTTCATCTAATGCCCCAAAGGATCCCTCATGCCCGGATTCACAAATAGTCCCACAGGTAACATTTTTATCACGATCATTTTCTCCCTCTTCAGTGGTTTCCAGTTCTCTTTTCAGTGCTGTGCGGATAAGTTCCGGGCTGAATACAGGCGCTCTTGCGATTAAATCGGGGCTGTCGGGGAATTCGCCTTCCGGTAAAAAGGCCCTTGATCTGAATAAATCTTTGTAGTTATCTAAATAATCCAGCAGATCGTTTAAGGAACCCTTTTTCAACGCGCGCAGGGCGCAGAGCCTGATAGACGGTAAAAAGGTGTCTTCTAGATATTCTTTGATTTCATCCTCATCCGGTACCGAACGAGACAGGCGGGC
>Ga0307928_10004558_pt1 | contig 10504 bp, 9 predicted proteins | sample AceLakmetagen232_FD_201815 | JGI IMG/M metagenome (GOLD analysis project Ga0307928, IMG submission 201815) | Saline water microbial communities from Ace Lake, Antarctica - #232 | ecosystem: Environmental > Aquatic > Non-marine Saline and Alkaline > Saline | place: Antarctica: Ace Lake...
TGAGAGACTCTGTTTTCTGCAGCTGCATGTATAATTGCACTTACATCTTGATAGTAAACATCATTTTCTACATAACAAGATATTTCACTGGCATATGTATGATGATGTCCATATAAAAAGATATCAGCCCAATTTTCAAGAACACCTTTTATCCAAGGTTCATTAACTATCCATTTGGTAGTAGGGTCGTAATCCATTGGTGGGTCTCCTAACACACCACCCCAATGGTTGCCAAAAACAACTATGTTACCACCATTGGAACCATTCTCTAAAGAAGAGTTAATCCACATTGCTCTTTCTTTTGAAACTTCAGGCGGGTCACCTCCACTATCTACATCACCAACAGTTATTGTAAAATTAAGATTGTAAAATTGTAAAGTATAGTTTAAAGGTTCTGAATCATCACCAATAATTCCTCTATATGGTATCCATCTACTTGTTGGGTCAAATTCAGAATGACTTAAATATCCTGTAAAATCAGCACCACCTTGAATATCAGGTTCGTGGTCACCAGGAATTAAAAAATAGTAACTCATATTTTTTTCTGAATATAAAGTTATATTTTCTATAAATTGAAGATATTGAGCATTTGCTACAGGAAGCCAACCTTCATGTATTAAATCCCCAAGAACAAAAGCAACATCCCAAGTCATGTTATCTCTCATATCTTTTAATGCAAGTTGAAGTTGATACAACCCTGATGGATTTCCGATATGAGTATCTGCCATTGCACAAACTTTAAAAGTTCTTTCAGCTGAAACAGATAATGTTGCAATAAATAATATTGCTAATAAACTTAAAAAGAAAAGAAAGTAATAATGTTTTTGCACACACAATCACCCATCTCTATATTTGTTTACTATTACAAGGATGACCATTATTGCAGAAATGATAAGAACAACCCCTATGAGATTTGCTACAGTATTTGTTATTCCCATAACATTTGTTATTGGTGTAGTAGCTGTTATTCTAAGGGCAACTGTTGATAATCCCCATACTATTTGAACGGAATCAGTTCCTGCTATGTAATCAGATGTTAGATTGGTTGTAATATTTAGTGTACCTGATGGATTGGCTGTGCAATTTCTGACCCATACATTTAACCAAAAGGCAATGTAGTTACCTGATGTTATATTTGGAATATCTATAAGAGCATAACAACTATCATTATAATAAGTAATGTTACCTGTTACATTGTAGTCATTACTTTCTGATGATACATTTAAGGTAAAGTTCCAATCTGAACAAGAGCAGTTTAACCAAGACATATTTATTACTATATTGTTGATTGTTCCATCTCCTGTATTGGTAATGTTAACTGAAAAGTTTACTTCTGCAGATGTGTTACCATAATCTACTTCTGTTAAATTTGATGTTATGTTTATAGTTGCACTATATCCATATGTTTGATTTAGGAAGGTTGCACCAATTTGTCCTTCTCCCCATCTTCCAAGACAAGTATCATTAATTGTATTATTAAAATCACCAAAATATGATATATTTAGGAAATATTCTTTTACTGCATCTTCTGAATTGTCTTCATCCAAATATGTATCACAAGCTGTTTCATTCCAATTCTGCCAAACAGTAACCATATCATCACCTATTGGGCTATGGGTTGATATATGTAAACCAAATGTATCACTAATATTAAGGGGTTCTCCACCTTCTTTAACAAGATACTCTAAAGGTATTAATGCAATGTATTGGGTATGATTTATATAGCGGTGTAAATTGTTTGGTGTGTCTTTAATGGTTGTTCTTGCAGATGATGATATGTTATAAGTAGTTACATAATTGGTTCCTTGCCATTCATATTTAGAGCCCCAATCATCCCAAAACCACATTCTATCATTATCATCCCACTCTCTATCATTGTCTACATCAAATGCAATTCCAATAGAATTTTGAGTGGTAAGTTCAGGAACACCATGTGGTGCATCATGAACCCAAACAAACATTACATTATTTGGAGAACCCCATGCAGGATTCCACCAGCCAGGAGTTTCTTCAAAATTATTGATTACCCACTCAGAAAAATTTGTTAAAATACAAGAATAATAATATACCGTATCATTTTGGTCTGTTGCTTGTGTGCCATCTGGAGTATGAGGTCTTGATTCCATTGACATATTGTTGGTAAAGTTTTGCATAAAGGCAGATACTGCATCTAAAGAAAAATTACCTTCCATTGTATTATTTATAAATTCCATTATATCATTACCAACATCTAAGGTATTTATAATTGGAAAATTCATATGAGGTCTTGAGTGATTATTATTTGATATATTTATCCATGATGAATCATTTAATGTATAGTTTAGTTGCCATACTTCTACAATATCAAATTGTGCTTCCACATATGTTTCTTCATTTGGTGACCATATAGCTACTCCTGTACAATTTGCTATTTGATTTGTTAGATTGCTCATATAGCCTTCATATGTCCAAAGGTAATCTTCATCAAATAAACCTATGTCAGGTGTTCCCCAACATTTAGTTTGTAAGTGTCCACAATGTTGATTGTATATTTCTTTAATCCATGAGCCTGTTGGATACCAGGGAACCCATTCCCAATAATTATCTGGATATTCCATTACAAAATCATAAGCATCAGTTGTATCTTCTACTAATGATGAATCATTAATATTTGTTAAGTTGCTTCCATTCCAATGTAATAAAAACAATTTATATTGACCATCATATCCATATAATGCCATATCAAAACAATTTGAATTTGTTACATTAAAAGTAAATCCCATAAAAACATTTTCATCACTTTCATCTGAAGTATTGTAATGTATCCAACCTAATTTTTGAGAACGGTTCATACCTGAATTATTTAAAAATGCATATGCAAAAGTTGCTACATCAGAATCTAAAGAATTGTTCCACTCTAAAGTATAATTTAATTGTGCAAAATCTGACCAACCAATTCCCCATTGAGAGTCATTTGAATAACACCAATCTTCATCTAATGTTCCTTCATGAACATGTTCACTAAACGACCAATTGCCATATTCATATCCTGTTTCTACACATTGACAAACATTTCCTGAAGGACCTGATTGACCACCAGCCTGTCCTAATGTAAGAAAATTACCAGTTTCATTTTGATTATAAAATGATGCATTATCATAAGAATCATTAAAGAAATTTACAACAGATACTCTAAACTCATCTATTAAACCATCCCAAAATTGGGCTGCTGGAGGACCCACAACTCTGGCACCCATATAGAAATGTTGTGGGTCAGTTGTATTTAATGAGCCCTGTAAAGGAAATGATTCATTTGTAGCCCAAGTGTAATTATCTACTATTACTGTATACCAATCTCCTGAACCATTTGCTCCTGTAAATCTATAATATCTCCAATGTGTTTCATTTGTTCCATCTCCCCAACCATCAATATATGTTTCATTTTGTGCAGCATTATCATGTGCTGAAATCATATCTAACTTACCAGTGCCAGTAATTAAATATACTTGAAGTCCTATACCATTAGAGGCATTTCTGTTTGAAAAAAGAATTAGGTTTATAGCATCTAATGGTTCAGCTTTACCCCACATTGAAATAGAAAAAGGATGTTCTCCTATGGCAACTGTGTTATCTGGAAATCTATACCAATCACCTTCACTTTCTTCAAAATCTACACTACCACCCATTTGCCCTGATGCATTTGATGGACTTCCTCCCAAATCTCCATTTATGTGGTCTGGAGCAACATGTGCTGATGCACTATCCCATAATGGTTCTGTATTGTTCATATGCCAGACATGTTCATAATTCATCCAAATAGAATCAGGGTCTTGAGTGTTTGTTGCACTTACATAATCCCAATACATCCATAAATAAGTATCTACTTCAGAATATACTATTGACATACTCACCCAAATAGTTGCATTAACTATTCCTACTACCCATACCTCTCTTGTAAAATTTTCTACCTCATGTGCTAATTGAGTTGTGTTATCATAATAATCTACAAATACTATATCATCTCCATCATCCTGAACATCATCATATAAAGTTGTATTACTAACCAGACGGACTACTAATGGAAAATCATCTATGGTGCTATCAATATAAGTATGATTTATTGTAATTAAAGCTCTATAACAATAATTGGTATCCCACCAATTTTCACCAGCTGCTTGAACAGTCATATCTTGAGTTGAAAGAAAGCCACTTAGGATACTAATGATTAGAAAAGTCATTAAACCAAATGCTTTAATTCTTTTCCATTTCTTATACATTAATACAATCCTCCAGATTGAACTGTTACAGTTGTTCCAGTATATGTCCAAAAGGATGAATCAACGGCCACCCAAGAACCATCTGATAGTTGTTGTGTTACAGTAACACCTGTTAAGCCACCTTTGCCCGTGTCACAATCCTGTGCAACGGAAGAATCAGTTACGGTAAACGTTCCATCATATGATGAACCAATGCCTGCTGTTGTTTGAACAGATGTTATTGTTGCTATAACAAAAACACCAATTGCTAGCATTATAAGTATTACTACAGCAAGCATTATCTGTTCGGGGTCTAAAAATCTAAATTTTACCATTTTATTTCACCTTCCATAAATCTATTGTTCTTGTTTTATAACTATTACAAAATTTGCACCTAACTGGTGCTTTAGAATTATTTTTTTTAATTGATGTATATCCTCTTTTGCATTTATCACAAAAAACTTCACATCTATATTTTGTCATTTTATCAATCTCATTTGGTTTCTTTTGGTTTACTATATTATAGATTAAAAAAATATAAGGGAAATTATCCCTTAGATTTATATTTTACCTGGCCCGACATATGAGTAGACCAATCCCACTATAGTCATTATGGCACCAATAACAAGTACAATACCGATAATATTAAAGACTGAATTGCCTGTACCAGTTAAATTGCTAGTGATGTTTCTGTTCTTATAGTAAGTTTGGTTGCTTACATTAGAAGTCGTTGCTGATGGGGTTGTTCCACCTAATTGGGTGTCTACATTAACTGTTACCACAAAGAATGCAAATACACCAACGGCCAAGATGATAAGACTAATCACTATAGTCATTATCATTTCGGGGTCCATAAATTTGAACTTCCTCATTTTTACATCACCTGCCTTAATACTTACCTGGCCCGACATAACTATATACTAGGCCCACAATTGTCATGATAGCACCTATGATAAGGACTATTCCAATTATGTTGAACACAGAATTACCAGTTGCAGTCGTGTTGTTAATTGCTGACCAAATTTCTGGGTGGCTTGTGTCTTGATTGGGTATGTTTGTGATTGTCACGAAAAACGCGAATACACCAACAGCCAAAATAATTAGACTTATAACAATAGTCATAATCATCTCTGGGTCCATGAATCTAAATTTCATATATCTTTCTCCTTTTTTGTTTCGGCTACACTTTTGTGTGTAACTTATAATAACCCTAATATGCTTCATCCTATATAAAGTCATTTTGATTTTGTAGGTTTTATTTAATATATGTTACCCCATATACAACGAGGCAAAAGGAATATTAAATGATTATATAGTCCACCTTACTTTTTCTTCCTTTTCAATACCTTTGTCTTTTCAGTGAAGACTAACCTTATTTTTTTATCACTTACTCTTTTTAATTTAATGCCAGGTTTAAGAACAATAGTACTTCTTTTTTCTGGTAATGTTTTGTCCCAAACAAATCTAATATAACCATTTTCTTTTGCATTTTGCATTGCATTGGATAACTTTCTTGATGCTTTGCCATCTTCTGTAAATGCTCTACCATGGTTTTCTAAATCCTCAAAGATATTATCAAAAGATGCTTTTACTTTCTCATTGTTTCTAACATATGGTTTACCATAAGGAAAGAAAGTAAATTGTTTTTTCTTTTTTGCTTTCATTTATTAAATCCCTGTATCCTTTTTAAATCCATATGCATTAAAATTAACCAACCTATGTTAACAAATATAAATATTAAGGAAATTGCACTTGTTGTATTATCAATATAATCTTCTATTCCAGGGACTTGTACCCAAAACGATTGTGCGAATATTATAATATATAGTGTTAAAGATACTATATTGTAGATGGGACTCTCTAATTCTTTGCCTAATACAAATAATATGACTCCTACTATTATCCATATCATAAATATATCTATTATCATTTGTTTTTCTCCTTTTTATATTTCTTTAATCCTGCTAAACCTATTAGTCCTAAAAGCCCAATAACAAAAGCTTTGTAATATGAAGTATCTAAATCTTCAAATGCTGCTGTTACATTGCCACAAAAACAATCTTCAAAGTCATTAGTTTTAAATTGAAATATTGCACTGTTAAAATATTCCTCTGTTGTTGTGTCTGTTACATTGACCCACCAATAATAAGTATAATTATATTTCATTGGAAAAGTTTCTTCCGACCCCATTCTTTCTACAAGAGAATAAGCTGAAATATCATCACTAGACCATGTTCCATTTGTATAGATTTTTTGGTTTGTGCTATCTCCAATGTATTGAATGCGAAGAGTTGTTCCTGGGTAGAATTCATCTTCTACAAAACTTATCAAATGTAATTCTGCATGTTGCTTTGCAAATGTTATTTCTCTATATGACCCTTCTAATTCATCTGTTCCATTAACCAAAACTCTTGATGCCATAAGATGACCTGTTGGGTTAGCAGACCAATCTTGAACCGCAAGCCAATATTGAGCTTTATAATGACCATGTCTTAATATTGTTACTATGCCTGTTGTTGGGTCTACTTCAAGTGAATGGTCTTGAGCATGTCCATGGTTATAAGTAACATTAAGCCAATTATTAATAAGTGTTACATTAAGCATAGTGTGTGAATGACCAAGGGCATGAGGAGCAGGTGTTGGTTTTATTGCATCTATACAAAAGCAATAAGTACCATTTGTTATATTATTGTATATATTCCATGGTGCAAAAAATCTTTTACCATCTTCTCTACCCCAAATTGTAACATTCATATTATGACCCAATTCATTATTTACTTCTATGCAAATAGCATCACAACAGGGACAAGCTGTCCCATTTGGAGATGGTGGATATATATGACTTATAGGACAACGTTCTGGAGCAAAGCAATATGTGCAAGTTGTGGTAGTTGTATAACCTAAACATATTAATTCTGCTGTTGCTCTCCAATAAAACTTTTCTGAAATGAAATCATTCTCTGTACTACAAGAAACATTCTCATTATATTCACAAAGTTTTTGGGATGCATTTAATCCTGTCCAGTTGGAATAGTTAAGCCAAAAAGAATCATTATTAGAATTTGGTTCTGTAGTCCAATTGACATGTTCCCACCAATCTGACCAATCTTGTGCATCACGCCATGTAATCCATAAACCAAAATAATGAGACATATTAAACCATTGAAATGTTACATTAAGATTGCAACCAGCAGGTATCGTAACATTAACACAAGTGATGTCTACATATTCTTGCCACCAATGCCAACTTGGTATTGGGTCACTAAAAATTGGATTGTTGCCTTCATAATACCATGAATTATTAAAACCATTAGGTGTAGCTGGATATGGGTCATTTCCTCCACCACCAGTAGCTTGGGCATTGGAGATAAAGAGACCACATAGAATCATAAAGGTTAAGATAATAGTTTTTGCTTTCATATGTTTCTCTTCACCACCATTGAGTTATAAAGCATACTTGCAATAATTAAGGCAACAACAAATCCAAATATAACTAACAATATATGAACACTTAACAAAAGGGGAATCATAAATATGTAAGTCAAGATTAAACTTGTAATTGTAGCCGCATAATTTTTACCATCTAAAAAGAAACCAAGAGTAATGGTTCCAAAAATGAAAGCAACAAACATTGGGATTCCTCCCATAAGGTCTCCAAACACTCCCATTGCTTTGTAGAATATATCTGTTGTATTTATTTCTGCTATTATATTAATCATTTCCTCTGTCACCTCCTGTACCCATTTGACGGAGTCCATTAATGAACAGGAATATAACTACAACCGCAAATATAGCAATTAATGATATGAATATTGAACTTGCTTGCGGACCTATTGAATCTGCAAGGTTGGCAAATATACCAAATATCTTTCTAATGGCATCAATAAATAATCCAACCATTAAACCATAACTTAAACCAGCAAAAGGTTGATGAGCTAAAGTACCAATTCCAACTGCAACCACTACAGCCGCTCCAGTTATTAAAGCTGTAAATCCCATATCTCTTAACAATGGAGTCATGCTTCCTGTGTCTGTAAAATCTTCTCCTGCAAAGTCTTGGTCAACACTTATTTGTTCAATAGTTGGATATATTCCAGCCACTGATAACATAATAAATACTCCATTAAGAATAATGAAATACATCATTATCTGTATTACTTTCATTATTTTCTGCCTCCATACATAAATGCAAATCCTAAAAGTATTAACAATATACCACCCGACAAAGCTAATGGTCCTGCTGCAGATGATATGACTCCTAATACCAATTGTAAACTAACCATAAAGAAACCAACAACTATCATAGCAGTAAAGCCATAATCTTTACCAAAGCTTCCAAGCAATACAAATAAGAAAATCATCGAAATAGAATCAAGCCAACTTACTGGATGGAATGGAGATTTACCAACTACTTCAACTATCATTCCTTCAATCCAATTTCTATCTGCTTCAGAAACATATGGTTCAATATATATTCCTAAATGCATTCCTTGTAATGTTTGATTGGTTAAAAAATCTTCATGTTCAACTTCTATTACTATTAAATAAGAATTATTAATTTCCCAACCATTTACTGCTGTCCAAGCATGGTCTACTGCTGATGATGAAAAGTTAAATGAATATCTAAAATTTTGTGTACTATTATTACCATAAATTTGATATATTCTAATTGTTGCATTATTTGTATTAACTAATCCATCTGTATAATTAATCCATAATTGTGTGTTAGTTGGTTCTAAAATCATATCAGCTATCTCATGAAAGTGATAAGGCATATCTCCTTCAGCTGCAACTACAATAGTAATGGTTTGGTCCAAACCTAATTTAACATATTGTAAAAAAGAAACATTTAATTTATTACTTTTAATTTCAATTGAATATCTTTCACCATAATGGAGTACAACCTTTATGTTATCCTCTACACTTAAATAGTCTTGATGCACATAATATGGGGTAGTTCCATTATAGTCATACAAGTATATTCGAGCTGTGGGGTCTTGTATAAAGATTTGGTTAATGGTTTGGTCTTCAAATTCAAAATTATAATGTATTTGGGAAGCATTATAATCCATACCTGATACATATTCAGGATAGCAACAAACATAAAAGCTAAAGTTTAGATTACCATCTTCAGGAATTAATGACCGCATTGTGATGTTATCAAATTCAAAAAAGATTATTGCAGGTGCTTCATCAAATGTAATACTAAAAGGATTTGAAACAAACCAATCACTATAGTTGATTTCTGCTCCTTCAAATGATTCTCCCCATATTCTACTATTGGTAAAGTTTGATTGACCACTATCTACTGATGTTAAATTACATTCCCAAAAAACTGTGATGTTATAAGTTCCACCACCAGTTGCCTCTGATGTTGTAGCTTTAGATGTTGATAAACATATTAATTCTGTTTTATTGTAGATTGTCCATGCACTAAAGTAATAAGTTGTTCCAGGTATTACATCATTAAATACATAAGATTCTCCTGAACCATTATAGGCAAAGGTTCCATCTGACATAGTTGCAGGATAACCAGATGTATCATATCTAATGTAAGTTGTGAAGTTGCCACTATAATCTGCTATGGTATAGTTTGTCCATGATAAGGTTATAGCAGTTGAATTTAATTCTATTGCTTCAAAGTTGGTTGGTGGTTCTGGACATAAAGTTGTAAAATGATAAGTTGCATTTGTTTCAATACCATTCTCATCAACTATTTCAACTCTCCAATAATAAGTTTTGCAACATTCCGTGGCATTAGTAAAGGTTGTACAATTAGTTCCATTATATATCCCATTGCCTGAAAAATTAAAAAATTCCCAATTAGAATTATTCCACCAATAATAAGTTATATTAAAATTATCTCCTAAAGGATGGGTAACATTAACACACACCTCTGGCTGCAAATCTATATTGGATGAACCATTGGCTGGAACTGACCAATTGATTACAGGATTAAAAGGTGTATAAGTAATAGCAACATAAACTTCTGAACAAAGGGCAGCACCGCGTCCAGTGTCTCCTTCCAGAGAAACACCAATTTGTAAATTACTAATATCTGTCCATGTCCAAGCAATTGTAGTTTGTGGGTTAAGTGCATATGCTGTAGAATAATATGTATAAGCTTCTAACCAATGTGCTGAACCTAAATGTTCTACCGCATTTGTTTTCATTAAAGTTTTTGCAGCTACTCCATCACCAACTTCTTTTGCTCTAATAAAAACTTCTACATTTGTTATAGGTCCAAGGTTAGCAGAGTCAGGAATGTT
>Ga0307928_10004560_pt1 | contig 10503 bp, 12 predicted proteins | sample AceLakmetagen232_FD_201815 | JGI IMG/M metagenome (GOLD analysis project Ga0307928, IMG submission 201815) | Saline water microbial communities from Ace Lake, Antarctica - #232 | ecosystem: Environmental > Aquatic > Non-marine Saline and Alkaline > Saline | place: Antarctica: Ace Lake...
TGGATGATGCGGCGGCGTGGATAGAACATCACGCGGGTCGTAGTGATACTCTTGGCGTTGCGGATGAGATACGTGACACACTTTGGACGTGGCATTCTGCGAGCCCAGGCAACCGCAAGGGCACGCCGCAATGGTTTACTGTGAATGCCGATGGCGCAATCATAGCGCAAGGCGATAACCCGTATTGGTATCAGATAGGTAGGGCTAAGCGCTGGATTGCGCCGGTCGCAGTGTTGCGGTACGAAGATCCAGACCAAGCATTTTTCCTCCCCGGAGGAGATGATCTAACCGACGCAGCGATCCACGTTGCTTACGAACTCACCGATCTAGCGCGCACTGTGGCGTTTCAATCGCATGGCCAGCCAGTGTTTACGGGTTTGTCCGGGCCTGAAGCGGCAAGAATGCTTTTGTCTCCCTCGCGAGGGATAGGTCTAGCAGAGGGGCAGAAATTTGAGTACGTATCGACGAACGCGGGAGCCCTGGTACACAGGATTGAGGTGTTGCGTGGGTTCCTCTCACAACTCGCGCACAGTTACGATCTGCCCGCCGACACATTCGATGACAACAGAAAGCCGGAAAGCGGGGTAGCGCGACGGATTGCTAATAGTCCGTTACATCGCATGCGCAACGCATATGCGCAACGCTTGGCTGGGTTTGAGAGCGACTTGTTCGCACGAATGGCAGTGATCCACAACAGACAGAGTGCGCCGAATAACGCGCTTCCCGAGGGTCTGAGTGTGCGCGTTACACCGGCGCTACAGAACACTCCTCTGGATCCGGTGGAGCAACTCGAAGTGGATTCAAGGCGGCTAGCTCAGGGCGTGATTAGCCCGGTGGACCTCATTATGCGCGATCGGGGGTGTGATGAAGAGACCGCGGCAAGGGTGTATCAGGAGAACGTGACGCGCAATACTCAGGTAGGCGCGGCAGGATTGCGGAATGCTCTGGCGGCGCGGATAGCGGCGCGGCAGGAATAGAGCATGGCGAAACAGATCAAGGCGACTGTGGCGCGTAAGACTGCTATCATTGATGCGTTCGCGGACGGTGTACCTGCCAGCGTATTGGATCTGTTAGACCGACTAGAGGATATGCTCTATCTCTGGCTAGACGATGCGGGCGCGCTCACAGTCGGCGAGCTTGCGAGCGTGAACGCGAGCGCGGAGCTTGCAGAGCTAGTGTCCGAGGCGGGGCTTGAGGATCTGTTGGGCGGAATGCGACAGACTGTCCGGGCGGTGCAAGAGCAGATCACGCTGCAACTTCGGGCCGGCGGGTACACACGCGCCGCAACCACACTCGACACTGGCGCGTTAGAGGCGCTGATCGAAATGCGAGTGCGGAACGTGGCGGAGGCTATCGCGGGGCCCGCTGCAAAAGTAGTGCAACAGGCCTGGGCGGATGCGACGTTCACAGGTGTCCCGCTGGATAAGGCGCTACAAGGCGCAATAGATCAACTTAAAGACAAACTACCAAGCGTTGCGCGAACGGAAGTAGGGACCGCAACGAGTAGCATCGATCGGGAGATAACAGCGGGGGCCGGGGAGGCTCACCCGGATACGGTGTATCTGTACGTGGGGCCGTCTCCTCAAGCGGGAGACAGAATCACACGCGCGAGTTGCAGATGCGTAGTGAATATGGTAGCGACAAGAGAACAGATCGCGCGCCTAGACAACGGACAGGTGCCGAATGTTTTGGTGTCCGGAGGGGGCTGGAATTGCCGACACTCCTGGGCGCCGATGTTGCGCAAAATGGCAATCGCCCAAGGTATCCGGCAAGTGACTGAGGCGGATATCGAGGCGTTTAACGACGCAGGGCGGTCGGGGAAAGCGAAAAAAGGGAAGCGGAAATGAAGCCTGGCACGCGCGTAGTGATACAGCCGGAAGAATGGGGGACTGGGGGCAGACGGTGGGGACAATTGGTGGGGGCAGAGGGCGCTGCGGCGCACGTGGTGCTGTACGATGGCACAGAATGCACATTTCCGAGAGCTTGGGTGTTCCGCGCTAGGGATCTGCGCGGTGTGAGGATAAGAGAAGACAGCAAGCTGCCGGGCCTGATTTTCTGGATGCGCTGCAAGGCGTTCACGCTAGGCCTCTGGATTTTTCTGACGCGCGCGGCATATCCGCGGCTCTTGAGACACGAACTGATACACGTCGCGCAGTACAGAGAGCTATGGTATCTCGGCTTCGCGGTGCTATATTTGGCCTTTGGTGCGTGGCACCTGGCACGCACGCGGAGCTTTCGAGCGGCGTACTTCTCGATCCCTTTCGAGCGAGAGGCTCACGCACACGACGATACGCCGGGCTACTTGGCGACACGCAAGCGGTTCGCGTGGCGAGGGATAGGGTAGTGGCAGGGGTACAGCTATCACTCAGGCTCGTGGCGGATAACGTCAAGATCAAGGTGAGCGATCTGCTGAATCCGCCACAGATTCGGCTTGTCGCGGAGACAGGTCTGGCGTTGTTGAAACGGCGCATCACATTGCACCACAAGAGGGCGGATGGGAGCACACTGTCGCCCTACAGCACAAAGCCGATAAGTGTGCGCGTCGCGGGCATCGGCACGGGGAACCCCATGCTTCGCCCGCGGGGCGGAAAGCTCAGCAAGTCGAAGAAGTATATGCGCTTCGAGGGAGGATATAGACAAGTAAGAGACAAGGCAGGGCGCACAACGCAGAAGGATTTGACTATATCAGGAAATCTGACAGGCAAGCGGTTCCGGGTGTTGTCTGCCTCGGGAGATAGCGCGATAGTCGGCTGGCCTGCAGGGAGTACGCAAGCGAAAGCCGCGGCAGGGTTACACGCACAGGAAAAAAGTCTAGTGTTTCTCTGGTCTGAAAACGAAATGGTGGCGATGGAGAGGACCGCGGAATGGCTAATTGGTGAGTATTTCGCGGAACAGGGGTGGGCGGAGGAACCCCCCACCTTGAATATCGCAGACTTGGAGGGTTGATCATGGTGTGTCCCGAGTGTATGGCGCGAATAGATACGAGACTAGGATCGGGCTACGTGTTGCTCTCTGAGAGGGTGCGCGTTGTGGTCTGTCCAGTGTGTGGCGTCGCGTGTAAGGTGTCTTTACCTTCGCGAGAGCAGAACAAGAGTGCTGCTCTGAACCTGATTGGGTGGCACCGGGCAAGCCCGGCCCTGGTGGCAACGATGGACGAGACACGAAAATGAATTGACTTGGCTTTCCCTGGAGGATAGTCTGTTAACACTCGCCCGGGCGTGACGCCCGGTAGCGCGACGCGTGCGAGAGTAGTGACAGGAGCTAGACGTGTTGACTCAGATACTTCCAGCGGTTCCTTCCGCGGTTCCTTCCGCGGTTCCTTCCGCGGTTCCTTCCGCGGTTCCTTCCGCGGTTCCTTCCGCGGTTCCTTCCGCGGTTCCTTCCGCGGTTCCTTCCGCGGTCGCCCCTACAGTGCTGAACACACTACCTGCGGACGTACAGACACTCATCACAACGCTGCGGAGCGAAGCCGCGCAACGTAGAGTGTTCGGCAATGCGCTGCAAACAGAGCTAGAGGCGCTGAAAGCAGCGGACGCAGCGACACAAGCCGCGGCGTTAGCCGAGCAAGGGAAGTTTAAGGAATTACACGCTGCGGAAGTCGCTGCGCACCTTGTTTTGCAAGGCCAGGCGGCAGTGTGGAAGACACAGGCGCAAGAGCTACACACTTCGCAAGAAGCGGAAGCGCTGGCACTGGCGATACGGCTTGGTGCCAAAGTTACTGAGGCAATGGGTATCACTGCGGAGACGCAGCTTGATACTCGTCTCGCTCTGTTGCGAGGGGCCGCGACAGTACACACGGCGCTGGCAGGAATGCAAGCGCCCGCACCACCCACACCAGGGGGCGAGGGAAACGGGGCGGCAGTGTCACCAGATAAGGCGGTATTGCAGGCACAGATTGACGCTGTGGCTGTAGATAGTGCTAAGCCCCCGCACGTCCGGCTCAAAGAAGTCAAGGCATTGCAAATTCAACTGCTCGCGCTACCATAAAGGCAAGACAACATGGCACTGTTCACACCACAGGATCCACAAGGCATCGCAACCCTGACGGCGCATATCCACAATACCTTCATCCTGGAGGCGCTGCAAGCGAACATGGCGCACGCGAACTGGGCGTTCCTGCATGAGGGTCTGCCTAGGGCACACCAGACCGGCGCCAACGTATCGGTTCCGATCGAAGGCGCATTGCCGGTAACGGACGCGGTGTTGGCGCCCGATGCGGACGGTACGCCGCTGGCGAGCAGTGATAGTGCGGCCCTGATCCCTTGCCCGGGATACGGGCATTATCTGTTGCTGACAGACGACTGTATCGTACAGAAGGACATGAACACGATGGACGCCAAGGCACGAGCCCTGGCGATCCACGCACAGCGGAAACAGGATCTGATCGCTGGCACCGCGGCGGTCGCAGGATCGAACGTCGTTTTCAAAAACGGTCGCGCGGATGAGGATGCGCTCGTGGTGGGCGACGTTATCGACGCTTCCGATTTTGTCGCGGCCCGCGCATTTTTAGATGGGGGTGAAGCGCCCACGTTCCAGGACGGCCTGTATCGTGCGATCCTCAGCCCGTATCAGATCGCCGATTTGTTCAACGACGGTGCGGTAGCCAAGGGCTTCCTGCAACAGACCGCAGCGGTTGACCCCGGTGCCTTCATCACAGCCCTGGTGGGTTCGTGGCATGGATTCAATATCTACCGCGCCTCGCAACTCACGACCGTCACACTGGGCGCGGATGAGGGCGCAGCGGATTTGATCCGTGCAGTGTTCTGTGGCGCAGAGTACCTCGACTTCGCGCAGCGCGAGCCGATCAAGTTTTTCGGGCCTGAATTGGCTGGCGATGTCATGAAGCAACAATGGGTATTGGGATACAAGGGCCGATTCGGTTACGGGCGGGTGAAGGAAGCCAATGGCATGCGCCGCGAGTACCGCAGCGCTTTCTCTCCCAACCCCTAAGCCGAAAGCGAACACAACATGGCCCTTTCGATAGACACACAACAGCACTTGAACGCTCTCTCGGAGCCGCACCTCGTGGCTCTGTGTGGCGCCTTCGGTGTGGTGAAGCGCACTAAGGCAACGGCGTTCGCTGCACTCGCGACAATGGAACCTGCGGCGGTAGAGGAAGCGCTGGAAGCGCTGGAACACGCGTTGGGCGATCCGCTAGAGGATCCGCCAGAGGATCCAGCACAACAGACCAATCGGCCGGAGTGCGAGTTCACTTGCGAAAGTGATCTCGGTTTCACGTACAACCGGCCGTATGTGTTGCTCGCAGGAGTGACAGTCAAACTCCCGCTGCCCGTGGCGAGGCACGCGGAGAAGGTCGCGCGAAACAAGCATGGCGGCCCTTGTCTGTTCCGCACCAGGCGGCTGTAGCACATGCGCCCGCAGATAGAGATAGCGCACGGCGGCACCCTGTACGCCGATCTCCCCGCCGTGCCAACATCTGGCACGCTCCGGGTAACGATCAAGCGCGCGAGCGGTTGTGATTTGGACGATACCGCGGTAGTCGATACCGTCGTAACAGATCCGCTGCATATCTCTCTAGTTGCGGGCGCGGGCAGCATTGGGGATCTCTCAATCTGCACTCCCGGACTACTCGCAGTGCTGTATCCCGCAAAAGGCGAGACACTGCGCATTGTCTCGGGGGACACTGGACAAACACAAACGACACAGATTCGAGACATTGATGCGCAAGCGGAGCGGATTTATCTGCGCAAGCCTCTGACGGCGCCGGTGGGGTCCGGGGATATCTTGCTTCGGTCGCGTGTGTCGATCACTTTGAGTGCAGAACAGTGTCCGAGGATAGAGCAGAATCATCGGGCAGTGTTCAGCGCATTAGCAGACGGTGCGCGCATCACAAGCGAAGTCATTTACGATGTGGGCTTGCGCCCGTCGCGCAATCCTGCGAGCGTTGTTGATCTCGATAGCGCCTGGCCAGATATGCACCTGTCTGTACCTGTGGAATGGATCGCAACAGAAGCGGACACTGCGCTAGCCGAGGGTTGGCGTGCAGTGTGCCAGGGGCTTCGGGCCGCGCGGCGGAACCCTAATCGAGTGCGAGACGATAGCGTTTTGGTGCCCTTGATTGTGGCTCGCGCGTTGAGGCATATGGCACGATTTGGCCATGTTCCTGCTATCTGGCAGGATGCGCTAACGGACTGGATCAAGTTGCTTGACGAGGAGTACGCGGAAGACCTACAGCAAGTGTTGTCCGGGTTGCTCTGGTACGACGATGATGACCAGGGCACAGTAGGTGGTGAGAGCGAAACGCATCCTGCAATGCCCACTATCACACTGGCTCGTTAGGTGGCGGCAACAGACTATAGCGGTGTAAAAGACACGATCGCAGGTATGCTGGCGACGCTAGTCTCGGACGCTGTAGAGGGGGGCTATTCTGTATATCACCCGCAGTATGCTTTCCAGCACCGAAGCGCCGAAGAGACGCAAGCCCCTCCTACCAGTGCAGGGCTGAGGCACTTTTGGTTTGCTGCGGGGGCGTATCGCCCGGGTGCGCTAGCGATGGGAAGCGGGCCGCAGCACGCGATCCGGGATTTCTTTCTGTACGTACAGTACCCGGCAACACTGCGGGGGCTAGACAATATACTAGGCGCCGATGAAGACATGATTCGCATGCGCATGCAAGACACGGCGGCATTAGGCTGGCCAGATTCGGGAGTGTTACACATACAGTATATGCACGCAGCACGCGCAAGCGAAAAACCCGGCGTTCGGATCACGAAACATACACTGCGTGTACAATACCTTGCGAAACAATTCTAGGAGTATGTCGTGGTGATCGGTAATACCGAGCGTTTTCAACAGGTGCTTTGTCGCGCGGAAGCTGCGAGTTTCTGCAACCTGGCACTGAGTGTCAACGGTGTGCCGAACGCACGCGGTTTTCACACGCCAGGATCGGATCCGGCGGCAGGGTTGACGATCGCGAACCCCGCCTTCACGGCGGAGTACGAAACGGCCGAGAACGAGGAAGTACGTAACCGCGCGTACCGGAACACTCCGGTTTTGCTAACGCGCAGAGGTGAAGTGAGCGGTGATCTATACGTTCGAGGGAATGGCGCGGACGATACGGAGGTATTCACCGATCCGGTATTCGCTGCTCTCGATGCGTTTTTTGGCGTCAGGAACACACACACCGTAGAACACGACGTAGCTCTGTTCAACACTGCGACTAAGTTGGATATATTGGGAGCGTACACTGCCGGCTTGCGGGCAGGCATGGGCTTCCATATCGTGCTGCCCTCAGGCAAGTCGTTTGTGTCTTTTGTGACCGAGATCAAAGACAACTCGCCCAGTTCCGAAGATGCGATCACGTTCGCGCCTCCGTTGATCGCTGCGGAATTGGTCGAGTGTCAGGCGCAACCGGCGGATAGCGTGAAGCTCCGAGGCGGGCGCACGTATGCTATCGGTGACGAATACGCGGACGCAATGTCATTGTATCTGCTGCTGCTCAAACAGGCATATGCACAAGAGGTGTTTGGAGCGCGCGGGGCAACGCTGGCCGCGAATCTCGAAGTGGGCCAAGCCGGGGTGTTCAACGCAACCTGGCAAGGGCCCTACACACACCAGGGAGGGTACGCGCCCGCAAAGGTAGTAACTACCTGGGATACTGTCGACAAAGCCACGCTGGCCGATGTCACAGGCCTTGTGGTGGGAATGTACATTTCTGTCACCACGACGGTAGCCCCTGCGGGCGCGTATATTTTGCGTATACGTGCGATCAACGGCCTGGTTGTGTCCTTCGAGCCCACAGACTTGCCCGCCGGAATTACGACGGAAGCTCCTGTGCCGGCGCTGGCAGCGATCACACCCGGCGCAACCGCAGCGCCCTCGGGATCGTGGCTCGTGTTTTTGAACGGTCGCGCATGGGTTGATGGTGAGTATCGGGATATCCGATCTGCAAACTGGCAGATCGCTCTGAATCCCGTGGCAGTGCCAACGCCGAACAACATGGCAGGTGCAATCGATGCGGCAATGGGCGACCCTGAGATCACCTGTGAAATCGTATACAGCGCATACGACGATGGGGCGCAATTCCAGCATTTCGCGAACGCTGAGGAATTCAGCGTGCTCTGCATGCTGGGCGACGGTACGGCAGGGAATGCGGTAGCACTGTATATGCCAGCGGCGCATAACACCAGCGCGCCCATGCCAGGCGAAATAGATAGTCTCACGACCTTGGAGACCACACTGCGCGCGGGGTTGTGTACGACAGACGACGATGCCTACAACGGAACAGACCCGAGCAATACGATCTGCCGGCTGTTTTTTGCCTGGTAGGGCCGGCCCTAGACTTGGAGTACCTCGTGCCTCTCCCCCGTACCGCGCCCATTGGCGATGTCCCCCACGATGTCGTTTGTCGTCTCGATCCCGCCATCCCAGAGGTAGTGTGCGATTTCGACGCCGTGCTCTTGGCGGCGGACGTAGGACCGGAGCCCCCATATCACGCTATTTCGCAGAGCGATCGGGAGAATAGCGCTACGTACCTCGGCGCTCTCAGCGCATGGGAGAAAGTCAAGGCGGAAGCGATAACGCAAGCGTTTTTGGCAACGGAAGACGCTCTGACGCTCGGCACAAAGGCGAGAGATTTTGCGCAGATACAAACGGAGACTAGCGCGCGCGCAATGGTCCTTGCGCTCATGGAGGCGGCCCGCTGGGAACGGTATTGCGTTTCGGGCGATATCGCGGAGCTAGGTCCTTGGGTGGACGGCGAGGAGCCTACTCGGTTCACAGTTACGCAAGTGACAGAGCAAGACAAGGTGCATATTGTTGGTGCTCTGAATGCCGGGGCGACGCAAGGCCGCACAGACTATGAGCACATATACTCGCTCAATCTGTGGCTCTTGGGGCGCACGTTGCGCGCAGTGACGCCGTGGCCGGAAGGTTGGCCTGCGCTGGTGAGGGTTGGCGTTTGTGTGGCTCCGGAGAGCCTTGCCCTGTTGCCGCACGCGTGGGTGACGGACCTGGGGACGTATCTCATAGGTATGGCGCAGTTACGAAAGGCTGAAAAAAAAGTATAGCACTGGCAGCGTTTCGGAGTGTTTTGCGCTGGCAGTGTAGGGAGTGCGGCGCAGATACAGAACACCCGACCGAGGTACAGCGCGCGGTCTGGAAAGCGCGCGGTCATTGTGGTGGCCCGTTTCAGGAGGGGTCTCGTTACGTGTTGCTCGGCAGGGACGAAGGAGGGTTGTTCGTGCACAGCACTAGCCTTGCAGATGACGCGACCGCGCCTTGCTTTGAGCATGACGAGCGGTTCTATTCCTGCCCTGTGGCTATGGCCGGTACTCCGTTCGCCCACGCTGCATTTTCGTGGCATGAGAGGGCGGAAGCGCGCATGTTGGGGACGCTTGGCCCAATGCACAGGCTCACTGCCTTGTGTGTTGCTGCCATCGCAGAAGTAAAGCACGCGCTAGCCTCGCGGCAAGTGTTCGAGCTAGAGCGAGCGGAAAAGAAGCGCAAGCGTGTCTAGCAAGACCCTCACTCTGGTCTTGGACGTTGAGGGGCTAGCACGCGCTAAAGCCCAGGTCAAGGAATTTGCGGACACGGCGCAGGGCAAAGAGAAAGAGGCTACTCGCAGTCATGCGAAAGAGACTAGCGCACGCTTGCGTGACGATCGCAAGGCAGCGAACACTAGCAAAGCAATAGCAGCGAAAAAAGAGGCCTCACTTGCAATCGTGCGCGCACGGGGAGCGGCAACAGAGAAAGCGGGCGCGCGCCGTCGCGAAGACCAGATTGCGATTATCAAAGAGCGCGCACTGCAGGATACCGCCGCGACCGAGCGCAGACACCTAGCGTTGCTGGAGCGTCAGAGGAAAACAGCACACACGAAACAGAAGAAGCGCATACGGCAAGAAGCGAAAGACACGGGCGCTTTGCGTTCGGGTATGTTGGGTCTAGTTGGCGCATATGTCGGCGTTGCGGGTGCCCGTCGCGCGTGGGACATGGGTCTTGAAGGTGCGCGAACGTTAGCCCTTGAGCGCGCTTACAAGGCCACGGGCCGAAGCGCGGCGGACCTTGACGATGTGTTGAAAGCTCTGGGATATACGGTCAATAAAGACGTGGCGCGCGCCATGTCTAACATGGCGCACACGTTCAAATTCTCCCAGCGAGAGCTAGTAGCATTCGGCAGGATTGCGCGCGCTTCGGCCGTCAAAACAGGGCAAGACACAGAGTTTTTGTTTAACAGTATTGTCACAGGTACGGCAAGGCAAAGCCGTATGATCCTGGACAATCTAGGCATCTTGATCTCAGTGACGGAAGCGAATAAGGTTCACGCTGCGTCTCTGGGTAAAACTGTCAAAGAGTTAACAGACCTTGAGAAAAAGCAAGCGTTCGTTAACGAGGTCATGCGGCAGGGGAACCAGATCGTAGCGGATTCCCCGCTGGATCAACTCTCGGAAAATCTCGGTAAGGTCAATGCCCAATTGCACGATACTTGGGCGACTATGCAAAAGATGGCGGCGCAACAAATTTTCGGGCCGCTCATAGGCGCAA
>Ga0307928_10004561_pt1 | contig 10502 bp, 6 predicted proteins | sample AceLakmetagen232_FD_201815 | JGI IMG/M metagenome (GOLD analysis project Ga0307928, IMG submission 201815) | Saline water microbial communities from Ace Lake, Antarctica - #232 | ecosystem: Environmental > Aquatic > Non-marine Saline and Alkaline > Saline | place: Antarctica: Ace Lake...
ACAGATACAAACCTATACTCAAGTGCAGCAAATGTACTAGAAACAGACGACACATTTAAAGCAGGTGGGTATCAATCTAGCGATGGTAGTGCAGGTGTGACTACAACTTTTACAAATGGTGATGGGGCTACCGTAACAGTAAAGAACGGACTAATAACCGCTATTGTTTAACAATATAATTATGAATTTCTCAATTTGTATCATAGGTAGAAATGAAGAAAAGACACTCCCAAGAATGTTAGCTTCACTGAAAACATTTAAAGATTTAGGTGGAGAGATTATATACGTAGACACTGGAAGCACAGACGGAACGGTAGAAGTTGCTAAGGAGATGTGCAAAGTATATGAAGAAGGTGATAGATTTATCACTATAATAGACAAAAAACTAGCTAAAAGCATTAACGGATTCTTTGGTGCTGATGTAGTTAAAGACGGAGAAAAGCTCTTTGATTATTCAGAGGCAAGGAATTACGCTTCAAGTTTAGCTTCAAACGATATGGTAGCTATGCCTGATTGTGACGAGACTTATACTTCTTTAAACCTAGACAAGATTCAGGAAGTAATTGAAAACGGTACAGAACAATTAGAATATAACTTTGTATTCTCACATGATGAGTTTGGCAGAGAGGCTATCAAGTTCAGACATTGCAAGTTTTATAATCGCACAAAACTCAAATGGAAAGGAATGGTGCATGAGGTACTAGACGGAAACGCAAAGAAAGAATATCTAGGAGAGGAATATATCAAACTAGAACACTACCAAAACCACGATACAGATAGAAGTGGGTACATAGTTGGATTAGCTTTGGACTGTTACCTACATCAAGACAACGACAGGAACTCACACTACTTAGGAAGGGAATTATTGTGGAAAGGACACACAGAGGCAGCTATAAAGGAACTGAAAAGACATTTAGAAATAAGTTGGTGGGATGCTGAAAGAGGACAATCAATGATTTATATAGGAAAGGCATACGAAACACTCAAAGACGAGAAGCAAGCAGTTGAGTGGTGGCATAGGTCTATAAGCGAATACAGTGGCCGTAGAGAGGCTTACATGACATTAGCGGACTATTACTTCAAAAAGAGTGACCCACAGCGTACAGCGTGTTATGTGGGTGCAGCGTTACAAATCTTGGATAATGGATTCTATGCTAATAACATGGCATATTATAAAGAAGTGCCACACGAACTTATGTACTGGGCTATGTGGGAACTAGGCAACAAAGCTGAAAGTAAACATCATCACGCTATGGCTATGCGCTATGCTCCACTTAAAGATAAAATTCTATTTGACGCTAGATATTACTACGATTTACCTTTAGTTAGTATTGTACTACCTACGCTAGAAAGACCCAAAGGATTAAAGAAAGCTCTGAAGTCTATTGACGGATTGATTTATCCAAAGGATAAGATTGAAACCATTGTAATAGAGGATAAGCCTAGAAAGGGCGTACCAAAGAGAGTAGCTGAAGGATTGAAGAAATCTAAAGGAGAGGTAGTTTGTTATGCTTCTAACGATATTGAATTTGATAAAGGAGCTATGATACTAGCGGTACTTGAAATGTTGAGGTCAGGAAAGAAACTTGTCAGCTTTAATACAGGAGAATACACAGATGACGGGAATATATGCGAACACTTCATTATCCACAAAGACTTAGTAAAAGAGGTAGGAGAGATATTTGACACAGAGTTTTACCATGTTGGGGTAGATAAACTCTTATGGGAACAATGCAAAAAATTAGACCAAGCGACTCTTTGCAGGAATGCAAAAGTAGTGCATAATCATTTTAGCAGACTAGGAAGTGGAATAGAGAAGGATAAAGTAAACGAATTGGGTTGGAAGAATGTTGAGAAAGATAGAAAACTACTTGAAAAGAAACTTAAAAAATTAACCTTATAATATGGCTACTTCAGACCTTATGCAAACACCACAGATAATCGGAATAACAGCGAGTTCAATTAAAATTGCACACCCTGATATTTCTAAAAACTTTAGAACGGCTTTAGCTTCACCTATTGCAGCAGCAGGTACAGCAATGACTGTTCTAGATAATGGAGCATTAACAGGTGATGGCTTTGCTGATAATGATTGGTTTCTTACAGGAGAGATAGGCAACCAAAAAACAGAAGAAGATGATGTGGATGGTGCAGTAACTAGGGGAACAGCATTGACTGTTACAAATGCTTTAAGTTTTCCACATGAAATAAACGCACCTATAAATAAGATATTTGAAAGAGGTATAAAGATTTACGGAACAACTACTACCGTAGCAGCAGGGGTTTTAATAGCTTCTATAGACGCAAAGACCGCAGCAGGTAGACAATTGGCTGACGCTGCAATGATTGAATGGCATAGACCTTATACCGAATATACGTTCATCTCTACAGATACAGCGTATGCTTATTATTTTGTAAAATTCACAGACGGTACAACCGATAGTACAGCTAGTGATTTAGTTCTAGCGGCAGGATTGGCAAGCGATTCAGTAATGTATATGATTAACGAAGCCCTTAGTTTAACAAGTACACAGTTTGACGACCAAGACATTACGCTTCCACAATGTATTAAATGGACTAACGAAGGGCAAGATGCAGTTACTCAATTCATGTATCAAGACCCTCGTACTGGTTTATATAAACATAAGGATTGGGATTTTGAATTATTTGAAAGTTCAAGCGTAACTGTAAGTGAAAATGAAAATGAGTTTAGTTTAAGTACATTAAGCCTTAAATACCCTAATGATAGTTCTATAGTGAGTGTCCGACTAGGCAAAAAAGGACAGCTTGAAAAGGTTACTACTCAAGAAATGGATGATATATATGACGGTAAAGCTCGTACAGAACTAGGGGCAGAAGCCGCTATTGCAGCTATAACTTTGACAGTAGATTCAAGCGTACAATTAGAAACTTCTGGTACAGTTTATATTGAAGAAGACGAAATAACTTACACAGGAAAGACAGGTACAACTACTTTAACAGGCGTACCAGCAACAGGAGACGGTTCTATAACAGCTACTCATGCAATAGATTCAGCAGTATGGCAAGGACTTGAACCTGCACTTCCTACAAAGTATGCAATCTTTAATGGAACACTTACAACTTCAACTCCTATAGACGCAGACTATGACGGTTATCCTTTAGACATTAAAGGCTTTAAGGCTCTTACAGCTTTAACAGAAGCCTCTGATACTACGGATGTTACATTCACTAATATAATGCAGCTTTATATAGCAGGTAAAATAGAACAACGAAAAGGGAATATAGAATTAGCAGCAGACTATTTTAATAAATTTGAGAAGGGAACATTAAACAACGCAATAGGCGACCAAATCCCTACTAAAGATGTGAAAAACTATTATAAATTTGGTAATCCTTAAAAATGATATATAACTCATTCCAACAATTAAAGGGCATGAACGCAGGTCTAAGTCCATTCTTACAGCCTGAAGATTCACCAGTTACACAAAGCGGTGTAGTATCAAGCTATCAATTAGGCTCTATGCTTAAAGATACAGGATATTACCGTATAGGTGATGCAGTAGAAGCAGCCAAATCTCCTACTGGACACTTTAACTTTAGACAGACAGGGGCAGAAAAAGAACTTGTTACCATAAATAATGCAGGAGGAACTAATCTTGTCCTTGCTTATAATAATGCAGGTACTTGGACAGACATAGCCCTTACGAACGCATGGGACACTTACGAGGACTGTCAGGTTGAAATGGAAGCATTCCTCAACTATTGCTTCTTCGTTGGTTACGACGCAACTGATGACGTCTGGTTGCCTGTAGGAAGTTTAACTGGAACTACATTCTCAACTACAACGAATGTAACAAATATGCCACAAGCTAAATATATATTAAGATACCGAGATAGACTTTATGTATTAAATTGTTATTATGGTGCTACTCATTATCCGTTTAGGGTAGGATTTTCAAGCAGTCCAACGGCAGGAGCGATAACATGGACAATCGCTTCAGACTTTTTAGATGTAGATTATTCAGAGGAACTTAGAGGTGGTGGTGTGAATTGGGATAGATTAGTAGTCTTTACAGAAGATTCGGCTTATATGTACGACCAATCACAATTTAAAAAGGTTTGGGCTACTGGATGTTCTGCACATAGGACTATTCAAAACTCTGGGGCTTTTATGTTCTGGGTAAATTATGATGGTGTATGGCAATCAACAGGAGGTCAACCACAAAATATTGGTCAACCAATAGGTAAGTTTATATTCAACGGAGTTCCTAGAAACTTCTTTAGCTGTATCGTAGATGAGGAATATAGAACTTTTGTAGGAGATGTAACTGTAGACGGAGTTAGTTATTCTAATTGTGAGATAATCTATAATATTCCTACTCAAACATGGAGAATAAGAGAGCTTTATCATACGATAACTACTTACTCAAAATTCATGGACACAGGCGGAATACCTAGACTTCACATGGGGGCAACTGACGGTAATATTTATCGGAAATCAAAATACTATGATAGTACAATTTATTCAGCAGATGGATATATTTCAGGAGGTACGGCAGGTTATCCTATACATTCGGATATAGAGTTTGCACCTATCAATCTAGGCGACTTACAAACAAAGTATAGAGTTAAAACCCTTACAGCGTATGCAGAAAAGGCTCAGGGAGCAGTTCTTTCAATGAGAACAATAGACAAAAATCTAAGAGCATTAACGCCTTACAAGAAGGTAGGACAGTTGACAAAGTATGTAAATACTTTTGATATAAACGTAGATAACGGAGTATTATTACAGCTAAGATTATCAGAGTATTCAAGTCTACCTTATTTCAATTTCTATGGATTCACCCTATCAGGCGACCCAGTTTCAAAGATACTTAAACCAAAACAATAGTGCCAACAAACAGAGGAATACTAGAGGAACAAGGATTTAATCGCTTCAACAGAAGGGAAGATTATACTGAACCAGTAGTTTATGACATACCTTTATCAGTTACTAATCAGGTAATCCCTGACGGAAGTTTTGATTTAAGTAAAGTAAATCTTGATACTTTTGTTTTATTGAAAGAAGAAACTGTATCTACTGCCGTAGATTCAATAACTATTGGTGGTATTCCAGAGAAAGCTCAGTTAAAGATATTAGTTTATATAACTGGTTTGTCTGGGGCAGGAGAAATATATATGCGTTTTAATAGCGATACTGGGGCTGCTCAATATGACTACCAACAGTTAGATTGGGCGATAGGTGCTGTGGGGAGTCCAAGCGGAAATACTTCTGCTGGATTTATAAAACTTACTGGGTCAAATAGTGATGGAGCAGGAGGATATTATTTCACAATAGAGATTGTAAATATATCATCTGGTAAAAAACATATTAGTATGTATGGTAAAGCTGTAGATGGGACTAGTGCCTCTTTAGCATGGTCCGTTGGTACATGGAACAATGTAACTGATTTAATAAATTCAATTACTTTTTACACAAACACTGCCACTAATTTCTTGGCTGGTACTAATATAAAAATACTTGGAATGTAACAATTAACTAATACAATATGGCAAAGATAAGAAAACCAAAAGCAGGCGAGGGGTCAGATATGCCTGATTTCGGAAAATATGTACCTGGTGGGTATGGAGGGCCAGGACAGCCTAAAGGTCCAGACGGAAGGATTGACATATCCCGTGAACCACAGAATAAGGCATGGGCTAAGTATATGCAAGACATACATGGGTGGCAGCCTAGCTCAACCTATACTTCAATCTTGAATTACGGTATGAGCCAAATCAATGATTTCTATAGGGATGATGTGAAAACCGTAGAAAGACAATTTTCACATGGAGCTGGTAGAACAATAGGAAAGATGACTAACGACATGAATCCGAATGCTCTCCCTCAAAACCAACTGAGTGAACAACAGAAACAACAGTTGATTGCGGGGAATAAAGATCAGCTTTATAGCCAATTAGCAGAGATGAAAAAGAGTATTGGAATGTATGGTGATTATGTAGATGTAGAATTGATAGATCAAGTGAATGGTATGGTAGCTTCTGCTGCTGGTTGGTATGGAGAAGATGTTATTAACCAGATAGGATTCTCCCCTGGAGGGAATAGTGAAATAACTGTTGATACAATAGGGGAACAAACAGGGCAGTCACAGCCACAGACATATACAATAAATCAAGAGACAGGAGAAGTTAGCGGTGGAGACATAACACCCGTAGGTGAAAGCGGTGGTAGTGGTACTGGATGGCGTCGTACACCACCAAAAGGAAAAGGAAAGACATATACAGCAAATCAGCCACCTGAAGGTGCACATTGGGAATATGATGAGGAGGGGGGTAGACACATGGTATCTAACGAAACGGGAAAAGAAACAACGGGAGAAGAAATGCGGGAGCTGTATGGGAGTGGACTTCCAGAACGCCCAGAACGTGTACGAGCAGGGGAAGAAGGTACAGGAACAGAGGGTGGTACAAGTGGAGGAGCACAAACAGGTTCTGTGTTCGGATTGCCTATTCAAACAGGTGATAATGGGCTTAAATATGTAGAATTTGGAGGTCAGAAGTATGCAGCAGACGAATCTAATAACGCGCTAAAGAGTGCTATGGAAGCTAAGGGAGTTTCAACTACAGACACTTCTGGTTCTTCTTCTGGTACTACTAACAATGTAGGTTATGAAGAAGCTCTACAACAATTAGAAAACAATCCACAATTCCAAGCCTTACCAGAGAGTTTAAAAAGTTTATTCAGACAAACGCTAAATGAGTTTGATTTTTCACAAGACGTGAATATTGAAAATATAATGAAATCATTTAACGATATTAAGGAAAATACTATAGACCCTAGATTCTCTAAAGAGGTTGAAAGTTTCACAAATCAAGTACAAAGGGAATATGATTCAATGCAACAGGAAAGGGATATGGCTTTAGAAGCTGAAAGAGCTAACGCAGGACAGTCTATTAGACAGGCTAAGGAAGGCTTAGAGCAGTCAGGCATGACATTTACGGGTAAAGGAATAGAAGAACTAGGAGCGCAAAGTGCTTTTGCACAAGACGGTTCACAGATACCAAGTCAGCAACAAACTCAAGGAATGTTTTATGAGGGTAATGTCAATCAAGCTAATAGGTTAATGAGTTCAAGTAGTGCGTTAAGATACCAGAAAGCACTTGATTCTTTAGGTCAAAATGCAGAGGATGTATTAGGAGGTAGTTCAAGTTTAATTCCAGGGTATACTTCGTCAGGTAATTTATCTGGTAGTATGGAAGACCAAAAGCAAACAATGTACGCACAGACCTTATCAAATATAGCTCAACAGCAAAGGCAAAAGAACAGCTACAATCAGCCATTAGATTACAATTTTCCTTCTTACTCATTTAATTAAATAATATGCCTACTCAACAAGAAATAGACTCAGCCAAACAGTCCATGCAACAGGGCTTTATGACTAAAGAAGAATTTAATATTAAGTATGGAGGTACGACTCCACAAACACAGCCTTCCCAAACAGGCACACCTACAACGGTGAACAATAGTCTTACCCCCGAACAAAGGGATAAGATGTATGCACAGTTGGAAAGTATGAATATCAGCCCTGCTAATGTTGGAAGTCAAAATGAAAAGACTTTACTAGAGTCTACATTTACCCCTCAAGAGTTGGCTAATATGCCTTACTATGCTCAGATAAGTAAAAGAGAAGACCAAAGAATAGAACTTAGCGAAGGATTAACAGGAGGAGGGATACCTAAGCCTAGTGCTACAATGATGAGACCTTTAGAGGAAGCGTTGAAAACTAAGGTAGGAATGGCTAAGGAATCTTTAGGAGAAAGTGAACTATTCGCACAATCAGGAATAGACCCATATCAAGCATTAAGTTATTCGCTTTCAGAGAAGTCTAAAGAAATGGGAGACAAATATAATTCATTTGCTAGTACTTTAGGAGAGGTAAGTGAAAGTCTATCAGACAGTTACAATCAAGCACTCACTAATTACCAAATCCTACAAGGACAATACGACACAGAGGTTGCAAGGATTGATTCATTGACAAGTGATATAAGAGATCATGAATTTGTTTTAGAAGAAATAAACGCAAGAGAAGCAAGTAATAAACGTATAGCTGAGTTTACTTCAAAATTAAAAGGTGAGGATATGCCTTCTGTATCTGAACAACTAAAAGCCTCTGAAGCTGGTAAGGTTATAATAAATGGTATGTTATATGATGAAGGAAGTTTACAGGATGTGTTTAATAGAAAGTATGCGAGTGATTATGATACCTTTGGAGGGGCTACAGGTAAGGCACATTGCGGAGAGGCAGCTAACGATATAACAAACGGCTCTAAGGTAGGTGATACATGGGCTTCTAAAAAGAAAACCATTGATTCAAATATAACAACCCCAACAATAGGCAACCAAATACAAATTCCGCTTAGTTCTAACGGGCATACACTGACTGTACTAGGTCATAGTTTAGCTGGAGAGTTTACGCCTGCTGAATTGGGCGTTCAAGTAGGAAGTGGTGAATGGGACACGGTTAGTGTGGTTGAATGGAATGGAGACGGTCAAGGCACAATGCAATTCAATACTTATTCTAAAGATGACTTAAATAAATTTGGTGAACTAGGAACAGACTGGGGATTCTCAGACACAACACTAAAGCCAGAATATCAAAAGAAATTAGACCAAGTAGGAGTGCAAGATACAGGCGAGAGTGATGAGATAGCTTATATCTTAGAAAACACAACAGGTATAGAACAAATGGCAGAAAGTATAGAAGATAATGGTTTGACTTCGGAAGCTGCACAGAAAGGTTTAATTAAAAAAATGGTCAAAAATGAAGACAAGATTGATTTAAGTGACAACCAATTAGATTTAATCTACACAAAAGTTAAACAATATTTATAATGGTAAATCCACTTCAAACACCACTTTGGTTAAAGCCTATTAAGACTATAGCTGAAGCAGCAAAAAAGGCAGGAGTAACTACTGCTCCTAAAATTGTAACTCCAAAACAACAGCTTTCTCAAGTCAGTCAATCAATCAAAAAAAGTGATGAGGAGTTTGCAACAATGGCAAAGAGTTTATTGACTTCTAGTAATATAGGAATGCAAGTAGGAACAAGCCCTGTTCAAACCCCACGAAACTATTTGACTCCGAAGTTTAAGGATACACAGCTTTTAGCTCCCCTTAAAACACCTGAACAGGAAGCCTATATTAAGGAATATCAACAGCGATTTGAGTTGATGGGGAATAAGGTTAGCACTAAGATTAACACACTAAATTATCATTACAACGAATTACAAAACTATGCTGACGCTGGAGATATTGACTCCCACAATAGGCTTGTTCCTACTTATAACAAGTTGCTTGAAGATGTCAATAAAGAAATAGAAACATATAACACTATAGCCGAAAAGGGATTTAGTCTTGGTGAAGGGAAATATTATGGTGAACCATTGTGGAAAAATACTAAGTTTACAAAATTCAATGAAGCTAAGGATAAGGCAGAGTCATTCCTGGGTGTAGGCAAAGATATGAAAGGCAATCAAAGAAAATCATATCTAGAGAAGAAAGTAGACGAACAGGAGTTTAATGGGCCAGGGATAGTAGACACTGTGGTAGCTTCCGCGAAAGACACAGCCGAAAAATACAAAGCGTATGATGCAGACACAGGAGACGTAGGAAAGGGCCTTGGACTCCTGCTAAGTTCAGTTATGACAATAATCTCTCCTGTAATGGGAGTAGCAGCAAAGGCAAAGGGAATACCAGTTGTAGGAGTGGGGGTTTCTATGGTTGAAGATGTTTATTCAAAAGGGCTAGTCCCCTTCGCCGACTACGCCATGCAGCCACTTCCAGGAGAACCCGAATGGCTCACCTCTATCAAGCAAGAATTTTTAAAGCCAGCTATGACTGACATTCTTTTCATGGAGGTTGTAGGAGGACTTATAAAGGGGGCAAAGTTTGAGGCTGGAAAGATACAATACAAGTGGGCTACAGAAGATTTCTCATTTAGCAAAGCAGAGGCATTGGAGGCGTGGAAGAAAAGTGAAGCAGGAGAGAAGCCAGCCAACCTAAGGGATGAAGCTATGGTGGATTTCTATAAGGAGGCACAGAAACAATTAAAATTAAAACCAGAAGAAATTAAGAAGATGCTTGAAGATGTGGCAGGAGAGAAGGTAGAGAGGGTAGAGGTGCGTGTTGATAAGCAGTACATGAGAGAACTAGAAACTAAATGGAAAGATGTCACAGAACAACCTTTGCCAGAGGCAGTGAAAAGGATTGCAGAGATTAGTCCTGAAAGTGCAAGAGGCATGATGGATTCCCTGAACAACGCAGCTAGCTTTAAGGAGCAACGCCTTGCTGGACTTACGGATCCTCTGAAAGCAGGAGCAAGAGCAGGAATAGAGAAATCTGCACCATTGGCAAGTGATAAAACGATGGTTGGAGTACATAATTTGAGTGAATCTAATTTGCTTTTTGCAGATAAATTGGGAGGGTTAGCAAATCCATCATTGGCAATATTTGAGCCAAC
>Ga0307928_10004562_pt1 | contig 10501 bp, 16 predicted proteins | sample AceLakmetagen232_FD_201815 | JGI IMG/M metagenome (GOLD analysis project Ga0307928, IMG submission 201815) | Saline water microbial communities from Ace Lake, Antarctica - #232 | ecosystem: Environmental > Aquatic > Non-marine Saline and Alkaline > Saline | place: Antarctica: Ace Lake...
CTCGGAACATCCACCGACACCGACCGCGAGGATTGACGCCGAAACCACCGCGAGAATAAATACATGAGCCCACCGTGTCATCTTTTGCCCTTCCTATTGCCGTTCAGAGTCCCCAGGACGCCCCAGGATCGCCGATCCTTGTCAAGCCCGCCCGATAGAGCCTACCGTTTCCGCTTCTTGCGAGAGATTCTGTAACCGCCCTTGACCTTGTAAATGCTCTGGCCCTTCTTGCGAGCATTCGTGGCGGTGGATTTCTTCTTGTAGGTCTTTCGCGTGCTTTTTCTTCCCTTGGCCATGATGCCTCCTATGGATACGTTTGCCCGTTTGCGTTTCCTTCAACCCAGTCCGTGCCGTCCCAGATCAACTCTAGCAATTCTTTGGCCGTATCGAGCCGAATCGTTTCTGGGTCGCTCGTCACATGATGGGCGACCACAATGTCGCAGTTATTCCCCGCCGTTTTGACGGCAAATGTCACCCGCTGGCCCGGAAAGCGCCCATCGGCCAACGTGCCGGATATAGGCGCCCCACTGCTATCAACGATATGCGTCCCCCACGTCTGCCACGTCGCGAGATCCGCCGCGACATTGTTGACATCCGCCGGCGGTCCGGAGTCCGGCAAATTCCAGCCGATGTGATTGGACGTGTCCGTATACCGTCCATTGTGGACGCAGGTGGTAAAGTTGCCCGTAGCGACGTTCCGCTCGATGATCGCATTGACAGCCACCCCCGCCGCGTCCGCGTACATCGCGGTCACCCCCGCCGCCGAGACGTTGGAAAACGTGTTGTTGAGGACTTTCAACCCGTCGTTGGACCCGGCGACTTTACAATAGATGCCATATTGAGGAATCTCGCGAAAAATGTTGTTCGACACGGTGACATTCTTTGTATAGAACATGACCAGGCCGGTCTGGTTGACGTCGTAAATGATGTTGCCATCGAAAAGAATATCGTTGACGTCCATTGAAGCCGACCCCAGAAGCGCGACCGCCCCATGAACGGAACTAGCCCCGTCGCCCCCAATGATATTTCCGCTAATCACCCCGCGGGAACAACCGGCGTTGACATAGAGTCCCATGCCATAGTTATCGGCCAACGACGAATCGCCCGCGTTTGTGATAATGTTGTCGGTGACGGCCCATCCAGTGAAGATGTCGCCGGAACCCCGACTAATCAGAACGCCGTATGACGTCGTCTGGTCGATGATATTGTCCGAAACCACGGCACCATGGTAATCGTACCCAGACGCCGTCCCAACCATCCAGATGCCGCCAGCAGCAACGCCATAATTACCGACGTAGCTTATCCGGTTCCCGGTAGCCCGGTGTCCGTTGCCGCGCATTTTGATTCCACAGCCGCCCAAGTACATTAAGGTGTTATTGGCCGCAAGATTATCGTTCCCAGAGGACACGTAAATTCCGTTTTCGCAACAGTACCGGATATTGTTCGACTCCATATGGACGCGAGAACTCGACGCCGACAGCGTGACGCCCGCCGCCCAATGGTACACGTAGTTACGAGCAACGAATCCGTCCGTGCAGCCACCGTCCATGCCGATCCGAACGGCGGATGCGTAATTATAATTAGAACCATCGCCGAAGTTGGCCACATCGAACATGCCTATGAAACGATTATCGACCACGTGGAAGTCGGTGCAATCTTTGAAATCAACGCCATGAGACATGTCCGCGAAATTGCAGTCGCGAACGGTCACATCCTGACAGGTGTCGAAGTACACACCGGCCCGGTCGTCGCCCACCGCGCCAACAAAGGCCCCGTGCGTCTGGACACCGGTGAAGCTCAGGCCCTCCACCGTAATGTGACTCGTTTCATCCCATTTGAACAACGGATCGCCGAAATCTGACGCCGCAATGATGGTCACACTGTCGGCCCCGGCCCCGCGAATGGATACATCGTTGAAATCGACCGTCGCACTAATCTTGTACCGCCCACGTGGCACGTAAATCACACCCAGGCCCGCACCGTCTGCCACGTTCTCTGCGAATTGCATAGCCGCCGTGTCGTCGGTCACGCCGTCGCCCGTCGCTCCATAATGTCGCACGTTGACCGCCGGACTGTTTGCCTCAATGGCGTAGGCCGCCCAGTTCGGTTCGGACAATGGCCCGGCCCAAAACGAGTTTATGCCCAGGTCCGCGAGCCCATCGGCCGCGTCCGTATTCAGGAGCCAGTTGTCCGAGAACGGCGTCGTGACGACGTTGGTCGTTCCGGGGATGTTGATTTGACCGAGAGCCCCGGCCGTTTGCAGCAGGATCAACAGCAGAATCGTCTTACACTTCATAGCCGCACACCCTCTGAGTTCCGGACGCCCCCACCGCGTAGATCGCCCCTTGATAATAGTCAATAACCACCGAGCCCATCGCAGGCAGGTAAGCCATTTTCGCCACCGACGTCACCGCGTCCGTCATGCCGAAATAACTATACGTGCCGTTGCCTTCACAGGCTTGAATTACCACCTTCTTTCGGCTGGAATTGGCCGCAAAGAGCAGCGTTCCGGCCGAGCCCGTCACCGCCAGCGACGTATCTGCCAGAACCGTCCCTGCGGATTCGCCCGCGAGACGGTCGTCAATGCTTTCAAGCGTCTTTGATAGACTGACACGGTTGTCGTAGACCCGACCCTCAGAGAGGATCAGCTTGACCGTCACCGACGCGAGCCCGGCGTTATAGAGGCGGATCAGACCGAAGTGCTCCAGGGCAGGCAATTCAAAGCTTATGCCTTCAAGGGCCGCAATGATGGGTTCGTCGCCGATGGCCCACTGCAACGAATGGCCCGTTGTGATGTCGATGAACGTGAGCATCCGGCCATATTCGTACAGATCCATACGAGCCCCGGCCGCAATCGTCAGCGTAAACGGTTGTGGTGTATGATTCATCGCTTGGCCCCCAGGTACACGACCGCAATCACGCCCAGGACGACGAACGGCAGCCACGACTTATAATCGGCCGAGCCGGCCGCTTGAGCATCGGCCGTCAGCGATTGCATCGAGGCCATGGCGGACTTTGCCAGATCGACCATGGCGGTTTGGTCCGCCTGTTCATCGGCAAAAATGGACGTGGCCAGGGCGTTCATATCCGGACCCGTAAGGCCCTGTATCGTTTGGTGCAGCGAAGCTTTCGTCGCCAAACTGTAGACTTGACTGTCCGGATTTGCAATGATCGAATCAGGGGCCGCAAACTGGCCGATTTCGCCCGTTTCCAAAACGGTCCGTTGGTCCGCTGTCTTTGTGTCGGAGAATGAGGCCGAACCCATGTTAACGCCCTTTCTTCACGTAGACGACGACAACCACCGCCAGCAGAATCAGCGGAAGATACGACGTCCAGTCACCCCCGGACCCGAACGGCCCGGAATTCAGAGAGGCGGACGTTGACGTCGCCGCCGAAGAGGGGCCCTCAGTTGCACCGCCCATTCCGCCTAGCATCTTCGACCCCATATCCGCTGCCATCGCTTGCCACATGTCGGCCTCATTTCAGCAGCACGACCAGCAGGACGACCGCCCCGCCGATCAACATTAGATTCGTGTAGTCCGGCCCGCCGCCGCCGAGGTCTGCGTTCGTCGGTTGCGTCACGACGGCAGGGGCAGACGGATTTGTCTGCGCCGTGCCCGGCTGCGCGGCCGGCGTCACCACACCGACGACACCGTTCCATGCCTCCACACCTTGCCCGACGACGTCGGAGACGTCCGAGACCACATCACCAATACTATCCCAGAAGGACATAAGGCCCCTTTCGGTTTTCAGTCAAGCTTTGCAGCCGGACGACTACTGCAAGCCGTTGCAGACGTTCTCTTCGATGATCTCAAACGACCCGCCCGGCCCCGTTGCGGCCCAATTCGGCTGAACCAACAGGTTGTGACAGAGTTCACCCAGAGGCAGGCCATTCGCCCAATCGTTCTGGACGGCAAAGTCAATGTGGAAATAATCGGCCTGCGGAATGCGTCCGCCACGATGGCCCCGCCAGTCCAGCAGGTTCATCGGTGTGTTCTCGAACACATCGAAGTTGTTGTGCTTGACCGTCACGGCCGTGACCGTGCCCGTGCCGTCCACGATATGGTAGGCCAGAACGGCCTTGCGTCCGAGCTTCGGCAGGTCCGTGATATCGAGCGTGCCGGTAGAACTGAACGTCCGCGTATGCCTCAGCAGCCGCACGTGCAGGCCCAACACTTCTCGCGGTTCCATATCGTATTCGTAATGAACATGGAGTTCGTCCAGAAGCGTCACGGTAGACTGATACTTGACTTTCAGGGTCAGGTTTGCCGCCTTGCCGTCCGGACTGACCATGCCCAGGGCATATTTACGATTCAGACCCGCCACCGGCAACGTCATTCGGGTGAATGGAATCACGAGTTGACCGGCCAGCGTCACGGCCGCGATTTTGTCGAGGTAGTACGATTGCAGGTCGATCAACTGAGTCGCCGTCAAGTCCACAATCAGTACGCCATTGTAGCGCACTTCGACCGTGTCAATGTCGGCCTTCATCTCCGCTTCCGTCAACGCGACACCGCCGTCACGACAGTCCAGCATGATCGAATGGATGTTGCGGGTGGTTTCGATGTTACAGGTCGAAATCGCAGACGCCGAGATACCGGTCAAATCTTGCGGTTTCGCCATATAGGTGTTTTGCATTTTGGGCCCCCTTGCAGCAGGATTCGGGAAAGAGTTCAAACAATGTCACGATGTCGGTTTAGCCGACGCCGAGGTATTGCTTGACCGTCGCATCGTACCCAGTCGCTTTGGCGAGCAGCACAAGTCCGCCCAGGGAAATGCCGAGCATCATCAAGAATTTGAAATCAGGTGCGTACAGTTTCATGCTTGCTTCCCTTCTAAAAATCGATCATCAATCGCGGGTTTTAATACGCTTCACATTTCGATTTTCGCAGGGATTCGCACGGCTGCAAGAGGGGTGTTTCCAGATGTCCCAAAAGGGGCCGAAATGGTTCACTTGTTCCGGCAGAAAAGTTGCAATTCCAGAGCCGCGACGTCTTCGACCCGGAAAAACAGCTTGCCCGTTGGCGTGAATTGGATTTCGGAAAGTTCGCCATACCGGCAGTAACGCAGGACCGTTCGAGGCGAGACGGTCCACCGCAACGCCAGCGTGTGCGTATCAATCAGCGTCCGCGTTTCCGGATGTCTCGTAATCGTTGTAGTAGTAGCTTTCATAGAGCCCCAGGTTCGGCAATCGTTCGGCCACTGCGTCACCGCATCGAGCCCGAAAATATGCAAGGTCGTCAGGTTCCCGCGTGGCGAACAAGTGAAAATCGTCAGTTTGCGACGTGAGCAGCCGCCCGAAACCCTTCGGCCGTTGCGTCACGCAGATCATGTCAACACCCGCGTGTCGGCCGCGTTGAATGAGCATCTTGAATTCCGGACAGGCATCACCCTGTTTGAAATAAAGGTCCGTCTCTTCAACGACAAACATCATGTCACCGGCCGCGCGCACCAGCCGACAGACAGCAGCGACATCCGCTTGCGGGTCGGCTGGACGGTACACGATTCGGAAGTTGCCGCGATAGACCTTGAGCCAAAACACCTTAAGTTCGGCCAGCGTCTCGCAAACTACGCCATCGCGATAATCCCGACCCAGAGTATCATAATAGAGTATTCTCGGCAGGTGCTTTGTCAGTTCCCGCACTTTCGTTGTCTTGCCGCTTCCCCGCTTCCCGAACGCCATCGTTATCTTTGCTTGCTGGTTCGGCATCCGTGCCGCCCCCCTTCACGTCAACAATCATTTTCCGCCTACTCTTGACGATATTGGAAAACGCCCAGACCGGCGCGACCCACAACATAATTTCTTCGGGCAGGTATTGCGTCAGACCGTAGTATTCAGCGAGCCGCGTCAGAGGCAACGCGAGTTCGACCGCCTCTTCTACGCTCAAGGCCACTTCCCGCACGCCCGACTGTTTCGCCCACAAGTCGAACGCCGCCGTCACCGTCAGCAGAATGATTTCGTTCGGCAGATCGGGCAGGCCCGACATGCGAGCTTTCTTCGCCGTCATGCCCTTCGGCCGTCCGGACCCTTCACGGGCGCCGCCCCGCCGTTCTTCGCCCGCTTCCTCCATCGTCGCCAAGAGTTCAAAGTCAGGACTACCGGGCATCGGCGTTTCGGACAATTCGCCCGCCTCTTCGGCCCGTTCCAGGTCGTCCACGTGCTCCGTAATCGAAGCGTCACTGTACGCCCGCATGATTCGCTTGATCGCCGTGCCCTTGTTGACGTTCTTCGTAATCTTCACACCGTCCGGAGCAATCGCGACCAGCTCACAATGTTTCATCGCCCGGAGTTCGGGCAGCGTATAACGTTTCATTCGTCTCCGTCTCCGATTTGGATGTCGATTCTAAACCGTCGAGATTTCCGCACTTCACGCTTTTCAGCGTCAGGCTTGCCGACCGTCTCAGGAGGACTCGCAACCGGTTCAGTTCGAGTTGCAGGTTCACGCCGCTCTGCGTCAGGCCCATCTTCTGGGATGCTTCCAATTTCAGCAGGTCCATCGACTTGCGGCACATCTGGTTCGTCAGGTCCAGGAGGTTCCGACACCGAACCGTCAACAGGTCGAAAGTTTCCCTGTTCATCAACACGAAACAGACCGCACGCGGGGCAATGATAGTCCTGCCCGTGTGCCTCCAATCTGCCCTTACAGCTTGGACAAAGAATTCTATTCGGTTCCATTCTTTCCCTCTGGTATTTCGATAGCCACTCACATTTGGTTATCTGGATCGACACCAATCCACTGCATTTGTTTTTCCGACAGAAGGGCCCGCGAGCCCACATGTGTTGCAGGATCGTAAACCTCTATCTGACAGACGCGCACACCTTCAAGCTGAGCATAGGTGATGCTAACCTCACTCCGATCCTCTAGCGTTCTAGTGACATAGATGCGTCCGGCTTTCAACTGCATTGTGCATCGCTTTCCAATTGTAGACCCACGTTATCGCAATAACTCCGAATGGCCGCGATATTCAGGTCCGGTTCGTCTTTAATCGCCCGCTCATATTCGACCAGGGCCGCGTAATGTTGGGTCCGGAGTCGGTTTTCGCCATCGACGATATCGACCAGCATGGGGAAAAACTTCTCTGCCCCGTAGGCTTTGCGGAGCATCTGCAAGGCCCCCGCCACTTGCTTGCGGACCCATTCATCCGTGCGTTCGACGGATTTCTTGACCCGCTTGCCCGCCAGCTTCACGCGTGACAGACGGTCCACGATCTTCTGCCAAAACGTGTAGCGTTCGAGACGGTTCAAGTTCTTATCACCGGTCCGAATCTTGAAATCGATACAGCCGCCGATCAACGCGCCGATCAGGCCAGGGGCATCACGCCCGGCCGCGTGCGTCAGCATCTCAAAAGCTTTCTGACTGCGTTCGTCGGACAGTTCGAGTTCGTAACGGACCGCGTCGTTTTCGCCCTTGCTTTCCAGACGTTTATCGTAGATTCGCAAATACTTCCCGCCGCCGTTGCTACCGCGTGAACCGAAGGCGACTTCGTCATAAGTCCGGCCTTGATCGTTCGAAATCGTCCGCCGCGTGATCCGCCGAAAGCCCGTAAAATCATGCTTGACCGGTTCGCCGTCCGGCCCTTCGAGATGCACCAGTCCCGCGAGTTGCGACGGCGTGACCAGCCGCGTCACGTCGTCATAATAGACGTCAAGCCGGGAACACTGAAAGCCGAACGGTTCAAGGCCCCGCATGAAGGCCAGGACCAAATCAGAGCCCCACACTTCAAGGGCGCCGCCGGGAATTTCCAGGGCAATTCGGTTCCGCGTGATCGCCGCCCGGTCCGAATGCGAATGGTAGTTCAGTTGCACACCGTCAGGCCATCGAACCGACCGATCATAGAACCAGAGGCCGTACAGTTGCTCTTGACATTCGTCGCCGAACCAGAGCTTGCAGTAATCCAGAAGTCCGGCAAGGCAATCCATATCGACCGATCCGCGTAGCCAATGGACGCCGACCGCCCCAGGAGAGGCCGAGGGCCCGCCCGCAAGTGCCTTTTGGGAATCTAACCCCCGTATTACAGCGGGGGGGTTAGGGTTGGACGTGTCGAGGTGATGGTTTTGGAGCGTCATTCCGTTGCCGCCCATAGTTGCCTATCCTTCCTTGTTTGTGTAGCTTATGGTGTGCCGTATTCAAGACAATACTTGTTGAAAACTTCCGTCAGAACGGCCGACGCAGGTAGGCATTGATCGAGCCAAAACGAGCATTTCGATTCGTGCCAGTTGCCGTCTTTGTCTTTGTAAGAGCTTGTCAGACTGACGTTGTGACGCGTCCGGATTTCGCCCGTCTCAGTGTCCGTGATCCTATTGGCCCACACCGCCGCCTTCACGCGACCGGACCGAACGGTAAACACCGGTTTCTCTTTCGCTTCGTCCACCATCGATTTAACCTCCCAGGTAAAGACAGGGGCCGGTTGCCCGGCCCCTTTGCCACAGTGAACAAGACCCGTAACGGAGTCAGGAGTCAGCAACCGTTCGGAGTCGGGACCGGACCACCCGGTTCTACCGGGCCGTTGGCCCGAGGTTTTTCGGCACCCGGCAAAATGGCAGGGGCTTTTTCGGCCTCACCGACAGCCAGCCGCACGTCGGCGGGATCGGCGTTCAATGCCAAGGCGGATTGGCCACTCGGCCAGACGATGACAGATGAACCGTTTAACGAGACCTTGACCGCCCCGCCATTGTCAATCGCGAAGTCAACCGCTTCTTCGATGTTGGCGAATTGCTCCAGCAATGAAGCCGGTTCGTCAGGTCTACAGCTTATGTATTCGCCCAGGGCCCGTATTGCCTCCCCTCCCATTCCTTCCGCCAGCCCCATGGCCCGGCGTTGCTCAGCGACCATCAGCAGCGTAGCCGCCGCCACCGTCGCCGATCCGGCATCCGCCGACGTCAGCCGTTGGAGCGTGTTGGCGATTTGGCCGCATTCGTCCATCAGTACAACCATGCACTCATCTTTGTCCATCTTGTTTGCCCCTTCCTTCATAGGAGTTATTTCCTCCGGTTCCTCGTTAGCTTTGTCCGGATCGCCAGGTCAGCAGATCGCCCGACGTGCCGGCGGGACCGACTAACGTACTTTTTCCTTGCTCTATACAAAGCCATCTCGCACGCATTGCAGCAAAACCCGTCCCGTTCCACTTCTTTAACCGGGTCATATGGCGTTCCACACCACCGGCAAAACCACTTGTGTTTGTAGGTTCCAAAATAACCCATCGTTAGCTTTCCAACATCGAGGGGATACGGCCGTAAGCCGCCACCATAGGCGACACTAACACACTTGATATGGCCCTCCATGGCCGACCGTCGATCCGTCGCCCCGTTGACATGTCACGCAATCCTCGGCGAGTAAAAGACAAGGGGCAGGACCGCCCGTCCATGGGTTCCGGTCCTGCCACCCTGCCACCTTGCACCAAGCACGGCCCCCAGGTTGCTCCTCAGCAGAGCCCGGGCCGCGTGAATGGTCAGAAAGGATAGGCAGAGCCGACGGCATCCGTGCCGTCGTGGAAGGCTCTGCCCGAAAGAAATGATAGCGGCCCCGGACTCCGAGTCCGGAGCTTGACAAGGATAGGCAACAAGCGCCGCCCGGTTGGCGTTTCTGACGACGCGATGTCACTATATGCGATGTAGATGTCACGACCTACGCCAATCACACAAAACAAATAGCGATTTTAACGTAAGTCGATTTGGCTATTCACAGTATTATGGATAGTCATGATCCATAACATGTCTTATGGGACCTAAAACGCCAAAGAGCCTTACGCCACGATTCTATCGGACACTGTCGTCCGGACTTCACAGAAGATCAGTTTTGCTTATGCCGCGAGTTGCTGGCCCGGCCGCGTTTCCAGAGCATCCAGCCGCTTGCTTGCCCGGTCCAGCTTCGACGCCAGGAAAATGCACATGCCTATGGCGACCATACTGGTCAAAACCAGAATGCCCATCATGATCCGTTCACGACTGGTTCCGGCGTTGATTGCCCGTTCCAGCAGATCGACGTTCGCCGCGTTTTCTTGAATCGCTTCGGCCAGGGCTTGCAGCTTTTCGTCCATTGTCGCTTTGTCCGTCTCGTCCTTGAGGAAAGCCAGTAGTTCCAACATGGTTGCTCCCTCCAGATTGTCAAGGATCGACCGATCCACACCGGCCTTATGCTCTAAGCGTACGAAATGCCCCCCGGTCGTGTCAAGGGGATTTTGGGGGTGTTTTTTGCGATTCTGGTTGATTTGATTCCCAGGGTTCCGCACAGACAGGGCTTAGGAGGCCCACAGGGCCCTCGGAATGGGTGTATTCGGGGGATACCCCCAGGTGAACCATAATGCGGATTTGGTTGGATTCCAGCCGGTCAACGCGATCGCACAGAGCGTTTCCCGTCCAGATCAACAGCGCCGCCAGACACCCCAGGATCGCCCGGCCGATGGTTTCCCAGGTGATTTGGTCCTTTGCAGCCATACGCCCCCATCTCAGATTCGTCGAATTCAGCGACCAGGGCATTGCCCAGGAACATCCCCAGGCAGC
>Ga0307928_10004563_pt1 | contig 10499 bp, 8 predicted proteins | sample AceLakmetagen232_FD_201815 | JGI IMG/M metagenome (GOLD analysis project Ga0307928, IMG submission 201815) | Saline water microbial communities from Ace Lake, Antarctica - #232 | ecosystem: Environmental > Aquatic > Non-marine Saline and Alkaline > Saline | place: Antarctica: Ace Lake...
TGCTAATAATACATTCTTACAATCGGCTGCTTTTGCTTCGGCACTTTCACAGCCTAATATTGTTTTTATTGTTTATAAAAAAACGGGATCATTAAGTTCAATAGAAATTATTTTTGATGGAATAGGGGGTTCTGAACGACACACATTTAGTACTGTTTCGAGTTTTTTTAAGTTTGGAGCAGGGACTTCAATCGCTGGCACTGCAACAAATGCAAATGATAATATTCATATAGCTTTATTTAATGAAGCTTCATCTGAATATTGGATTAATGGCATTTCTGTTGCAAGCGGAAATGCAGGGGATGATAATTTAAGTGGGGTAATATTAGGGGCTACTTATAATTTTGGGGGAGATGCTGATGCCGAAATAATGGAAGTGATCGTTTATAATGCAGATATTTCGAATGCTGACAGAGACAAGATTACAGGATATCTTGCTGACAAATGGGACATAACAGCCACAACGGATTTTAAAGGATATGTATTACAAATATAATAATAAAATGAAGCCTTGTCGGCTTAAAAATTAAAAATTAAAAAATGTTAAATTTAAATAAGAATAAATATAATACATTTCCTTTATATATTAATGAGGATGTAAGTATATCTAATCCCTTTTATATATTCAAATTTACTGATGTTTACAATAGAGAAGTAATTCAAACCTTAGTGGATGATACTTCAACTAAAGAATATAATACATTTTCATTTTATGATGGGTCTGATTTTTCTATTAATCATGATGGTATTTATTATGTTTATGAGAGTACCGTTGATACAAGTATAATAGATTCTTCATTAAATTTATTAGAATATGGTAAATATAAAGTAATTTATGAAGAAACTGAAGATGTAGTTTTTGATCCATCTATTAATTATACAGATTTTGTATGGGATCCTTGTGACGGCGGAGGTACCATAAATCAAGATACTATTTATGATCCACAATGGGTTACAGGAGATTTACCTAAAATTGGTTTACCCCATTCTATAGTTACTGCCATTGATGCTGTTGATACAAGTTTAGTTACTTATGTTGATGGAAAAGTTACTAATGTTGATACATCATTAAATGGAATATGGACTGAATTAGATGCTTTAGATGCAAGCATTATTGCTTTTGAAGCTAATGATGTTACTTTTGACTATGTTGATGGATCTATTGTTACTGCTGTAAATGCTGTTGATACAAGTTTAGTTACTTATGTTGATGGAAAAGTTACTAATGTTGATACATCATTTGGTCTTTATGAAACAAAAACTAATTTAGATAGTTCTTTTGGTACCATTTGGACTGAATTAGATAATTTAGATACTTCATTTGGTCTTTATGAAACTAAAACCAATTTAGATACATCATTTGGTAATATTTCTATTGATAACTTAATTGATGTTTCAATAGGAACTACTTTAGCTGATGAAAATGTCTTACAATACAATGTAGATACATCAACATGGGATAATACACCAGTGGAAGATGCTACTAACTATTTTGCATTAACAACAAATATAGATAGTTCCCTTAGTGATATTTATACTGAATTTGATAATGTTGATACGTCATTTGGTCTTTATGAAATTAAAGGTACAAATGTTTGGTATATTGATGCTTCAGGCGCTGGTAATTATACAACTATTCAAGGTGCTTTAGATGATAATCCTATTGAACAACAAATGTTCATTGTAAATCCTGGAACATATACAGATGATACAATAAACTTTACTGCAGATAATCAATGTGTGCGAAGCCAAGGATGCGCCCCTAAATGTGCATTAGTAACAAAAGCTACAACTATATGTGATTTTGGAGCACATACAGGATGTGTAGTAGATAGAATAAAAATGGTTATGACTTGTGCGATAAATACTGTTAGCACAACTGTTACAGGAACAGGAAGTTGTAACTTTAAATATTGTCATGTTGAATGTATAGTTAGTGGAACAAATAGTGATACTAACGGCGGCGCCACCTGCTTTAGAGGAACAGGAACAGTTAAAATAGTTGAAGGAACTTTAATTTATACAAATAATGCAAATAGAGGCGGAAGAGGTAAGAAAGCAATTCTTGTAGAAGATGGTAGTTATTGGCAGTTAGATAATGTTAATATTACAGCTAATGCAAGTGGAACATCAAGTGCTACTGCTGTAATACGAGATAAATCAACTGGAGGATTATTAATTGAAACCTGTGATATTGAAATTACTGATAATGATGCAACAACAACTTATGGTTTAAATATAGATCAAGGCATGGGAAATCCAGAGATAAATCGTAATGTTATTCATGTATACAATTCAAGTGGTAATGCAATTGTTGTAAATCTTGGTTCAGGCGGCGGATTACTTAATATAAGAAGTATGTATAATCATTATCAAGGTATTGGTGCCGGTAATTCTTATGCTGGTCAAATTCTTGATGCCAGTACAACTGTGATTAGTCAATTTGATGATCTGGTTGCTGCAGATGGAGTAAATAATATTGCTGGAACATATACATTTATAAATTCTCCTGAAGATGGTAATTTAGATATTAGTGGTAATGTTTCAATAGGTGGAGAAACAACCTTTGATGGAAGTATAATATTACAAACATCAAATGATGCTTCTACTTATTGGTTAGATGTTGATATTACAGGAGCTTTAGTAGCAAATATAATTTCATAAAAATATAAAAATAAATAATATAATGGAAGAAAAAAATAATATATATTCAATGGACGATAGAATTTATTTAAGTATGGCAAGTCCATATAACGCTCCTAAATTTGTTTCAGTTAGAAATAAAGATTATATTCCCTGTTTAGATAATGATGGTACTCAATATTTTGATAATTTAATTGATTATAAAAATGAAAGTGCACTTCATGGAGCTATTTTAAAAAATATGGGTGCTCAAGTAGCAGGTAATGGTGTTATTATTGATAAAAATGGTTCTAATTATGAAGCAACTAAATTATTTTTAAATAATTTCGGAAAAAATGGGGAAACTATAAATGAAATAATAGAAAGAATTGCATCTGACTTATGTGATTTTAAAGGTTTTGCTATTTTAGTATCTTGGAGTAAAGATGGTAAAAAAATAATAAATGGTGAACATGTTGATTTTAGTAAAATAAGATGTGCTAAAGCAAATGCAGAAGGAGTTGATAAAGGTAAAATTCCAGGTTATTATTATTCTTGGAATTGGGATAAACAAAGACATGAAGCTAATTTTATTCCAGCCTTTGCTCAAAATACAATGGCTGATAAAAAGAAAAGATATGATGAAGCTCTTAAAAAAGCAATTACAAGTGGTCAAATAATCCCTGAATTACAACAAATTTTAACTTCAGAACAAGAACAATTATTATATTGTCACCCTTATGCATCTAATGAATTTTATTATCCTCTTCCATATTATGTTGGTGCTATTAATGCAATTATTGCAGATACCGCATCTGATAAATATGCTATTGGTCAAATGGAAAACGGTTTAAGTGCTAATCATATTATAGTATGGCGGGGAAACTTTACAGAAGCTGAAAAAAAGAAAATGTCAAGAGAATTTATAAAAGCCCATATAAAAAATGTTAAAAAAGGTTTTCCTGTTCAGGTTTTTGCTAAAGATACTGAATCAACAATAGAAATTAAAAAAATTGATTCAAATGGAAAGGATGAAAAATATACAAGTATTAATGAAAATAGTACGCAGAAAATAATTGAAGGACATGGAGTTACATCACCTATGTTAGTTGGTGTTAAAACCGCTGGTTCATTAGGTGGAAGTGAAGAACTTAAAATAGCTGAAGATTTATTTTATAGAAATACTATTAGACCTAAACAAAATTTTATATTAAAAGTTTTAAATAATATATTAAAAATAAATAATTTAGATCCAATTAAAATTGAACAATTAACGTTATTTCCTGAAAATGAAGAAATAGAAAATAAAAAATAAATATTATGGCAAATACAATAATGATTCCTAATCATCTTATTATTAGATCTACTTTTATTGATGATAATACTGATCCTGATAATTTAAGAATAGCAACTTTCGATGCGCAAGAACAATATATACAACCTGTTTTGGGAGATTTACTTTATGAAAAAATTTTAGATGGTTTACTAAATGGAACAATTTCAGAAACTTATCAACTTTTAATAATAAATTATATTTATCCTGTTTTTTATCAAGCAGTTCCCATTATGCTTTATCAAGATTTATTATATCGAATAACTGCATCTTCTATTGTTAAGGATGATAATGAAAATAGTAAAAGCGTTTCTAAGGTAGAATTAAATACTTTAATTGCTAAAAGAGAACAGTTAATGAACTATCATATTAAACGTTTAAAAGATTATTTATTAGCATATGAATCAAGTTTTCCAGAATATCTTGGATCTCAGGCTGATGATGGTGTTGCACCTGATTTAACAAAAAATAATATGCTTTTTTTTAATTACGAAGATGAATAAAAAATAAAGAAAATTATGCAAAAATCATTAAAACAAATAATTACGACATTTAATACATATGCTGATAATCATAAAATTATAAAATATTTTGAAGCTAAACCACCAACAGAATTTACTTCAAAGGATTATTTATATCCTCTTCAATGGGTCGAGTTAGTTGATGATGATGTAAATGATGGTATAGTTATTATAAATATGAATATTTATTTTTTAGATTTATTAAAATCTGATAATTTTATTAAAATACAAAGTGATATGTTAAGATTATGTACAGATTTTTATTCATATTTTCGCGATAATGCACAGGATTTTGGTTTTCTTTTAGGAAAAGGCCCTATGAAAGTATCTCCTATAGTATATCAATTTGATGACGATGTTTGTGGCAAAAAAATGCCAGTAAATATAAGAGTTGCATTTTCTCGTGATGAACAAAAAATACCAATTTAAAAATGAGTCTAACTGCAGATCAGCTCCATGAACAAATTCAAGAATTATTAAGAGAATATGCTACAACTACTCAAGCCGCTTTAAGAAATGAATTATCATGGACTAAAAACCTAAAAAATAATATTGATGTTGTCGTTAATAATGGAACTTTATCTTTAGAAGCACCTGAATATTCTATTTTTGTAGAATATGGGCGGAGTCCAGGTAAACAACCCCCTTTAAATGTCATTTATAGTTGGTGCCAATCAAAAAATATTCCAACAAGTGCTGCATATCCTATAGCAAAAAAGATTGGCGAAGAAGGACTTCCTGCTCATCCCTTTATGTATATTTTTGAAGAAAATGTTGAAAATCTTGATAGTGCCATTGGAGATCTTATCCAAGATGCTATAATCAACGATGTGGAAAATAATTAAAAACCTCTTCTTCCAGAATATATTATATAATAAATAAACAATAATTATGGCATTCACATTATCATATGATACAGGAAACTGCGGAATAAAAGGAGTTTACAGTACTAATTTTGTTACTTTAACTGATAGTTCTACAGTAAATTACTTTGAAATTGATGTTTCATTATATAATGGAAATACAAAAACAGTTCGATTAACTCAAAATGATGTAGGTACTACAGTTGTTGATGTTAATAAACTAATGGAGAATGAATTTGATTCTTGTAGTACAGATCCAAGTTTAAGTTTACTTCAGTATGAAGTTCTTGGTAGGAGTTATCATACTGATGATTTAATTTTTTATGCCAATAGTGATGCTTCTAACTGGGTTTTTAATGGTACAAAAGATTATTATAATTTCTATTTATGTAATTCAGATAATAAATCATTTCTAAATAATTATAGTTATAATCCTAAATTTTTAAATGATAAAACTAATAATTATATATATTGGGATGGTTCTTTAAATACTACTATATCAGATAGAGCTAATAACGAATTAAAATTATATATTTTAAATGGAACTTTTAGAGAAGATGCAAGTTCAGGTGATAATAGTCTTATACAGAATTTAGAAATTATAAGATATGATGATACTTCAACAGCATATAATTATGATATCAGTTCAGTAAAAAATCAAATTACAGAAGTAGATATTGATCCTTATAACTTAAATTTGAATGTACCAGATTTAAATATATTTAGTGAAACCAGTTATTATACTATAGCAGATGCCGCGGGAAATTCTGAAACAATTAAAATTTATTTACAGGATGATATTAATGATTTAAACGATAAATATTTTCGTCTTGGCTGGATTAATCAAAATGGTGTTTTAAATCATTATAATTTTTCTTATAATTATCAAAAATCTTTAAAAATAAATAGAGAAAGATTTAAGTTTCTATCTTCAGATTTAAATCAATATGAAAAAACATTCAACACGGGGGCCGAAGAAATTTATAATATAACTACTAACTGGATTACAGAAGATGAATCTCGGACACTTGAAAGTCTTTGGGTGAGCCCTAGCGTTAAAGCCTCAGCTTTTTATCTCTTGGCTACTGAATATTATAAAGATTTTATAGATAAAAAACTTATTTGGGAAGAAAATATTATTTTAGACATTACTTCCATTAATATTAAAAGACGAACAAATCAAAATCTAATAAACTATAGTATTAACTTTACTATAGGATCTGAATTTAAAATACAACAACATTAAATGATAAGACTAAAAATAGATAATAATTTTGTGGATATAACTGATATAGATGCTATATCTTTAACCTTAAATATAAAAAATATTAAGAATTATGGGAAGAGAAATGTATCTTTTTCAAAGCCTATTAAAATTATAAAAACTCTTAATTCTGAAAAAGTTTTTAAGAATTTATCTAATATTAATACAATAAATGGATATTCTATAAGTGATATAGTAGATGGTGAACTCCAAGAAAATGGAGTTACTATTTTAAAAGGTACTATTAAAGTTGAAGATTTTGATGATTATTATAATGTTACAATATCTTCAAGTGGCTTTAATTTATTCAATGAAATGGGTGATAAACTTATAGTTGATAATAATAATTCCGATGATGATATAACATTTCCTGATGATGAATATTTACATACCTATGATAGAGATTTTGTAAGAACTCAATTAAGATCAGATCCATCTAATAATGGCCATGGATATATATATCCTATCATAGATTATAATAATGAATTAAATGACCCAGAAGACTTAACTTCTGATTATGTTATGCTACCTGCTATTGCTGTAAGAGAACTTTTTGATGGTATATTTGATAAATATGATTATACTTATGAATTAAGTGATGATATATCTACTTATATTAATAAACTTTATATTCCTTTTAATGATGATATTCAAGATTATACAACTAATTGGAAATTCGCAGAATATAGTTATGGATATAATAGTGTTTTACATACCTATTGTGGCGAGATGGAAGTACCTCCTGATGGTTTTCAAGAAATAAGCGCTAGCCTTTATCCTTACTTATCAAAAACGGGATTACTCCAAGGAATAGAAGTATCAACTGGTAATTTTGATTATATTTATGATTTAAATGTTGGCGATGGAGGTGCTTATACATATGGCTATATAGTTCCCTTGAATGGAAATTATTCTTTAGATATTAATTTATTATTTGGAAAGGCTTGGAATTATGGTCCCTGCCCATTTCCTACTGGTAGTTGGTCAACAGTAGATGAATCAGATATGGAGGTAATTGTTCATATTGAAAGAAATGATGCCATTTATAGTTCAAATAATTTAGGAACAATAAATCATGATTTAGAAGGGGATGCATCTACACAATTTTTTTCTAAGACTATATCAAATATATACTTAGAAAAAAATGATATTATTTACACAAGTGTTTTAGCTACAGATCCAGGTGGTTGGGATTTAAAAAGAATGGCAGTTTTATGGGACCCGTCTTCTAATTTTTCTATTACAGAACATAATTCATTTCTTGGTAATGTTAATAGTTTTGAATTAAATGATATGAGACCTAAAAATCTAAAACAAAGTGAATTTATTAATGATATATTTAAATTGTTTAATTGTTTTATTGAAATTGATACTAATAATAGTAAAAAACTTATTATAAAGTCATATAATTATTATTTTGCTGATTCTGAATCAAAAGATTGGACAGAAAAATTAGATCAAAGTAAATCTAAAACTTCTTCTTTAAAAAATGAATTTGCAAAACAAATAGTATTTACTTATACAGAAGATGGGGATTTATTTAATAAGGATTTTAAATCCAAATATGGTTATCCATTTAACTATAAAATCATTGAAAATGATAGTGAATTTACAATTGGTACAAATGAAATTAAATTAAGTACTGCATCGACAGTATTTAAAACAATAAAATCATGAAAATAATCTATAATTATATAACAACAAATAATATTAATGGTAAGCAGTATGTTGGTATGCATTCAACTGATAATATTGATGATGGATATTTAGGTAGTGGTTTAGCTCTTATACGTGCTATTAAAAAATATGGTAAAGAAAACTTTATAAGAGAAATATTGTGGGTTTGTTTAGATTTAAGAGAGGCCTTTAGTAATGAAGCTATTTATATAAAAAAGTATAATACATTACAACCTAATGGATATAATATAAGTCCAACTGGAGGACTTAGATTACGTGGATGTTTTTCAAAAGAAACTAAAAGAAAAATAGGGGAAGCAAATAAAATATCTTTAAAGGGTAAAAAACATTCAGAGGATGCCAAAAGAAAAATAAGTGAAGCAAATAAAGGAGAAAAAAATGGTAACTTTGGGAAAGTGGTTTCAGAAGAAACAAGGAAAAAAATGAGTGAAATTAAAACTGGAAAAAAACGTAAACCTTTTACAAAAGAAACTAAAAGAAAAATGAGTATTGCTCAACAAAAAAGAAGAAGTATATTATGTCTATAAATAACATTTATCCTCTCGAAACTCCTATTATAAGTGATGGTAACCAATTTTTAACAAATTGGAAGTCAAGAATGCTTTTTAGTAATTCAGTTGATGTGAGCCTTTATTATGGTCTTGATACTTCTGCTTATATTACAAAATGGAATACATTATCTTTAAGATCTTCAGAGAATATAGATGATCCAAGTACTTTAACTCTTGCGTGGGATAATAAAATAACTTATCTTGATAAAACCAGAGTTAATAATAATTCAATTTATAATTACTTTTATAAAGAAGATTTAGAATCTAATTTTGATGATAATACATATTTATTTAACAAAAAAGTTAAACTAACAAAAGAAGATATAAAGAATTTTAGTTTTTCTGATAAAATTTATTTAAATACCCCTCAAGGATCTGGTTTTTTTAGAGTTAATGAAATTAAATATAATCCTCGGGGTTTTTCTGATGTTCAATTTATAAAAATAAATTATATTGATTCAACCTATGATATTAGTATAGGTTCAACAAACTTAACACGAACTATTTTATCAACAAAGGAAATAGCTCAAACATCGGCCGGCGGAACTATAGGCGGCGGCGGTATTTCATCATATAATTTAGTAACAGCAACATCTTCTATTTTAGGAGGAATAAAAATTGGAGATACTTTAGAAATTGCATCATCTGTTTTAGATGTAGAAACTGGATTATATGAAACTAAAAATAATTTAGATAGTTCGTTTGGATTATATGAAACTAAAAATAATTTAGATAGTTCATTTGGATTTTATGAAACTAAAGTTAATATAGATAGTTCTTTTGCTGATGTATATAATGAATTTGATTCTGAAACAACAATTTCAGGTACACCCGAAGATAATCAAATAGCAGTATTCACAAATGCAAACACAATAGAAGGTACTAATAACCTTAAGTTTGATGCAAATGGATTAGTAAATAAAACAGATTTTTATAAGCAATATTCTACTGAAGCAGAAAAAACTGATTGGAGACTTACTATTAATACCAATGATGCAGATTTGGCAGCAATATACAATTATGATGAAGGGGCAACGTCTCTTAAAAATATGGTATTAGGAAATGATGCTGATTTTCTTTATTTAGATGTAGTAAATGGAAATGTAGGAATAAGAACAGCAGTACCAACCACAAAATTAAGTCTTGGATTAAATAATAGTGATGGAACTTATAATAGAGATAAAGCAGGAACAAAAATTGCAGTTTTTGATAGTGGAAGTGCTATTTATGGAATGGGGTTATCTTATGGTAGTAATTATGGTTTAGGATTGTTTGCAGATACTACCGTGACAGGAACTCCTCAGGTATTTATTGAAAGAACTGGAAATGTAGGATTTGGAACATTGAATCCCTTAGCTCCAGTGCACGCAATGAGGAGTAGTGAAAATCCTGCAGATACTACTTGGGAATTAGACCTTCCACAAATGATAATTGAGGAAAGTGGAACAAGTTATGGTGCTGAGAATATGTTGTTGTTTAAAAATAGTTATGATGGTGGTACTAATCTTGCTTCAATAACTGCAAAGTTATGGGGTTCAACTCAAGATGATGGAACTTTAGGGTTTGCAACTGCTACCAATGGGGTTTTAGATACCAAAATGGTTATACAACCAGGTGGAAATGTAGGAATAGGAACAATAAGTCCTA
>Ga0307928_10004564_pt1 | contig 10496 bp, 11 predicted proteins | sample AceLakmetagen232_FD_201815 | JGI IMG/M metagenome (GOLD analysis project Ga0307928, IMG submission 201815) | Saline water microbial communities from Ace Lake, Antarctica - #232 | ecosystem: Environmental > Aquatic > Non-marine Saline and Alkaline > Saline | place: Antarctica: Ace Lake...
GTAAAGAGAATACAACTATAACTTCTTTAATGAAATCACTTCATGATATATTTGAATTTAAAGATATAAGAATTTTTACAGCTAGAAAATCAGTTTCAGAAGAAGCTATAAGAATTTTTGTTAAAGGTTCTTTGATTCATAATGATATAGAAATTGTTTGTTTAGGTAGTTTTGAAAAAGAAGCTAAAGGAAATTACATTAACGAAAATTTTAAAGGTAAGAATGTTTTCTTTTATGATGACAGAGTAGATTATTTACTTCACGCTAAGAATAAAGTTAGAAATAATAAAGATATAAATTTAAGAACTTTTAATGTTTTAGGAAATACTATAAAGGAGATTTAAATGCCTGAAAAACCAAAAGAAACAGCAATAGAAAAGGTTGCTGATTTAAACAAAATCATGACATTGGTTAAAAGTATTATTGCAATAGTAGTTACATTAGTTACTTTAATTGGTGCTTATTATTCTTTGAACTATGAAATAAAAACTATTAAAGCAAAACAAGTAGAACTTGAAAAGAAACTAGAAAAATCTAGAAAGTTTTCAAGACTTAAAGTAAAAAAAGAAACATTTGCCATATTAGATGCAAGTGTTAAAAAAATAAAAGATAGTCTAAAAGGTTGTGAATGCTATAAAGAATTAAATGATTTACAAAGGATTATAGAATATTTGAAAAGATCTACTACTGAAGCTACAGAATTAGTAGAACGTTCAGCTAAAAAAGAAAAAGAAACAGAGTTTCAAAAAGAAGCAGGTAAACATCGCTTTAAAGCTCTTAGAGGACCAGCTCCTAAATCTAATAAAAAACCTTCTACTCCTAAAATTAAAAATAAAGATTTAGAGAAGATTATGGCAATTAAAAAGAAGAAACAAGAAGGTAAAAAGATTACTAATAAAGAAAAAAAATTAATTGATAAGTTAAAGCAAAAGAAATAAAGAAACAATATAAGAGTAAAGGGTTTAAACCCTTTACTCTTTTTAATATTTATATTTCAATATCTTTGTCAGAAACAAGTATATCAATTATGCCTGAAAGACTGTCTATTTGATAACCCAAATATTCACTTACAACGCTTACTATTTTATTTGTAAAGGGTATAACTAGTAAAGACAAAATAAAACCTGCACTTGTACTTCCTTCAATTACTGAATTAAATCTTTCTTCTAATTTAAATTTTTTATTCGTTTTTGTATCAATTTTTTTTAATTTAGTCCTTGCATTCTTTTTTTCTGAATCATCAAGTTCTTTGATCATTTTTAATAATTCTTTTTTTGTTTCCTTTTTTCCCATAATCACCCCTATTTTTTTCTTTTAAATTACTACACAACAATATAATATATATTTTATTTCTCATTTATCAATTGGAGGAAAGCATGGGATTGAAAGATAGATTAAAGGCAAGAATAGAAAAAACTACACAATCTTCTTATAAGGAGGATTCTGTTGTCAAAACTGGGTTTGATGTATTAGATTACAGAAATGCTAAAATTTTAAAAGATGGAACGCCTTCTCCTGGAATAGCTATAGGTAAATATTGTATTATTATTGGAAAGTCTGGAAGTGGTAAATCTACTTTAGGAATCCAGATGATAGCTAATATTGCTAAATCTATTGGAGAAGAAGGACTTGCTTATCATTTTGATTTTGAAAGAGCAACCCCTAAAGAAAGAATAATGATTCTTTCAGGCTTAACAGAAGAAGAATTCGAAGACATGTATGAAATTAAAAATACAAATATTTCTTCTGATTCAATACATGACACATTTGTTAATCTCAAAAGAGAAAAAGCTGGCTTAGATGAAAAGAATAAAAAGATCAAGGGTTTTGATAAAACTGAAAGTTTAATGGAAAGTCCTTGGGAAAAAGGAAAAGAGATTATAATTCCTACACCGTGTTTAATTGATTCGATTGTTACTATGTATCCAGAAGAATTAGATACTGAAAAGGTTAATGAAGATAAGATGCAAGCAAATAGAGTTGCTAAAGGTAATTCTGAATTCTTTCAAAAACAGTTAGCTCATATTTATGATGCTAATATTATACCTATTTATGTTAATCATATTCGTACTAAAATAAAGACTGGTTATCTTCCAGTTCCTGCATTACTTAATTATCTAACTGTAGATGAAACTATACCTGGTGGTTTAGCTCAACTTCAATTTGCTAATAATATTTTCAAATTAACTGCTAGAACAAAACTTGAAAGAGATTCTGGTTTTGGTGTTAAAGGATTTATGGTAGAAGTTAAATTGATCAAATCAAGATCGAGTGCTTCTGGTCATAGTTGTATGTTAGTATTTGATCAGGTTAATGGCTTTGATAATCTCTTGAGTAATTATTATCTTCTTGAAGAGCTTAAACACATCACTGGTTCAGGTCATGGTTATTATCTTAAAGACTTACCTGAAATAAAATGGAAAAGACTTAATTTTAAAGAAGTTTATAGTAAAAGTAAGAAACTAAGAAAAGCTTGGAGGAGAGTATTAAAGGAGGCACTCATGTCTCTCGTTCCAGATCTAAATGATATTGAGAACGATATTGAGAGTAGAAGAGAAGAGCTTCTTGCTTCTGGTGAATACGGTGCTGATATTGTTACTAAGAAAAAGAAAAGAATAAAAAAGGAAAATTTAACTAATACAGATAAATTTAAAAGAATTAAAAAGAATGGTAAGACAACTTATGAAAGCAGAAAGAGTGGAAAGATCTATTCTAGAAAAGGTGAATTAATAGAATCTTGAGTTAGTAAAGGCAAGGGTATCCCAACGTTGGGATACCCTAATTAATAATTAAAGATATATTATAAAGATGTATTTTTAGTTTAAGGAGAAAAAGCTCATGGTAAAAAAGAAAATTAAGAAGAGAAAAAAAGAAAAAGTCGTTGTAGTTGATGAAGCAGTCGAGTTGGATCGTGAAAAAAGACAAGAATCATTTGAAAAAGAAAGAAAAGCCTACGTGAGTTCAAAAAAAGTAAGAGCGATACTTACCAAAAAATTTGGTGAAACTAAAGTTGGTTCAGATTCTATTTATAGAATCTATGTTCCAAAACAAAAAAAGAATGATTTAGGTTGTAAAGTTATTATAAACTATAAACAGTTTGCAAAAGCTTGTGAAATAGGAAATTTCTTTCTTAGAAAGAATTACAGTTTTAACGGTTACTATGAATTTGAAAAAGGTCAATTTACTATATTCATTAAAAAATATTCAGTAAAAGATACATACCACTTAAAGAAAGTAAAGAAAAAGAAATTATATAAAAATATGTTTACAAATAAATATTATAATGAAGAAGGAAAAAGATTTGAAACTGATAAAGACTTAAAACTGGAGGAAAGTAAATGGTCGCCAACAAAGGAAGTGGTAGAAAAGAAAAAGAAAAAAAGAAAAAAATAGATATAAATTTTAAAGGACAACCAACAAATGTTAGAAAAGATGGAAAACCACCTCATTACTTTTTGGCAGAAGAACTCTTAGTACCTGGTTGCAATCATAATGACACTATGAGAATTAATTTATGGAATAATCATCAAGCACAAATGGTTGTTCTTGATGAACCAGAACCACCTAAAGTTTTTACTAGATTTGAAAATCAGATTGGTATGTATAGTACTGCTTATAAAAAAGCTAAAAATAGCTTTAAAGTGTTAAGTAAAATGAAAAGAAACAATTACAATTATTTATTACTTATTCAATACAACAAAAGCAAGAAGTACGATGTTATAGAAGTTAAGCCTTGTGAGAGAATCACAGAACATTATGGTTATAAATATCATAATAGTGAATTTAAAACTAGAAAAAATGTTAAAAAAGGAAGTATCATAAGAAGAAGTACTGCTTATGATAAAGACCTTAATTTTTCATATGGAGTAAATTTAAATACTGTATTTCATAGTATAAAAAATTTAACATACGAAGATGCTATTGTCATTTCAGAATCAACAAAGAAGCTTTTTTCAACTAATTATATTCATGAAGTTATTGTACCCATCAATACAAATGATATCTTCATAAATCTTTATGGAGACGATGAAAAGTATAAAGGATTCCCTAACATAGGTGATGAAATAAATCAAGGATTACTTTCAGCTGTAAGAAGATTAAACTTTAATTCTGCATTGTTTCAATTCTCAGATAAAAACTTTAGTAAAGTAATGAATGAAGATATACAGTATTTTGCAGAAGGTAAAGTAGTTGATATAGAGATCTTCTCCAATACAAATCTAGAAAATATAGAAAAATTTTCTTATAACAAACAAGTTATAAACTTATTAAGAAAAAATAGTAAATATCATAAACAAGTTGTTGAAGTATTGGGTGCTATAGTTGAAGATGAAAATAAAGAATACTGCGATGATTTAGCTTTCTTCTATGAAAGGTCTTTAAGTGCTTTAGAACCAGATATAAGATGGGCTTATAATAAGAGTGACTTTGATTATTTACTTTTAAAGTTTATTATCTTGGAAAAGAATGAGCTTAACTTAGGAAGTAAGATAACTAATAGACACGGAAACAAAGGAGTTATTTCTAAGATACTACCAGATAAAGAAATGCCAATCACTAAAGATGGTAGAAGAGCGGACATTATCTTAAATGAACTTGGTGTTATAAATAGGACTAATTTAGGTCAATTGTTTGAAGTGGAAGTAAATTTCATAGCTGAGAACATAAGAACAAAAATAGAGAGATGTATTAAAAAAGGAAAGTGTAGAAAAGCTCAAGAATATTTCTTTAGGTTCTATTCTTATCTTTATGAAGAACAATTCATATTCCTAAAGAATAAATTAAAAAAGATGAAGAAGCAAGAAAAGATAGAATTTTTCGAAGAAGTAATAAAAGAAGGATTGTTTATTCATTCTCCTCCTTTCTTCGGTAATTTAAACTTTGATTTCCTTAAAGCTCTTTATTTAGAATTTGATGATTTTGCAGATAAAAATAAAAGGATTCATAAGAATATAGTTCCTTATGAATTTTGTATGATGATAAATAAAATGGTTATGGGGGAAATGTACTTCATAAGATTAAAGCATGATGCATTTTCTAAATATAGTGCTAGGAGTACTGGTAATCTCAATCTTAAGAATGTACCTGCTAAGTCAAAGGTATTCAAAGAACATAATAACCTTTTTAATATGACTCCTATACGAATGGGAGAGCAAGAAAATGCTAATATGTTGACTCTTAATAATGCTAAAGAGATAAAAAGATTTATTAATCTCTATTCAGCAAATACAGAAGATAGACAAAAAGTTATAGAAGAATTACTTAGTTCTAATCCTTTTTTAATAGAGAAGATTGAATTAGGTGAAAGTAAAAATAATGTAACTGAAATTATAGAACATTTCTTAAAAACTTTAGGACTGGAGATAAAAGATGGGGAGTAGTTTAAGTACTTTTGAAGTAATTGTAATTTCATTAATCGTTTGCTTAGTAGTTAGATGTTCTTGTGAAAGTAACAATCCAGTTCATTATATTGCTGAAAATGAAAAAACTGCCATAGTTTTAATGAAACAAAATTGTATGAAACTTTGCGATCAAAAAACGTTTGGTAAAGTTGAAAAATTTAAAGAATGTATTAAAGTCTGCGATAAATTAGGAAAAACAAATGAAAGAAAGAATAAAAAAAATGATAGAAAAACAAAACGAAGAAACTAGTCAATTAATAAAACAATTAGAAGGCTTCAGGGTTCTTTTAAACTCTTCTCAAAATAATATCTTGACTTATAAAATAAGAAAGAAATTTTATGAAGTATCTAGGATTAATACAATTCCTCCTCTGTTTATTGAAATAATTAAAGATGTTAAAACAAATGAGAAAATAAAAATTGATATAGAAGAATTAATGAAAGAAAAGTTAGACAAGAGATTAACTTTAACTGTAAAAACTAAGAGGTAAAAATGAAATTAAAACGAAACAAAAATGCTAAACTAGAAAAATACCCTTTTGAAAAAGAGAATATCTTTTTAATAGAATTATCTGATGTAGGTGCTATTAAGAAAGAAGTAAAAGACGGTAAAGAAATACGTGGTTTGGCTATTTTCAGAATGTTCAATCATAATAGTAAGCTCGTTAGTAAGTTTGATAAGAAGACTCAAACTACAGATTTATCTTTTCTTGAAGAAAGATTGAAAAACAAAGAAGTTACATGGTTAGTTTTAGTAACTTTAAACGAAAATAAAGAAAAAATTTGGAAAAAGTTTTTAATAGAAGAACTTATACTGAAAGAAACTAAGAGAAGAGCATTTACCGTAATTGCAGTAAAGGAATGTGATACAAAAGAAGAAATGATGCTTGATACAACATTTCTTAACTGGAAGGAGAATTGTTTCTTTACAAAGAAAGAAGATAAAGTCAAAGATGACTTTAAATTAGGTTTAGTAAAAAAGAAATAAAATATGGGAATACCATTTAAGGTATTCCCAATTTTTCTACTTCTACTTCTTAGTGCTTTTCTTCTTAGTTTTCTTTTTAGCTTTCTCAGCTTTAAGAGCTTCAGCTTTTTTCTTCATAGCATTTTTCTTTTTCTTGCTATTGATCTTGTCTTTAAAATTCTGTCCTGCAGAAAAGGTAATTCTTGTATAAGGATCAATGTCAATTCTGTCGCCAGTTTTAGGATTGATACCCTTTGTTACATTAACAAGAGTTTTTTTGAATGTTCCAAAGCCAACAAGCTTTACATACTTGTTTTTACGAAGCCCAGAACTAATACAGTCAAGAGCTACATTAAGAAAACTCTCAGTGTCTTTGAGAGAAAGTCTTGCCTTCTTAGCAATTTCTCTGATAAGGTCTTTCTTGTGCATAATTTCCTCCAAAAGAAAGATTAATAAAAAAATACATCTAAACGAAAATTTTAATAAAATTTAAGATTTATAAAAATGTTTACTTTAAAACTTAAAAAAAATTAAAACTATACCTTTTCGAACATTTAAGAAAAAAAGATAAAAAACAATTTCATATTATAATAGAGTAGACACAAAGAAATTTTTTTAACAATCAAAGAATAACGAGGAAATATGAAATCTTTATTTAACGAATACCAAGATCTCAACCCAGAAAAGTTTAACAAAGAATTTATTTTGCAAAAGAAGAATGATGACATCCTTCCTTATTTAAAAGACATCTCTAAAGCTATGGAAAAGACTATAGAAGGAATTAAATTTCTCGGTGGAGAAAAAATAACTGATGAAAGTAAGTTTAAGAAACGTCCTGTACAAGATATAAATATTTCAAGACTTGATTTAATAAATCTAAAATTTAAAGTATCTGGTTATTCAAATAAGAACAAATGTGAAATGGAAGAAGAAATAGACTTACCGATATTCTTCTTTAAATTAATAGATGATTTTCATTATATATTTAATGGTAACAAATACTTTCCGATATATCAATTAGTTGATAAAGACTGTTATGTTATAGGAACTGGGAAGAAGAAAGCTCTTGTTCTTAAGACATTATTTATGGGAATTACTTTAAGATTCGAAAATGAAACAGTGGAAGATTGGAATGAAGAATTAGAGGTTGAAGGAAAGAAATTCATTATAAATATCTTTAATAAGAAGTTTAATTATCTTTACTACTTCTTTGCAAGATATGGAATAGAAAAGACTTTAAAGTTCTTTAAAATAAAGAAGAAAGAAATTAAAATAGTGAAAGAAAATATGAAAGAGTACGAAACAGCTGTAGAAGAAAATAAATTAATGTTTGCTGTTGGAAAAAAGATTCATGTTGTACTTAATAAAGATAGTGATATATTACAGACTAAAAGAGGTAGAGACTTTTTAGTATCGTTTATCTCTTTATTAAAAGAAAAACCTTTTAGGTATTCTTCTATACTTATTAAAGATTATTGGATTAAACGTCTAGGTGAGAACTTTACTAAGAACGCTAATAATCAATTAGAAAAAGGTAAAACTGTATTGATATCGTTCGAAAGAGTATTTGATGAAGGAACTAAGAAGAATTTAAGAATCGAAAAGAAAGATAAGAAACATATCTATGGTATTGTAAGATGGATGATTAATAACTTTTATCACCTTATTACTAGAGATAATATGGATGTTAAAAATCAGAGATTAAGACTTTCAGAGTATATGATTAATCCTATTCTTAGAAAGTTTTCAACAAATAGTTATAGAATGCTTAATAGTAAATCATCTCCAACATTTGAAGACAAAAAATCTGTATTGAGCAATATACCTATAAACTTTATTATTAAAAAACTTTTAGTTTCAGAACTCTTTAGATATGATAATAATGTAAACGGTCTTGAACTTTTTAGTGCTGCATTGAAATGTAGTAAGAAAGGTCCACAATCTATTGTAAGTAAGAATAGTGACATTGCAGTTAAATACAGGGGAATACATAAATCTTATCTAGGGCATTTTAGTTTAAGCTATGCTTCTGCAGGTGATCCTGGAATGACTTTAACACTTTCTCCATTCGTCCATCTACCAACATTGTTCTTTGATGATACAATCTATAAAGAAGTAGAACAAGAAAATATTATAATAGAGGATGAACATACTGAGGGTGAAGAAGTGAATGTTGAAGAAATAGAAAGTGAAGAATAATATATGGAGAAGATATTTAATTAAATATCTTCTCCGTTTTTAACTTATTTCGAAAACTTTACCCAAATTAATCTCAGCAAAAAATTCTTTATTATAATCACTAACATTAAATAAAACGAGTTTTTTATTTTGTTTCTTTAGTTTTCCCCCAATTTTAATTATCTTACCTGTTTCTTTACAGCTAAGTTTTTCTATACTGTCTAAATCCAACTTTATACTGTTTACGCTTGCAAGTAGTACTAAGTTGTCCATGTCTTTAAGGATTTCATCAATCAGTTCGGTGTTTTCAATTTTGATAACAAAGCTATTATCTTGATAGTTGTACAAATCAGCCCCCTTTATTTATAACCTTAATAAAATGTTCAGGAGGAAATTTTATGTATTCTAAGAAAAAATGGAAAGAAAAGAAGTCTAAAATCATAAGAAGAAGAGATTACTTGAATGATTGTAAAAACGAGTTTCAACTTTCAGGCACGACTTCTATCTCAGACAAAAAATTTGATAAACTAGAAAAAGAACTTATAACAAATTTAGATAATTTTAATAAAAAGAATGAAGAAAAATATAGTGAATATAATTTAAAGAATATTAAAAAATATAATAGAATAGAAGTTAAAAGTAAAAAGAGAGGTTCTATGGAAGCTGTTACAGATAACGACTTTCTAGGAACTCTTACTAAGTTAAATAGTAATGAAGAAATAAAAGATTGGATGAAGAAGGTCTGGAAGAAGAGCGGTGAAGCTTGTACTTTCGTAGTATCTCTTAAATACGACGGTAATTCTCTTTATAGTGAGCATGATAACGAGGGTAACTTTGTTAAAGGTTTTACTAGGGGAAAAGATGGTTTTGGATTAAATGTAGGTCTTCTTCTTAAGAATTTAAATCTAGCAGGTATCGAAGATGCTTGTAGGATTCGTTGGGAAGTTATCATGTGTGATGAAGAGTTCGATTCATTAAGAGATAGTGGTTTATCATATGCTAATAACAGAAGTGTTGTCAGCGGTATTATAGGTAAACTAAATGCACCGCACCCTGATAAAAAAGAAATAGAACGTTTATCTGGGTATCTTAAATTTGTTCCTTTAGAAATAAAGTTTCTTGATAAGAATATAACAAGAAGAGAACAACTAAGTGTAATGGATAAAATAGCTGAATATAACACTAGAAAAGTTGTTAAGTTTGAGTATGACGTATTAGCAGAAGATTCTTTCTTAGCTGAACTTGATAATCAAATGGAATCAGTTGAAAATAAACTAACTGAATTCAATAAAGGAAAAAGATTCTCTTATCCGTTTATGGTTGATGGTCTAGTATTAGAGGTTCTTGAAGAAAAAATAAGAGATAAACTAGGTAAAAAAGATTTAACACCAAACTATTCTTCAGCTGTTAAATTTAAATATCTTGTTAAGAAGACTAAAGTAGTGGATATAGAATTTTACATTGGTAAGACAATGAGGATAACCCCTGTATGTGTCTATGAACCTATAAAGTTTTTTGGTGCGGTTCAAACTCATACTTCATTAGCTAACTATAAAAGATTCCAAGAACTGGAATTAAGAGTAGGTGATACAATAGAAATAGAATATCGCAATGATGTTTTATCATATGTAGGTAGAAAAGTTAATACGAATAATAAAGAAAATAAAATAAAATTTATGACAAAATGCCCTATATGTTCAAAGAAGATTTCTATATCAGAATCGGGTGCTTACGCTTTCTGCAACAATTCCAATTGTGCGGGAAAGAAAGTAGGCGAAATAGAAAGATTTTTTGTAAGTATGGGTGGAAAAGGAATACGCAATAGAACAATAGAAGAATTGTTCAATAAAGGTGTAATTACATCTCTTAAAGATTTTTATAAAAAATCTACTTATCAAGAAATGATAAACCTAGATGGTTTTGGTAAAAAGAGAGTAAAAGAAATAAAA
>Ga0307928_10004565_pt1 | contig 10495 bp, 13 predicted proteins | sample AceLakmetagen232_FD_201815 | JGI IMG/M metagenome (GOLD analysis project Ga0307928, IMG submission 201815) | Saline water microbial communities from Ace Lake, Antarctica - #232 | ecosystem: Environmental > Aquatic > Non-marine Saline and Alkaline > Saline | place: Antarctica: Ace Lake...
TTCAATAAATTTATTTCTATTTTTTACTAAAACAGTAGAGGTTACAGCGCCAACTTTTAAATCATTAAAAAAGCCAACCATTTTATTAACAGAACCTTTTTCAGGGTAAGAATCAGCATCTGTAAATCCTATTAATTCTGTCTTAACAAATTTTGCCCCATAATTTTTTGCTCCTGCTGCATTTCCTGTATTTTTAGGAGTCTGAACAGCCATAACTTTTGAATATTTTTTTGCATATTCTTTCATAATTCTATAAGAATCATCAGTGCTACAATCGTCCACAACAATAATCTTTTTCAAACCCTTATAACCAATTTTTAAAAGAGATTCTATGGTTCCTCCAATATCTTTTTCTTCATTATAACATGGAACAACAATACTCAAAGAATAGTTTTTCTTTGCTTTGGGGTAATAAAAAAATTCATCTTTATTTTGAATATATATCAATAGGAATAAGAAAAAAAAGTATAATGCTATGAAAGTATATACTAAAAATACAATTGTTATTGAATCCATGAGAATAACATAATTAGTTATTTTTTAAAGATATTTGTGATAAAACTATTTCTTTTTATTCAAAGAATCTTTGTATCTCGCCCTTTCAAAAAGATGGGTAACGCCCCCCCATTTTAAAGATGTGTAAAGGAGAGAAATAAAAACAAAGATTATTACAGCCCATTTAGGAACTGGTCCAAAAGAAATATCAGAAAACAAGATATAAGTAGAAACCAAAATAAATCCAATTAAATAAAAAAGCGATCTTCCAAGATAGGTTTTCTTAAAATCTGGTTTATCCATAATTAACAAAAGAAAAAACAATTAATAAACTTTTCTAAAAATCAAATAGAATTCGGCTCTTTTAAAAGATTGTTGGGTTCAGAACCAACATTAAAATAATCATAAAAATCATCACTTAAACTAAGTTCATGTGTACGTCCTGCTTTCTTTTTTCTAATCAAATCCAAATCAGCAAATTTCTTTACATGTTCATATGCTTTATTTCCTCTAATTTTAATTATAACTGATTGTTTAATTGGTTGCTTAAATGCGATAATTGCTAAAGTCTCTTGTTCTGCTTTTGAAAATTCAGTGCTTCCTGTTGCTAATTTATTTATTAAATAAATATAATCTGGTTTTACATCCATTTTCCAGGCTCCTGCTTTTTCAATAATTTCAATTGCAGAATCTTCATCATTATATTTTTCTTGAATTTTCTCAATAAGTCCTGGAATAACTACTGGATTTAAATCAGACAATGCAACTAATTCAAGCATTGTTAAAAATCTGCCAGAAACAAAAAATATAGCTTCTAAAGTCTTCATATTCTCTTTTTCTTTTCCAGAATCAATTTCATCAACAGTATCACTCTTCATAAACAAGATAATGAGAAAGGATTTATAAGTATTATCTCTTAGAAGATTTTTTAATAATCCACTCTATAACATAATTCAAAAAGATTATAAAAGCCATATAAAATAAAAAGATACCAAAAGGGTATATGGAAATATTAGGTAACCACGTAACACATGGTTTAAGTAAACAATTCAAATTATAATAACTTCCAAAATAAAGTACAACAGGTAATAAAACAATCATATGTAGTAAACTCCCTTTCCAAGCAGATTTTTCTTCCTTTTTCATAAGCATAATAGCAACAAATCCTAAAGGAAGTGTCAATAAATGAACAATTGCAGGAATAAAATTAATTCTATAATCAATTACTACAAAAGCTGAACCAAAAATCTTAAAGATAAAATTAATTATCCAAATAATTTGTCCTAAAAATAATACAAGAAATTCTGCTCTCAACCAAAACGAATTTCTAAATAAGATAGCAATTCCTATGAAAAGTATAACATGGTTGCAAAGCCAAAAGACATGAATTGGTTCAACTGTAAGAATTGTTTGTATAAGATGAATAATACCTAAAACAACAAGAAAAATCCCAATAATATTCAACCAATCCCCTCTTTTTATCTTCATAAAAAAGTAAAGAAAGAATATTTTAAAAAACTATCAATTCTATTAACAATATGAAAAAAAGTGTTTTAATTGTTCTTATTATCTTTATACTAATATTAGCCTTACTTTCAATAAGGATGTTAAGTCCAAAAGAAATCGATGATGTCACCCCAGCATTTTTTTGTGCAGAAGAACTTTTAAAAAAAAGCGACATTCTTTTTGTGATACCAAAATTCAATAACAAACCAATTTCTGAAAATCCAGAATGGTGCGAGTATATTTTAAGCTTAAATAAAACATTAGGATTACACGGGGTTTATCATGAATACAGGGAATTTGCAACAGACAGAAACCAAACATATCTTCAACAAGGTATAGACGAATTTAAAGAATGTTTTGGATTTGAACCAGAAATTTTCAAACCTCCTCAATTAAAAATCTCAAAAGCAAATAAGAAATTAATAAAAGAAAACAACATGAAATTAAAAACAATCCCAAATAAAATAATTCATAAAATTTATCACTGTCCTTACTAAATCTTAAATCTCAAAATAGCTCCAATTCCGCCTAAATTATAAAACTGCTGACCTTCCTCTGTTTCTGTTGAAATAATTTCAATATTAGAACCAATATTTTTAGCTATAATTTTTAATTCTTTTGCCACTCCTTTATCCACATCTTTAGATAAAAATAAAGTTTCAACAGCACCATATTCTACTGCTTTTTTTGTATCTAGTTCTTTTAAAGTTGCCAGATCTGGTCTCTCACCCAAAGTCTCAAAAAACTTCTCCATTAACTTTTTCTCTTTAATTATTTCTTGACTCGCTAAAATATCCTGAGACTTTTCTACAAGTTCTTTTAAACCAGATTCACTAGAATCACCAAGATCTATTTTCCCAATTATTTTCTCTCTTAATTTTGTAACCATATGCTCATTATCAATAAACTCGTCTTTTGTAGGAATAGGCCCCCCAATTAAAATCCCTTTAAGCTTAGGCATTTCAAAAAATATTTTTTTCATTTCATCTGCAATTCTTTTATAAAAATCCCTTGTCAAACCCTCTGTAATTCTATGAAATCTCTGAGAACTCTGACCACCTGCCCTAACTTTACTTGGAACTCCAGAAGTCATCTTTTGCATAACCTCAATTCTCTTCCCTTCTAATAAACCAATTGTTGCTTCTTTTCTATCCATAACAAGCAATGCAAAAACTTCAGAAACTTCAAGCATTTCTTTCAAAGGTTCTAAAACAAATTCTTTATCACATCTATATAATCTAATCTTAATCGGCATATGAGGTTCAATATCCCATAATTGTAAATCTTGCTGGCCTTCTGATTTAGAAACATTTCCGCAAAATAAGGCCAACCCATTTTCAGGAGTTTTTTTAAGTGACTTCAAATGTCTAACAATCTTCTCAAGTGCTTCAGTAACATTTTTCCTTGTTCCAGTTGATTTAATATTTTTAGCTGTAGACTTTTCAGCTTCAAGCTGTCTTTGAACAGAATTTACATCATGACCTGCTGATATATATACTGTAATTAATTCAGTATGTCTTCCTTTATATTGTTCAAGTTCTTCGACCACTGATTCAAGTTCATCTTTTGTTATTGCCATAAAAGAAAAAGTGAATAATAGTTTATAAAATTAGTTAATTAAGCTGCTTTTAATTCTTCTAATCTTCTTTCACTCTCTTTTTGCAAACTAAAAAGTTCTTTTTTTACTTTAAAATAAAAAAAAGGGCTAGAAAGAAGAAAAGATTTTGGAACAAATTCATCTACAACAGATTTATATTTTTTAATTGCGTTTTGCCTTGCGTACTCAAAAGATTCTTTATTTGAATTCTCGTCCATATAACTCTCCCAAAGTTGTGCATCTTTAAAATCTTCTTTTGAAAAAGAGAGTTTTTTTTCAAAAAATTCATAACGATTCAACTCCACACGACGAATCAAATATGTAACTGCAAGAGCAGGCACTAAAAAATCTGGATCTAACAAATCTCTTAAGCTCATAACTAAATGACAAAAACATAATTTAAATAGATTTATATTATTTCTGCTTTAAATTCCCCTTCTTTAACTTCAACTGCATTTGTAACCGCCTTTAAATCATCTAACATATCTTTAAACTTGTTCTTTTCTAAAGTTAATATAATTTCTTTTTTCATTGAAAGATTTTTCTCTGATTTAATCTTTCTAACTTTATGCAAAACATCCATAAACAAATTACCTGTTTCTCCTAGTTTCTTATCAAATTTGATTTTTACTTCTGGCCACTCACTAATATGGATACTTTTATCCTTTTCAAATTTCTTATAATGTTCTTGATAAATATCTTCTGTAATAAAAGGTGTAATTGGAGACATCATTTTTAAAATAGCTAATAAAGATTCATATAAAACATATTGAGCAGACAGTTTCCTATCTCCTTTTTCATTATAAATTCTTTTTTTTACGATTTCTAAATAATCATCACAAAACACACGCCAAAAAAACAATTCTGCTTCTCTTTTAGCTCCTACAATATTATAATTCAAATAAAATTTTTTAACATTCTCAGTAACTTGAGATAATTTTTGTAACATCCACTTATCAATCTTTTCTAATTTTTTTGGTTTAATATTTTTATAATCTTTTAAATTCATAAATACAAAATTAGAAGCATTCCAAATCTTTGTTAAAAACTTTTTTCCAGCAACTAATTCTTGCTCTTTAAAAAGCATATCTGCCCCAATACTTGCTGTTCCAACCCAATATCTAAAAGCATCAACACCATATTTTTCAATTAATTCATCTGCCCAAACAACATTTCCTTTGCTCTTATGCATTCCTTTTCCTTTTTCATCTAAGATATATGTTCCAATCATAACATTATCCCAAGGTTTTCTATTGAACAACAAATGACTTTTCAAAATAGTGTAAAATGCCCATGTTCGAATTATGTCATGTGATTGAGGTCTCAAAGACATAGGAGCTATTTTCTTATATTGTTCAGGATTCTCCAACCACTTACATGCTACTTCAGGAGTATTTGAAGAAGTCATCCAAGTATCAAAAACATCTGGATCAGGAATAGCTAATTTTTTGCACTTAGGACAATGCATTTCTTTTTCCAAAGGATCAATAGGAAGTTCATTTTCTTTAGGCAATATCACCTCATTACAATCTTCACAATACCAAACAGGAATAGGAACACCATAATACCTTTGTCTAGAAATAATCCAATCCCATGCTAAATTCTCTGTCCAATTTTCAAACCTTAATCTCATAAATTCTGGCATCCATTTAATTTCTCTTGCTCTTTTAATCAAATCTTTCTTATGCTCAAGAGTTTTAACAAACCATTGTTTTGTTACAATATATTCAACAGGAGTATTACATCTCCAACAAGTCCCAACTGTTTGTTGCAAATCTTCTTGCTTTCTTAATCTTTTCTTCTTGTCTAATTCATTCAAAATCTTTTCTCGTGCTTCTTTAATACTTAACCCCTCATAATCCCCTGTTAATTCATTTAAAGTTCCATCTAAATTTAAAATAGATTTTAATTCTAACTTATGTTTTTTCCACCATTCAATATCTGTTTGATCTCCAAAAGTACAAACCATTACAACTCCTGTCCCAAAATCTTTATCAACTTTTTCATCTGTTCTAACTTTAACTTTTTGATTAAAAATAGGAACAATTAATTCTTTTCCAACTAATGATTTATTTTCCTGGTCTTTAGGATTTACAAAGACCCCAACACAAGCAGGTAAAAACTCAGGCCGTGTAGTAGCAATAGTTATTTTCTTATTTGTTCCCACCAAATCAAAATCAACATAATTTAATTTAGTAGTTCTATCTAAATCTTCAACTTCTGCTTGAGCCAATGCAGTTTCATGATAAGGACACCAAATAACAGGTTCTTCTTTTCGATAACAATCTTTTTTCTTAACTAATTTTAAAAAAGACATTTGACTAACTTTTTGAGCTTCAGGTGAAATAGTTGTATAAAGTAAATCCCAATCATAACTATGCCCTAATTTTCTAAAGACTTGATTAATATATTTCTCTTCAACTTTTTGGCTTTCTTTTAAGCAGATTTTTCTGAACTCTGCTCTACTTGTCTCTGATTTTTTAATTCCAAGTTTTTCTTCAACATATTTCTCAGTAGGAAGCCCATTATCATCAAAGCCAGGAGCAAAATAAACTTCATATCCTAACAACCTCATAACCCTTGCCATTATTTCAAACTGAGTATAGTGTAAAGCATGACCTACATGAAGATGCCCAGATGAAGCATATGGAGGAGGAGTATCAATTGAATAAATCTTCTTTCTGCTATTAGAATTAAACTTGTAAATCTGTTCTTTTTCCCAATATTTTCTCCATTTTTCTTCAATTTTTTTTAAATCTAAATTATTCCCACTCATGTTTAATTAACCCACAACAACTTTTAAAAAGTATCTATCTTTCCCTAATTCATGGCAGATAATAAGATAAACATGCCCTCTGGATTTGGGGGATTAATGAGATATAGTGAAGAATACGAAAGTAAATTTAATTTAAAACCAACCCATGTAGTTATATTTATAATTCTAATAATTGCAATAAGAGTTGCTTTACCTTTTTTCTTTTAAAATGTTCGGTGGATTAGACCCTAAAAAAATGCAAGCTATGATGAAGCAAATGGGAATTGCTCAAGAAGAAGTCCCAGCTTCAAAAGTTATAATTGAAAAAACAGATGGCACTAAAACAATTATTGAAAGCCCTTCTGTAACAAAGATAAAAATGCAAGGAAAAGAAACTTTCCAAATTGCAGGAGAAATTTCAGAGGAATCAGTAGAAGTTGGAGCCTCAGAACAAGATATTCAAACAATAGTGGAAAAAACAGGTGTTTCTGAAGAAAAAGCAAAAGAAACTTTGGAAAAAACAGGTGACCTTGCAGAAGCTATTTTAGAGCTAAGTGAGTAATTTTAAACTACCACAAACAATATTAATTTCAATTACTTCTAAAAATCATGGAAAAGTTTTTTGAAAACCTTGAAAAATCAGAGAAAACAATTCAAACAGCTGGCCATTTGTTATATGTAACATACCCTTTAGTTAAAGACAAAAGATTATTATTAAAAATCCTTACAGAAATAAAAAAAGGAATTGCAAGTTGCATGAATGCTGTATTACAATATGAATATTTACATGGAAGAATTAAATTATCTTCAAATCCTAAATTGAATTTAAGAAAATTTTTAGAAAAATGTTGCCCAAGATATAATATTTCAGAAACAAATGTTAAAAAGATAATAAAATTATTTGAAATTGTTGAAAAACATAAAGCCAGCCCATTTGAATTTGCAAAAAAAGATAAAATAGTTATTTTATCTGATAATATGACTTCTGAAATAATAACTTTAGAAAAAGTTAAAGAATTTCTTGATTCTTCTAAAGTTGTCCTACAAAAATCAAAAGATGTCATTTTAAGATAGATATAAAAACCCATTAATCTTAATTATACTTACTTCTAAAATTAAAAAGATGGAGGAGATTATTAAAGAAAAAATTAGTGCAGATCATTTACTTTATGTTAGCTTGAAATATACTAAAACTTGCGATGTTATCTTAAACTTGCTCCTTAGATGGAGAAAAATGATTGAAACTAGTATGAATGAAATATTAAAACACGCAAAAAAGAAAAAAAAGATTTCATCTGTATCTTCAAATGTTGTTGGAAAGATTGAGCAAGTTAGAAAAGTATTCAAAAAAGATAAAGATTTCTTAAAAGTTATTGATATGTATGAGATGCTTAGAAAAGTAGAAGATTTAAGAAAAGAAAGAATTGGAGAATTTAGAAAAAATGTTACATTAAAAATATTTTACAAAGGAAAAGAAATAAATGTAAATTTAGAACAATTAAAAATATATGCGGAACTCTTAGAAAAGTTTATAAGCACTACAAAGCAATTTCTTCTATCCTAAGAGGCTAAAAGCCCTAAAAATAAAATGAAAAAAGTATTGGTTATTACATCTGGAAAAGGAGGTGTTGGAAAAACAACAACAGCCATAAACCTAGGTGCAGCAATTAATCATTTTGGTAAAAATGTTTTAGTAATTGATGGAAATCTATCCACACCTAATATAGGGATTCACTTAAATTCTCCAGAAGTTCCAATAAACCTCAACCACGTTTTATCAGGTAAAGCAGACCCTTCAGAAGCAATTTATGAGCATGAATCTGGATTAAAGGTTTTGCCTTCTTCATTATCTATAAAAGAATTAAAAAGAATAAAACCAGAAAGATTAAAGGATTTTAAAGAACATTTCACAGATCTTGCAGATTATGTGATTGTTGATAGTGCTGCAGGATTAGGAAACGAAGTAGAAGCTGTTATTGATCTAGCTGATGAATTAATTATAGTTACAAATCCTGAGATGCCTGCAATTGCAGATGCATTGAAAGCAATTAAAGTTGCAGAACTAAGAAATAAGCCTGTTTTAGGGGTAATAGTAACACGTGTAAAAAAGAATCAAATTGAAATGCAACCAGAAACAGTAAAAGACATGCTTGAAGTTCCTATTTTAGGTATGGTTCCTGAAGACTTGGATATGCAAAGAGCTTTAAATCAAAAAGATGCAGTAGTTCACACACATCCAAAAAGCAAATCTGCAAGAGCATATAAAGAAATCGCTGCGCAACTTATTGATGAAATCTATGATTCTGATAAAGATAAAGATGGTGTTTTTAGAAAATTCTTTAAAAAACTTGGTTTTAAATAATGGAAAATATACAATTTAACGATTGGCAAAAACTTGATTTAAGAGTTGGTGAAATCTTAGAAATTGAAGATATAGAAGGAGCTGATAAATTATACAAATTAACAATTAATCTTAAAACAGAAAAAAGAACATTAGTTGCAGGATTAAAAGAATTTTATTCAAAAGATGAATTAAAAAACAAAAAATGTATTGTTTTTACAAATCTTGAACCAAAAACACTTAGAGGCGTTCAAAGTCAAGGAATGATATTAGCAGCTGTTTCTTATGATAAAGAAGGAAACGAAGAAAAAGTTAAACTTCTCCAACCAGATTCTGAAATAGAAGTAGGAAGCAAGGTTAGTTAGATTTTCTTAAACAAAATTTCTCCTTTCATTTGGATTGTTTACAAGACGAATGAATGAAAAAATCCTTTTAAACTTTTATTTTCTCAAAAAGGATTTTTGATTTCTTAATCTTCTTTACACTAAACTGTTTCTTAATCTTCTCAGCTGATTCAGGAATAAATGGTGAAAGTAATTCAGCAATTTTTAAGATGCTTTCTTTAAGTTCATACAATTCTTTCTTATTTTTTGTCTCCCAAATCTTCTTTAATTGAACATATTCATTACAAATATCAATAAAAGCAAATATTTCATTCAAAGCCTTATCAAATTTAAAATCTCCAATTAATTTTTCAATTTCTTTAACTTTTAATTTTTTCAAAAGTTTATTCTCACATTTCTCAACTCCATATTTCTCAATCAATCCAGAAACCCTACTAACCAAATTTCCTAACTTATTTGCAAGTTCGTTATTGTGTCTCGCTACAAGAGCCTTTTCATCAAAGTCTCCATCTTCTCCAAATGGAAAATGTCTTAAACAAAAATATCTAACTGTATCTGCACTATATTTTTCAACTAAAGTTTTTGGAGAAATTACATTTCCTAAAGATTTTGAGATTTTCTGCCCATTAAATTTCAAAAATCCATGAACAAAAACTGTTTTTGGTAATTTAATTCCTACTGATTTTAACATAGCAGGCCAATAAACACAATGAAACCAAGAATTATCTTTCCCAAGTAAATGAACATCCGCAGGCCAAAACTTCTCTTTGCCTTTTTTTCTTGTTGCAGTATAATAATTAATTAAAGCATCAAACCAAACATAAGTCACATGTTTTTTATCCAAAGGAAAAGGAATTCCCCAATCAAAACTTGTTCTTGAAATACTCAAATCTTGCAACCCCTCTTTAACTCTGCTTATTACCTCATTTCTCCTGCTTTTTGGTAAAATAAATTCAGGATGTTTTTTATATAAATCTAAAAGAAATTTTTTGTATTTAGAAAGTTTGAAAAAATAACTCTTTTCTTTTAATTTTTCTAATTTTTTTTTGTGAACAGGACAAATAAAATCAGGTGCATCTTTTTCAGTATAATATGCTTCACAATCTGTGCAATAGTATCCTTCATACTCTCCTAAATAAATATTTCCTGTTTTATCACATTCTTCTATAAATTTCTTAACAACTTTTTTATGGTCTTCATCTGTTGTCCTAATAAATCTATCTGGAAGTATATTCAAACTTTTCCAAGCTTCTTTAAATTTTATTACAGTTTCATCAACAAATTTCTGAGTTGGCTTTCCTGCTGCTTTTGCAGCTCTCTGTACTTTTTTTCCATGTTCATCTGTTCCAGTTACAAAAAACACTTCATCCCCTTTTAATTTATGCCATCTTGCTAGAACATCCGCTACAATTTTCTGATATGCATGCCCAATATGAGGAGCAGCATTTACATAGTCT
>Ga0307928_10004566_pt1 | contig 10492 bp, 13 predicted proteins | sample AceLakmetagen232_FD_201815 | JGI IMG/M metagenome (GOLD analysis project Ga0307928, IMG submission 201815) | Saline water microbial communities from Ace Lake, Antarctica - #232 | ecosystem: Environmental > Aquatic > Non-marine Saline and Alkaline > Saline | place: Antarctica: Ace Lake...
CCTTCGAACACACGGGGCCGAAATTGAAGGGGCTCCCCAAAATCTGAACAATGACGACTGAACACCCCTGGGAGGGGGCATGAAAGGCAGAAAACCCAAAACACCGGAACAGAGGGAGAAGGACGGCAGCAAATCGCGGCCGAGCCATGAGAAGAATCCGCCGGCGTATGAACCGGGCAAACCGGACTGCCCCGAGCATCTGGACAAGGAAGCCAAGAGCGAGTGGGCCCGGTTGTGTGACCGGCTGTTTGCGGCGGGGACGTTGACGCATGAGGCACGGTCGACGATGACGGGCTACTGCATTGCGTGGTCGCTGTCGGTGGATGCGTACAAGCACCTCCAGAAGTATGGGGCGGTGATCGTCGCGCCGAAGACGCAGTGGCCGACGCAATCGCCGTACCTGAACATCATGCTATCGGCGTTGAAACAGATGAACAGTTTTGCGGCCGAGTTGGGCATTACCCCGAGCAGTCGGGGACGGGTGCAGGCGGTGAAGGTGGAGAAGGAAGACCCGAAGAAACGATTCTTCAAAGTGGTGGGCTAGACTAGCTATCGAAAAGCGGCTTCCTCCGGGCCGCCTGCCCGCTTTGTACCGGAGGGAATGACGATCGGAGGTTCATCGCAACGAGATAGACCATTGGCGACAGACGCCCCGACAATCAACTTCGATCTACAGAAGACGATACGCCTGATCCCCGGCTACGATCCTTTCGAGACGGCTGGCGATTGTGAGTTCAAGGAGGAAGCTGCGCAGCTCGAAATCGACTTCATCGAGCAGTGCTGCATCTTCCCCGGCGACGGAACTGAGCGGCGGGCGTTCGTCCTGGAACCGTGGCAGAAGGCAATTGTTGCCAACCTCTACGGCTGGAAGCGGCCCGACGGAACGCTTCGTTACCGGGAGTGCTTCATCTTCGTCCCCCGCAAGAACGGCAAGACGGCAATGGCCGCCACGCTGATTTGCTGCGGGCTTTTCCTCCGCAACCACATGGGGCTGCAATGCTATTCAGCCGCCTCCGATCGGGATCAGGCCCGGCTTGTCTTCGGTGATGTCAAGCAGATGATTCTCGCTGAACCGCACATGGACGAAGCGGCCACGATCTATCAGAATAGTGTCGTGGTTGGTGAGGGATCGTACAAGGCACTCAGCGCCGAAGCCGGAACCAAGCACGGGCTGCGGCCCGACCTGGTTATCATCGACGAACTGCATGCCCACAAGAACGCGGATCTTACCGACGTGCTGATGACCGGCACCGCGATCAAAGGCAAACAGCCGTTGGTTGTCCACCTAACAACCAGTGACTACGAACGTGAAGGAAGTATCTGCAACGACAAACACGATTACGCATCGAAGGTTCGCGACGGGATTATCGAGGATGCCGCATTCCTTCCGGTGATCTACGAGGCCAAGCAAGATGCGGACTGGACCGATCCGGAAGTGTGGAAGGCTGCCAACCCGAATTACGGCGTTTCCGTGTCGGAGGATTATCTTGCGAGAGAATGCAAGCGAGCCCAGGACAGCCCGGCTTACGAAAACACGTTCAAGCGGTTACACCTGAACATCCGCACCGAGCAGGACATTCGATGGTTGTCGATGATGGCATGGGATGCGTGCCCGTCCACGATTGATATCCGGGATCTTGCCGGCTGTCCGTGCTGGTGTGGGCTCGATCTGTCCAGTCGTATCGACTTGACACCTTTTGCCATGGTTTTCAATGTAGACGATATCTGGAGGGCGTTTCTCAAGATATGGGTTCCGAAGGACAACGCCATCAAGCGGGAGAAGAACGACCGCGTGCCTTACCTGCAATGGATCCGCGAGGGATGGATCACTGCCACACCAGGCAACACGGTAGACTACGATGTTGTTCGGCGTGATATCAACGAACTTGGCACAACGTACAACATCCGCGAGATCGCATCAGACCCATGGGGAGCGCCGCAACTGTTGCAACAACTCGAAGGCGACGGATTCACTGCCTTTGAGCATCGCCAGGGCTATATGTCGATGTCATCGCCGACGAAGGACCTAGAGGCTGCGGTGATCGACGGGACACTCGACACCGGTGGCAACCCGGTCTTGCGTTGGGCCGCCTCGAATGTCGTTGCTGAAATGGATGCCGCGGGGAACATCAAGCCGAACAAGAAAAAGAGCAGCGAGCGGATTGATCCGATCGTTGCCCTGGTGATGGGCTTCGGCCGGGCCACTCTTCACGCACGCACGCCCGAGCGTGTTTCCTATTACGAGACCCATAAAGTAGGCATGCGATGACCACACGACAACATATCCGCAAGGTGCGACTGCAAGAGCGCACGGCCCCACGCCGTGGCCCGCAAGCCGTGTCGCGAGCGGCACACGATGACTATTGGTATCAGCCGCGAGTGAACGGACAGACGACCGCCGGAGTTGCGGTGACCGAAGAAACGTCGATGACCTACGCCACCGTCTGGGCATGCGTCAACAAACTGAGTAAGACGGTCGCCACGTTGCCGTTGCACGTCAAGGAACACACGGGGCCGACGACGACACGCACGGCGACCGAGCAACCGCTTGACACCTTGCTTCGTGTCAAACCGAACCCCGAGCAAACGGCCGTCCAGTTTCGCGAGGCGATCATGGCAAACGTGCTGCTATGGGGCAATGCGTTTGTCTACTTGCGAAGTGCGCCATCTGGTGGTGTACAAGACATGTGGCTGCTCTTGTCTCGGTACATGAAAGTCGACCGCGACCGACAAGGCAATCTGGTTTATGACTACGAATATCCTGGCAAAGAATTAGAACAATACAATGCCGAGGAAATCCTGCATATCGGCGGGCTTGGGTTCGATGGGACGATGGGCCTGTCGGTCATCGGTTACCATCGGCAGACGGTTGGTGTCGGCATGGGTGCCACGGCTCACGTCAATGCGTTCCTCGACAATGGGGCACAACCGGGGATTGTGATTCAACGGCCGGTCGATGCCCCACCATTATCACCCGAGGCTGAGCAGCGTGTTCTCGATTCGTTCGAGGATCGTCACGGCGGATCAACGAAAGCTTGGCGAACGGCGTTGTTGCGTGAGGGCATGACACTCGCGACGGTCGGCATGCCGTTGAAAGACATGGAGTTCGTTTCGCTTCGTCGATTCCAGAAAGGCGACATCGCGGGCATCTTCGACGTGCCGCTGACCAAGATCCACGAAAACGAACGGGATACGTTTTCCAACGTCGAACAGAAAAATATCGAATGGTCGACCGACTCAATCCTTCCGTGGTGTGTGCGTATCGAAAACGCATTCGATGCAAAATTCTTTGAAAACTCGCCGTACTTTATCAAACATACCCTCGCCGGTATTGCACGCGGCGACATGGAAACACGTTACGCAGCATATGCTATTGGCATTCAGTGGGGCTTTTTGTTGCGAGACGAAGTCCGCGAATTGGAGGATATGAACCCAATCGAGGGTGGCGATAAACCGCTGGTTCCCATGAACATGATCCCCGCCGACCAAGTTGGAGAGGTGCCCGAGCCGACACCCGCCGCAACACCACCGGATGCCGTGGCACTCCAGAAATATGCACAAGCCGGGATTGCTGGTAGTGAGGCTGGCCGCAAGTTCCACGCCATACATGAATCATTCCGTCGCCTGGCGACCGAGGCGGCCCAGCGATGCGTTACCAAGGAAGTCAAGGCCGTCGGCAATGCGTGGAATAAACACGCGAGGGCGGGAACGGTTGACGACTTTACGAAGTGGGTCGACAAGTTCTATCAGGGACACATGGGCTATGTATTGGCCGCGATGCGTCCCGTCGTGGATGAGTGGTCGGCCGCTGCCGGTGTCGCAGTTGCCTCACTGGAAGACGCTTGCAATGTGTGCGGCACGATCCGCAGTTTGATGGAAGTCGTCGCCACTAATCCGACAGCCGTGCCCCAATTCCTGGAAGACCTTTCCGAGACGTTTGCCGCTTCGCTGGTGGCCGACATCGAATCACGCCTAACCAAAGGAACCAAACCATGCGCAACAGAATAACCAGCCTCATCGACGCTACCTATGGAAACATCTGGGCATTGACAAGCGGAGCCATGGACGCCGCCATGGCCGTGTTAGCCGTTGGACTGGAGCCCAAGTCCGAGGAGTTCGGCTACAAACTCGTGGCAGCATCCAGACGCATGCCAAAGGTCGAAGGCAACATCGGCGTTCTGCCGCTGACCGGGATCATCACCCAGCGATCCGGCAACGGGCTGATGGAGATGTTGTTCGGAGGGACGAAGGTTGACGCCTTCTCGGCCGCGTTCACACAGATGGTCAACAACCCGTCGGTCGGCGCGATCGTGCTAGACATCGACTCGCCGGGCGGGAGCGTGTTCGGCGTCAACGAATTGGCCGAGACGATCCGGGCCGCCCGTGGATCCAAGCCGATCATCGGGGTGGCGAACAGTGTTGCCGCTTCGGCGGCCTACGAGATCGGTTCCGCCGTCGATACGCTGGTGGTGTCGCCAAGCGGGCAGGTCGGCTCGATTGGCGTCTACGCGACCCACCAGGATCTGTCGGAGATGGCCGCACAGGAAGGCGTCAAAGTCACGACGATATCGGCGGGGAAGTTCAAAACCGAGGGAAACGAGTTCGAGCCGTTGACCGAGGCGGCCCGCGAGAACATGCAGGAACAGGTCGACGCCTACTATGAGCAGTTCCTTTCAGCCGCCGCCAAAGGCCGTGGCAAGCCGGCCTCGACCGTCCGCAGCCAGTTCGGGCAGGGGCGGATGGTGATGGCCTCCGAGGCGCTCGAGGCTGGCATGGTGGACCGGGTGGCGTCGTTCGACCAGGTCATGCGGGAGTTGACGACCAAACAGAAGAACAGGAACCGGGCGGCCCTACTATAATCACCAGGCGGCGGGGTAATATTTTGGAAAACACTATTGACATCGGCGCATAGACTTAGATAATACAGTCTGACATACGGCAACCGCCGGACGCCTCGGCAGAGATTCGAGGGTTTGGCGGATGTAACGATTCGGCGCGAACCGGCAGAGCATCGGGCGCGAAGTTTCACGGTTGATTTTCCAATCAGCCTGGACGCTTCGCGCCCGGTTTTTTATGCGCTGATCTCCAGGCATCCCACATGCACGGAGAACAGTGCAATGAGCAAACGACTCAAAGAGCTGGCCGAGCAGCGAGAGCAGGCCAGCAACGAAGCCCAGGCCATTTTGGCCACGGCCGAGGCCGACGGCGATCGCGGCCTCAGCGAGGAAGAGCAGACCACATTCGACGGACTGGCGGCCACGGCCACGCAATGCCAAGCCGACTACCAATCCCTCGACTCCCGCGAGCGATCCGCCGCCCAATTGCGTCAGGGCGACGAGTGGGCGCACGAACTCCCGCCACGCCCCGGCCAGCCGCGACCGTCGGCCGGCCATCCGACGTCGCCGGCCCCGCAAGAACACGAAGGCTTCAGTTCGTTCGGCAACATGCTGCAAGCCGTGGCCCATGCCGGCAGTGGTGTCGGTCGGATCGATCAGCGTCTCATCGGTCCGATGGCGGCCGCCTCCGGTCTTTCCGAGGGCGTCGGCAGCGACGGCGGTTTCCTGGTCGGGACAGACACGACCGCCGAGATGATGAAGGCCACGTATGAGACGGGTGTCCTCGCGTCTCGATGCTCGGTAACGCCGATTTCGGCCAACGCCAATGGTCTGAAAATGAACGGCGTCGACGAGACGAGCCGAGCGAGCGGGAGCCAGTGGGGCGGCGTGGTCGCCTACTGGGAAGCCGAAGCCGAAGCCTACACGTCGAGCAAGCCGAAGTTCAGAAAGATCGAGTTGAATCTGAACAAAATGATCGGTCTCTGCTACGCGACTGACGAACTCCTCGCCGATTCGGTGGCACTCGAATCGGTGGTGATGGAAAGTTTCCCGAACGTGTTCGGTTTCAAGCTCGACGACGCGATCTTCCGCGGCACCGGAGCGGGACAACCCAAGGGCATTCTCGCCGCCGGCCCCAAGGTGCAGGTCGCCAAGGAAACCGGTCAGGCCGCCGATACCATCATTTCCGAGAACATCGAGAAGATGTACGCCCGCATGTGGACGCGCAGTCTCGGAAAGGCCGAGTGGTTCATCAACCAAGACTGTTGGCCGCAACTCTTCAAGTTGCACCACGTTGTCGGAACCGGTGGCGTCCCGATGTTCGTGCCTTCGAATGGCCTGAGTGGCGCGCCGTTTGGAACGCTTCTCGGCCGGCCCATTACTCCGATCGAGCAAGCGTCGACCCTCGGCACCGTCGGCGACATCACGTTCTGCGATTTCGGACAGTACAAACTGATCGACAAGGGTGGCATCGAGGCCGCCAGTTCGATCCATGTGCGGTTCCTGTATGACGAGATGACATTCAAGTTCGTCATGCGAACCGACGGGCAGCCGTTGTGGGCCTCCGCGTTGACACCCGCTCAGGGCGACAACGACGTCAGTCCGTTCATCACACTGGCAAGCAGATAGAACAAGCAGATAGAAAGGGGAGCAATCCCATGAATAACATTCTAGTCGAAGGTGTCAATATCGTGCCGGCGTTTCTGCCGGTGGATACGGATACCGATCAAACGGGCGATTACGTATCGCTGAAAAACTACGGTAAGGTCGGCGTGCTGTTTATCAAAGCCGCCGGGACTAACACCGACATCCCGACGCTGACACTGTACGAAGCGACCAGCGTCGGCGGCGATGGTGCCCAGGTGTTGAGTGCTATCAGCACGCACTGGATCAAGCAAGCCGCGACCAGTCTGGCGGCCGTCGGCACGTTCACGAAGACGGCGCAAACCGAGGCGTCAACGATTGTGTTCAACGCAACGTCCGATACGGAGACGTTGGTGGACTATTTCGAGATCAACGCCGACCAGCTCAGCGTCGGCTTCGATTGCATCCGCGTCGACTGTGCGAATGCGGCGTCCGCCGGTTCGCAATACGCCACGCTCATGTACATCATGCTCGAACCGCGGTACATCGCGGACACGGCACTCAGCGCGATCATTGATTGATGCAACGCTTCCTTTTGCAGCCCGGCCGTGGTCGCTCACGTTGCCACGGTCGGGCCGTTACTGAAACTAAAAACCATCGATAACAAAGGACAACCCCGAGATGGATACGAAACTTTATGGACGAAACCAACCAGGCGGCCTCTTCTCCGTTTTGGATCGTGAAACATTCCCGACGGGTAACATTTTCTGGGTCGACGCAACGAACACAACTGCCGGTGAGGACGGCGTTGGCCACGGTCGCAACCCCGACGCCCCGTTTCTGACGTGGGTCTACGCCCTGACGCAAGCGGAGGCGGGCGACACGATCTACCTGATGCCTGGTCATACGGAGACTGTCGGCATTACCGCAGCGGCAGCCGTGACGCTGTCTCTCGCCGGACAGCAGACCATCGGGCTCGGTGGCCGAACGTTGAAGCCGCAGATCCTGATCGACGGATTCGACGACACGTACATCAGCGTAACGGCGGCGGATGTCACGCTCGAAAACATCGCTTTCAGTTCCGGCCATCTCGACGTGGCGATGGGAATAAACGTGGCGGCTGCGGGCTTCACGTTGCGGCATTGCCAATTCCTCGAAAACACCGCCTCCGAGAACTTCCTAATCTGTGTGCTGACGACGGCTGCGGCGGACGACATGCTGATCGAGGGCAACACGTTCTACGGCGTCACGCAGGCGACCGAGTGCATTGAGATCGTTGGCGCGTGTAATCGCGTCACGATCAAAGACAACCTGATCTCGGGTCTGTTTTCCGTGTCGGCCATTTCGGCGACCACGGTTGCTTGTTTGGGCATCGAGATCGACAACAACCGAATTTTCAACGGCACGACCGCCGGAAACGATCTTGCTGGCGCGGTCGATCTCATCACCGCATCGACTGGCATGGTTACCAACAACTTGATCTATCTCGGTGACGATACCGACTGCCTGACCTCAATCGACGCGGACGGATGTGGTCGAGCCGGCAACGTCGCCGCGAACGAATACGTCCAGGAAGCCGGAGCCGCCGCTGCGGTCTCGGCCTAACCAAGGGGGTAACTCGTGGATGTAAAAAAAGCTCACGATGTGGTGACGCTTGCAACTGTCACCTCGGTGGCTGGGGCCGTCAACGCAAACTCGACCGGCGTTCGGCTGCCGTCGAGTATGCAGGCCGTCTCGTTCGTCCTGGACGTGACGGCGGCGGCGACCGATGCCGGTGACACGCTGGATGTCAAAGTTCAGACGATGATCGACGGAACCAACTGGGTCGACGTGATCCATTTCACCCAGGTGCTTGGCAACGGCGGTGCCAAACGGTTTATCGGCAAGATCACGGCGTCGACGGCCGAGACGCTGTTTGCCGATGCGCCTCTTGCCGCTGGTACAACCATTCGCCATCTTCTCGGTGACGAGTGGCGAGTCAACTATGTCCAGGTGGATACCGACTCCGACGCGACGTTTACGTTCACCGTCAAAGCGTGCCCGATGTGATCCCATGAAAAGCACGATCGTTACAGCCGCGACCGTCGAGCCGGTGACCGTTCCGCAAGTGCGCGAGCACAGCAGGATCGACATTCAGGATGAAGACCCGTATTTGGCCACGCGGATTACGGCGGCGCGGGAGGCCGCGGAGGCACGAACGCGATCGGTGTTCATCACGCAGACGTGGGACGATTCGTTCGACGGAGGGTTTGACGATGTGTTGGTTCTGGCCAAACAGCCGGTCCAAAGCATCACCTCGGTGACGTACACCGACACCGATGGTGACACGCAAACGGTTGCGGTAACCGTCTACGAGCTTGGGGAGGTTCACGGGCGTGGAGTCGTGCGGTTGAAGTATGGCCAGGTGTGGCCGACGGATGTCCGGGCACATGCGGATAGCATCGCGGTTCGGTACGTGGCGGGCTACGGCCTCGCCACGGCCGTACCGCAACCGGTCATCGCGGCCATCGAATTGTACGTCTCGCATTACAACGAGGCCCGAGAGGGCGAGACGCCGTTGTCGAAGGCGTTTCAGACGATGCTCGGGCCGTATTGTTTCTATCAGTTTCCAAACCCATAGGGAAATACCATGGAAGTTCGCTGGAATGATACGGGATTGATGTCGGACCTACTAAGACCTGACGCCCTGCGGGCTGTTCGGCGGGGGAGGGCCATCCTAGTGCAAGTTGTCGAGGAAGAGTCGACGAAGCCCGAACCGAAAGCCGAGGTGGTGCCGCAATGAGATCGGGCCGCCTTCGCCATCGTGTCGTGATCCAGCAACCGACGGCCGCCTCGTCGAACGACTACGGCGAGAACATCGACGCATGGGGAACGCTTGACACGATTTGGGCGGATGTGTTTGAGCTATACGGCGACGAAGCGGTGAAGGCGGCCCAGGTGTCACCCGAGGCGACCTTGAGGGTCACGACACGCTACCGAGCAGACGTAACGGAGGCAATGCGGATCAAGTTCGGTGACCGGTATTTGTACCCGGTCGCTCTGATTAAAGATGTGCGAAAAGCGTCGTTGACGTGGTTCTGTCGGGAGGAGCGGTAATGGCTCAACAGATGCTCGACCACATCACGATCAGCGGGATCGACGAACTGAATGAGGCATTTCGGAATATGCCCGAGAACATCGTCAATAAGGTGGTTCGCAAGGCGGTCAAGAACGGGGCGACGGTGTTTGAGTGGTCGATGAAGCGGCACGCGGCGAAGTCACGCGACACGGGCGAGTTGCAGAGATCAATTACCACGGTCGTCAAAACGTATTCGTCGCAGAATGTGGTTTATGCGGCCATCGGTCCGGCATGGGGGGAACAAAGGCATGCACACCTGATCGAGTTTGGGCATAAAAAGCCACACAGCGAAGAACGAGTTGCCGCGCAACCCTACGCACGCCCGGCGGAGGACCAAAACGCACAAGCCGTTGCAAGACTCCTCGAGCTGGAACTGCTCAAGGAAACCGAGCGGGAACTAAACAGAATCCTCAAGGCCGGGTGATGCCATGCCGCAAACACGGATGGTTTACAAACTGAAAAACACGACAGCGGTGACCGACATCGTGGGCGCGAAGGTGTTTCCGGTCATGGCGGACGACACGACGGCATTACCCTATATCACCTATCAAACGATCAGCGACCAAAGCATCAACCATGCCACGGGGGCAACCGAGACAAACCGTTGCCGTATCCAAGTTGACGTATGGGCCTCGACCTACGCGGGCGCGAAGGCACTTGCAAAGGTCGTGAAAACGGCATTGAAAAGCTGGACGGACGCGACCGGCGACCCTGTGATATCGAGTTGCCATTATGAGAACGGAAACGATCTGTCCGAGTCCCTGTCGCCCGGTCAAGAGCGGCGCGACTATCGCGTCAGTCAAGATTACTTTGTGTGGTATACGCCAGCAGCATAAGGAGCCAATAACATGGCAGGCGAAAATGATGGTTTTAACGGGTCGACGCTGAGCTTCTCGCCGATTGCTGGCGATGCGGCTGTTTTCGGCGGGCTCCGTTCCCTGGAGTTTAGCGAGTC
>Ga0307928_10004567_pt1 | contig 10491 bp, 13 predicted proteins | sample AceLakmetagen232_FD_201815 | JGI IMG/M metagenome (GOLD analysis project Ga0307928, IMG submission 201815) | Saline water microbial communities from Ace Lake, Antarctica - #232 | ecosystem: Environmental > Aquatic > Non-marine Saline and Alkaline > Saline | place: Antarctica: Ace Lake...
AGTTGCCACATAAGCCATAGCAGACGCCGCCCGGGCCTTCATGAGGTTTTCTGTGGAAAGCTTGGCAACATTCTTCGGTAGCTTATACGACCCCTGCTTTTCCACCTGTGCATTGAATTCCTCAAGGAGGGGGATTTCCACCCCTGCCGGTATAAAACCACAGTCAAAAACCTGCCCCGTGATTTCAACCTTGCGTTCCTTCCTCTGTTTCACGTTCATAAATTCAGACATGTAACCTCCCAACAGTTACCCCATAGGAGAGTGGGGCGGCGGCGCATGGGTTGCGCTGTTCGGGCCAGGTCCCTAGCCGCCCCACGGATGGAAAAGATCTTATGCGTCATCCGATATGATCAAGAGCTGATCGCCTGCGGTCCTGTCGGTGTCAAGCTCGGCCTCAAATTCAAAGGGAACTTCCATGGCCTGGTCCGCATCACCACTTTTTTTGAATGCCATGTTGAGGGCACTTGCAATGTATGCCTTGTAAATCCACAGGGTCTTTGTCTGCATGACGGTTGCAATATATTCAATGTTTGTAAATCTGAGGTCCACATCTCCGACCGTTATGAGTCCACCGGTGGAAAATGTGACAGACGATGACGGGGTGTAAGTGGTTTTGATGGTGAGGTTTTGAGATTCGGTTGTAAATGCGCCCGATTCAAAACATATGATTCCCCACTTATCATTGCCGTTTTTAACGGTTATATAGTCAATCTCCTCGACTAATGTTGCGTTCGTTCCACCTACAACACTGGTGAGGGTGGGACATGTTCCGTCACCCATCTGTTTGTCAAACTCGATGAATTCGTTATATGCCCAGTCCCCGGATGCTACCACATAATCATGGCCCACTACCTCAGAGTTTGCTATATCCGTTACCGTGTCCAGTCCCCCGCCTCTGAGCTTGTCGATTATGGACGGAACAAGCTCAAGTAAAGTAAATGATACCTTGGCTGTGTGCATCCCAGCCTGTCTTTTACATGCAGGTGCATTGTCTGATTCGGTCTTGATAAACTCAATGATTTCCTCAACTGATACCGCCCTGGCAATTCCAAGGTTGTCCCAACTGGACCCACTGTTAAGGGACACCTCGACCTTTGCCGATCCCATCCATAATTTATCCTCATTCTGTACTGACGTTGCATAAGTTGGCATCGTTTGTCTCCTTCTTTATCTTTTTTTCTTCGGGCTTAGGCGCTACCGCCTTGACCCTCTTAATCACTTTCCGTGGCCATTTTATCCGCATAATTGATCTCCTAAAAATCCGTGGAACTGGTGACATATTTAATGGTGAACTTCATTTCCGTGCCGCCCACCTTCTTGTCTGCCTGGACAATATCGCTGGTTTCATCCTCTATCAGAGATGTACCGATTGCCAAATTTCCCCAGGTGTCATTATCCATAAGACACTTGCGAACATCAGAGATACAATCCCTCATCTTGGTTGATGCCGTGGACCCTGAATAATGTATTTCAAGCTCAAGGTTAAGCTCATTTGAGGTCCGTCCGGTAACCGGGCCCTCGTAAGTATTACCACGATCCCGCCATACAATCCCCGGCAACTCGGCATCCTCAAGGGGTGTTGATCGCCATTCAAAGACATGGTTGCCAAGATCTGTTTGATGGCCGTTCGTTTTCAGGATCGCCTTTAAGGCTGTGTCAATAGCGGTGCATAATGTTTGCCGTTTGCTGCTCATGATTCAGCCTCGTCCTGGCTCAGGATAAGGAGAGTTGTCCCAGTCCCGCCAGGCTGTATACCGATGATCTCATACACTGTAGTTCCCCGGGTGATAGTATCCCCATGGTTAGCAATATCAACAACGTCCGATGACATCACCAGGGCCGTAGGGGCCGTTGTCTCTACCTCGTTTGTGGCAGGATTAAGGGACTCGTATGGGTCCGTAGGAATACCCTTGATAGTACGGGCTTCCATTCCTGCCGGGGCAAGGGTCAGATCATCCGAAAACTCGTCGTTGTTGAAAAACGTGTTATCAAGATCTGCTATGATGTCGGTTTTCAGTGTCATATCGTCCCTAAGTAGGAGAGGGCCGGAGCCCTCCCCGTGTTTGTATGCCCTTGATTACGAGGTCATGTTGGACATGAGGTATGCAGCCGCAGAGAAGACAATCACCTCGTCGGTGTTATGCCTCACCCTGTAAATATCGGATCGGATCGCGTCTTCATAGTACTGCTCAACAACCGGATCGGACGGACTGTCTGCTGTCCAGATCATTGATCGACCTACACACGGTTCCTTGGGGTTCCATCCCTGCGTTGCAACTTTCGCAACCATGGCATACTCGGTTCCCCAGATGCTTGTTGTAGCAGTGGCCTTGCCTTTCTTCCCAGCATCATAAACGGCATCACCAACAAGGATTTTCTCAAGCCCAAAATACTGAGCGAGCAGATTCTTTTGAGCCTCAAACCCGAGAGTGAGGTGGGCTTGTGTGTACTGGATGTAGTCTTTGATTTCAGCCGCAATCATGGCATTATCAAAAACGGATCGGCTGCAAATAAAGGCATTAGGTTCAATACCAGTCGCATCCCTGATAGTGTCAACCGCTGTCTTCACGTTAGCACGGGGGGTTGCTGTTGCGGATGTATCCCACTCAATACCAATGGCGTGAGCGGTGAAGTTAGTCGTATTGAAAAGCAGATCCTTGATGCGCTTCTCTCTCCACCTGAGGACAATCTCCATGGCTCTGAGTGTCGCCACTTTTTCAGCATCGAATAAATACGCATACATCTTGCGTTCGACCTCATCGAGCGGGGATTCAAAACCGTATTCCTCGCAGTTGTATGTCCCGGTTTCCCACTCAAAATCATCTCGGGTATATCCAGATTTGGGGGCCCGTTTAATGTCAGGAAGCTTCAGAAGTGCTTCCAGGGGGATGACCGGATAGTCTGCTGATTTCTCCGCGACGGGAAAAGATGGCAAACAATCAAGTCCTATAAATCTTTTTCGGCTCTCTTCCAGCGCGTACTCATACGCAAGCTGTCCGAGGTCCGGCCTCTGTACCGTGGTTGAATTTGTTGGTCTCATCTCATAACCTCCTTATGTGGTCCTGAGTTTGCGGGTATATTCAAGCCAGGTTGCCGTCAGATACATATAATCCGTGGTGTGAGCAACAGGAGTAAGCCCGATTGTCATTGTCTGTGCAGTGGTAGGAATATCCGCCGCAGCTATGGTTGTGAGCTTTTCCCCGAAGGTGGCCGTCTGGTTGGTTGCTGATGTGTCAACTACCTTTGTGTCACCCTCGTTGAAGAAGGTATCCACGGTGAATCCCACGGCGTCATTGGTGCTGATACTTGCAATCCTGGTGTGGAGTATAAGGGCCTTAGAGGTGTCAATGTCAGGTGGTAACGGTATGGATGTTACGATCTGGTCGTTGTTGGCATTGGCCCAGGAAATCCGTTGACAACCATCGGTAGCCGCATTGATCGCCTCAAGGATCGGCGTTGTATCACTTGCCAAAATTCCACCATTGGCTGCGATTGCCCCAACATCAAAATTGGTCGCCTCCCGCCAGACATTAATGGGAATCCCGATGAAGCTTTGGGCGCTCAGAAGGTCGGTATAAATCTCACCAAGAGCCCCCTCAACGGTTTCCTCGGTGGTCTGCAATGCGGCGTCGGCATACGATATCGTCCCAGCCGTAGATGAAAGGACCGGTGATACGATGATCTCGATAATCTCTGCCGCCGTAGCACACAGAGTTTTCCCAACGCCGATTGCTGAACCGGTGGCACTATCGGACGCTTTACCATCAGCCGCGCCGTAAATTGTAGCACCAACTGCCCAGGTATCAGCGGCTTCGATTTCCATTGTACCGCCCCAGGTGAACAGCTTGACCGCTACAGGGATTTCGTTTGCTGCTGCGTGTTCCGTGACACCAATTGCCGCTTCACCGGCGTCTGCATATATAACGTCGATAGGGGCCTGTGATCCGCCGGTATCAACCTTGACCCTGCGATGTGCTTCGAGGGCTCCCCCTGCCATGAATGTTACGACTCCGTCAGTGTACGGCATTATGCACCTCCTTTGTTCATGGCCTGGATATAGGCCGCGTGTTCAACGGGGTTGGCCCTGGCGATTGCCTGGATGGCATCACCCTTGCCGCACTTGTTGGCTTCCATGTGATCCTTGACAAGGGCCTCAAAGCCCTTCTTTTCCTTCGCGCCTTCACCGGTACCAGCATCAGTCTGAGCCCCGGGAATAACCGGAGTACCATCAGCGTTAAACGCCGCAAGGTTGGATGCGTTCTGCACCCTCACCGCCGCTATGATCTTCGTTGCAGCCTCCGCCCCGGTGGTTTTACCGTCTGCGATGAACCCTGCAATCAGGGCCTCATGGCCTGGAAGGGTCTGTGCCTGCACATCGGCGATGCGCTTCTGTTCTGCCGTCGCTCCATCGGTTGTGCCCGCAAGCTGCCCGATACCACACCAATCCTTAGCCCCGGTCTGATATCCCGCCAGGAATCCGGCCTTTGAGCCTTCCTCTGCTATAGCGGCATACGCGTCCGGGAACTGTGCTTTCAATTCCGTAGTAGTCATATTCGTACTCCTTTTAATGTTGCGTTGACTTTTGAAAAAGCCTGATACTCTGCCATCTCCCCGATGGAGCCATGGGCCTGGTCAAACGTGCGGATACCATCCACAAGACCAGCCTCGACCGATTGTTGACCAAGGAATACACGCCCCTCGGCCATTGTGGAGATCACCGCCTCCACCGATACGCCCCGGAATTTTGCAATGTCCGAGACGAAAATTGAATAAAGATAGTCAACGCGGGACTGGAGAATTCCTTTGTCCTCTTCGTTAAGCTCGCCGCCCGCGTCAATGTGCTTATATTTCCCGGCATAAAATTTTGTCTCATCCTCCCAGTTGTCTGTATAATGGGTCAGGATTACCCCGATATGCCCGATGGTGTTTGTCTGCCCCGAGATATATACCTCATGTGCCGCCGCGCCTATCCACATTGCAGCCGATGCCATGATGCCGTCACAGTATGTCATAATAGGTTTCTGTGCCCGTGCCTCATAGATCTGTGTTGCGAGTTCCTGCACGCCCAAGACTGACCCACCGGGGCTGTGAACCAGGAGCATTATAGACTTGACCGACTCATCCCTTACCGCCGCATCGAACGACGCCGATATATCGTCAACATCTGCGCCGCCGATAAGGAAGCTCATGAATGAAGATCCCTTTGTGATCGGCCCGGTAATCGGTATGAGTGCCACGCCGTCTTGGATAGTATATAATCCGGAGGCCTGAGCTGCCCCGAATGAGTCAATGCTTGCCTGTATTTTTTCCCACTCCACCTTCTCACCCTTCAGATGCGTTGCATATACCTGCCGGATCTCGCTCAGGCATTCCGGTGAGATAGCCCACGGGCTTGTAATTATATCCAGGAGTTTCATTCGTCATTCTCCTTGCTTTCTGGTTCCTCTGCCACGGCTTCGACAATAAGTCCGTCGGCCTTCCGTGCGTTATTTTCCTTGACGGTCTGTCTATGGTTTGATTCCCAATCTCCGCCGGTCATCTCTGCCGTAATTTCCGCCAGAGGAGACACGCCCATTTTGTTTCTCAGTTCGGCGGCCTTGATCTCTTTTAACTCGTCAATCTGGCCCTTGGCAGGTCCGATCCATTCAGACCCTAGATATGCCTGCCGTAGGATCGGGTCTGTGAAAAAGCCGGGTGCATATATCCTGCCGGAACTGACTGCCTCATACATCCAGACCTCATAAATAATTTGGTGAAAATTCTCAACCAGCCAGGACCGCTCCATATAAAAGTATTTCCATGCGTCAAGAAGGGATGCCCTGGCCGCACTGTATGAAGACGTGAAATGTTTAATCAGGATCTCAAAAGGTAGATTAACCGCGACCCCGATCTGTCGAAGTATGGCCTGGACGAACACGTCAAAGGAGGTATTCGGCCTGCCGGGGTTTGTATCGTGGATCTTGTCACCTTTCGCAAGCTCAACGATCGATCCATTGCCCATCTTGTAATCATCATCCGTACTCTGCGCCCCTGTTTCCTCAGAAAATGCCGACATGTCAAGCCCGGTACCGCCTGATTCAGATTCGATAAATACCGTGAACATGCCCGATACAACGGCGGCCATTAGTTCGGCGTCCGTATAATTGCCAAGCTGTTTAAGCGGCTCGATCACTGCCGCAAGGTCAGGAATCCCGCGAGACTGGCCGGGCCTATCAAGAGACGCCAAGTGTATAATATTCGGCAGGCCGGTCCTGCTACCATAGGCCGGTATAGGGGCCAACCATTCACGGCTTTTATAATCCAATGATCCGGGATGCTGTTTCAGGATGTGATAAAACCTTGGGGCCCCTGCTGAGTTCTTTTCTATGCCACCGGCCAGCGTTGAAGTGTTTCGCACATTATCCTTATTGCAAACACGGTCCGCTTCGATCATCTGGAGCCTCAGGGAATAAGGAAACCATAATGGATTGACACCGGGTGCGCGGGTAAGTTGTATGAAATGGTCACCATTGAGCCGCGACATCTTATAGGCCATGCGGGATAATGCGTTCCCGTTGTGGGTCCGTGCCGCGTGGCAATTCTTACTCCCCCAGAATAACCGCCATTCTCTTTCCGTGCTTGACTCCCACAAAGAGGCCTGATCGTCATTGAATGGTAACACTTCCCGGTCAATACGGGACTGTAATTTGATACCGGTCCCAACCACATTTATGGTCTTGGTGTCAATAATACCCTTGGCCAATGGATTGTTATAATAGAGATCCCGGCTGCGCTCTATTAAATCAGGAAGATCGGACAGTGTATCCGCATCAGCACTGCCGGACCTGGCCGCCCACATCTTGGTAGCCCTCCGTGACTTGGATGCACCAACGAACATACCAGCCGCCGCCATCTGTGCCCTGGCCTTTAATCTCTGCTGCGCCTTCACGGGATCGAAATAGCCAACAACTTTATCAGGTAGGGTCTGTGTCACCTTCATCTTCCCGCGTGGCGTTTTTATCATCATGAGGGTGTCACCCCTTTAACGCGCATACCGCCGCCCGTCATAAGTTTCTTTTCGTTCCGAAGGTTCTTGAGTACATTAAGTATTTCAATGGGCGACAGTTTTGTTATGCTGCGATCACTGATAGTATAAGATACGGCCCCGGCTGATTGCTTCAGAGCTTCCTTGTATATATCAATCATCTCGTCTATCTCTTCAACCGTGTCAAAACTATATATGCTTTCCGCCATATCAACTCCTATTATAGCATTAATCTTAGGTTAATCATAGTTTAATTCCTGAGTTAATTGTCCCGCGCCGCCTGGGTTGTCTGCCCTGTGTTGCCGCTGGTTTGCCTGCCCTCTTTTGGGCCACATCAACACGCCGCAAAAGGTTGAGTCCACCGCCCGGAAATTCAGGATCTACACAGGCTGCGGCCATGCACTCGCTGTCAAGGAGGTCGTTTCGCCTGGAGCCGATCTTTACCCACGCTTGGACGCCCTTATCATTGACCCGCTTTTCCTCGGCCATGATGTGTTTGATATATTGTTCATCCGTTTTACTGTGCAGATACGCCCCGCCCGGCTCTTTTTTTACTGCCAGACCGAGCCGGTAATGGAAGTTATCTTTTAGGCGTTCCGTGTTAAGGGATATGATCTGTAAGCCACCCGGCAAAGCCTTCCCGGATGGTGTGCGTTCCCTCGGTTTGCCGATGCTCATTGTAGTAGCCATGGGGTGAGATGATCCCTTGGTGCCCCACACCCTCGCACCTCTGCCGATGCCATTATCAATAAGCCATAACTCTGTTTCCTCTGTCATGGTCAGGCCCTCGTCATACCCCTCACCGCCTCCGGTATCCACACAAGCCCGCCAGATCCTCATGGACTTCTTTTCTTCGCTGCCATCGACCGGATAGGATGCGTTGAATAGCATATCTTCAACATCCTCCCAGGAGGGGAGCTGACCGTAGTGGATGAGCCAGGATGTATAATCCCGAGCCCATGCCCGGACTGCAAACCAGAATCCATACTTCTGCACGTCCACGCCAGCCGTTAAGCAGACCGCATCCAGGGGAACCGTCTGTGGTGGTAGCTCCGTTATTGCCTTGGACATCAGAGACGCCGAGCTTGTGACAACTATCCTTTTGAATGGTTCGGCCAGGGTAGAGTTAATGAACCCCTGTAGTTTCCTGATATCACTCTGGCACCCTATCCATTCACGGACGAGCTTTGAGATATCTCCTGACTTACCCAGGAGGGAATAGAGCCGGTTGACATGAAAGCCTACCTTGCGCCGCTTCGTTACCTCTGTCCTTGGTATGGATATCCCTTGTTCTACTGCTGCATTCTTTTCAAGGGTGGTCCAGAGTTTTCCACATTCCCCGCACTGATACCGCGCATCCTCGATCTGTTCATCCGTGGCCTTCCTGCCACCCTTCCAGATTACGCCGCCGAGCTTGTGCGCCTGGCCGTCATCGCCACGGTATAATCCCTCATCGAATCCAGATGAATATTTGGGGCCCCATCTGAGGGGTTGATATTGTCCGCAATGCGGGCAGGGTACATGCCAGTCATAGATCACGTCACAGGATTTGAGTTCCTTTGTGATGTTGCCCTCTTCGATGGTGGGAGTTGAGAGGATCCCAATCTTCCGATTGTAATATGATTCAGTCCGCTCAATTCCGAGGCTAATCGCAGAGGCTTCCTTCGTATTTATGTTATATCCTGGCTTGTCAACCTCGTCGAATATGATAACCTGTATCGGTCTGGAGGCCAACTTTGCAATGGACGAGGCCCAGGCCATGGCCACAAAAGTCTCGTTCATAAGGGATATCTCTTTCTGATTAAATTTGTCACGGATAATCAATTTGGATAAATCAGGAGAGCTTGAAAACATCCGCTGTATTCGTTCCTTGCTCATATACAGGGCGGTATCTTCATCGGCCATGACAATCATAATCGGGCAATTTCCATCATGGGCCCGTTTACCTACCACGGATATCATGCCTTCCGTGCCTGCCACCTGTGCAGATTTACACAATACAACTATCTCAACCTCGTCGTCATCAAAGGCATTCATGACCGGGACAAGGTAAGGGGTGCGGATAAGACGCAAGGGTCCACGTTCCTCAGAGGGAGCGGACAGGGTGCGGTACTTCTCGGTCCATTCCGAGGTGGATAATTCTTCAGGCGGGGTCCAGTTTGTTACTTCCGCCTCACGCCATTCAATTTTTCTTGCTGCTTGCGCCACTCTTTTTTCCTTTTGTTGCCGCCTTCTTCACGGCTTTCTTTTCAGCCTTACCCTTGGGACAATATTTCCCCTTGCGTGCGTATGCGTCCCTGAGCAATCGGACACGCTGCTTGATGATATCCTTCATCTGGCCCCGAGGTTTCCCCTCCAGTATCGGCGGTAATGTATTTGCGAACGCCTCAAGGCCGGAGGTCACAATCGACACGCGCCCGGCCCATTCAATCTCGATATCCTGCCAAGCAACAAGCTCCTCTTGCAGTTGCTTATTTTTTATCTCTTCCCCTGTCGCCTTCTGCCACCAGTATAATCTTTTGGCCTCGTTCATGCTTTCGTCGCCTGACTCTGCCATGGCTTTATCAAGCCAGATGTTTTCCAGCCACCAGGCATGAACAGATTTCAGGTTCCAACTGCCCCGGCCCATGTTCGGGCATCCGGCCTTGGCCCAGTACTGTAGCGTTCGTGTAGTAACGTCAAAGAAGTTGGCCGTGTCCGTCGTGGACAAGATAAGGACTCCGCCTATCTGCGTGCTTTCCGTATCCCTTTCGGCCTGATCCTGTTTCAATTCTGACTCAAGAACATCGAATACCTTGAGTTCTGATTGGGTGAGCGTCTTACCGCCCGAGACTTTGGACAGTAGGCTGTGATACATTTTGAGTTTTGCCTTGCTGCCGAGTTCTAGGATCTCGTCAATGGCCTTATCGTTCATGCTGTTTCCACCTATGGCCGCACTTCGGGCACTCAATCACCTGTTCGTTTTCCTCTCCGTCCGGTTGCCCTGGTAGTTCCAGCGGGGCCAAGAGGCCTTGGAGTTCCTTGGTATCAAATCCGGTGATCAATATATTAAAATCCCCGGTGTCCAGTTCAATAAGTAGGTCTGATAATTTCTGAAAATCCCATTCACCGCTGTTCTTATTCAGTGCGATGTTGAGAGCCTTTTCCTTTGCATCGTCAAGGTCCACCACTGACACATCTATTTTTTTATGACCCAGTTCACGCATTACCTTGAGGCGTTGATGACCGCCAACAACATTGCCGGTGCGTTCGTTCCATATCACCGGGTCGATATAATCAAATTCCAGGATGGAAACCTTGAGCTTTTCGTATTCGATATCTCCGGGCTTTAAATCCTTGCGCGGGTTATATGCAGCCGGGCGCAGGCTTTCAATATCTACCGCTTCGATCCTCATGAGTGAAATTCCTTGCAATGCGAAGTGACTATTTTGAGCCAAAAGGAGGCGAGTATTGCGCGTCTTTGTCTC
>Ga0307928_10004568_pt1 | contig 10491 bp, 6 predicted proteins | sample AceLakmetagen232_FD_201815 | JGI IMG/M metagenome (GOLD analysis project Ga0307928, IMG submission 201815) | Saline water microbial communities from Ace Lake, Antarctica - #232 | ecosystem: Environmental > Aquatic > Non-marine Saline and Alkaline > Saline | place: Antarctica: Ace Lake...
GTGGGCAGTGTCCACACAGCGCATGAGTAGTGCGTTCAAAAATGCAATTGAACCAATGACAGAGCAGGCAAAAAACCTGCTTTCACAAGTCAATACAATTCTTGAGGTCAGGAATAAACTCAAAGCACAAAGTGTGCCAGCATTAGCGAGCCAAGCTGAGGAAATAAGCAAAGAGTTTATGAACCCAGAATCGACACTGGAAAAGTGGACTGCTATACGCGAGAAGACGCGACAGTGGGTTGAGGATTGGCAGAAGGCCAGTGACAGAGACCCTTTGCCAAAGTCAATGCAGGGTGGATACGACAAACTTCTTGACACAGTACAGGCAATAGGAAAGGCCAGTAAGAGCTACATCGAAGACCTTATGGAAAAAGGTGTCAAGACAGAGGAAGAATTGCTTGCGCTCGAGGAGAAGAGGCTGGTGGCAGCAAAGAAGGCAACCGAAGAGGCTAAAAAACTAAAAGCACTGGATAAAGATTCTGCAGAGAAACAAGGGAAGTTGATCAAAGAGCAGGAAAGAATAGAGCGCCGGATGCGCAAGCAGGCAGAGCTTGACCTGAAGAATATCCGCGATAGAGAAATTGCGCTATCGAAAACCGTTAGCAACAGACTTACTGTGGAGAGTGAGATTCGCAAGGCGATCATCAAAGACCAGATCGCATTCTACGAAGAGCAGGAGAGCGCAGAAGGGGCACTCGCAGAGGACCGCGTAAAGTTTGCGAAGCAGGCAAGTAGCGCACGCATGCGCCTGCTTGAGGAAGAGCGCGACTTCAGGCTTGAGAGTATCAAGCGGGCGCATGACGCAACTATGGAGTTCGGTGATCTCACGGTTGAACAGATCGACGAACAGAAGCGCAAGTATATAATAATGGCGCAGCAGGTCAGGCAGGAGTTTAACATCAAGGTTAAGCAAGAAGTAAACCTTGTTGTGCAGGTCGAGCAGGAGCGGTTCAAAGAACAGATGAATAGTGTCTTTTCACACATGAACACATCGTTGACCGCGTCTATGCAGATTGCCGGTTCGATCATGGATAAAAATGTATCGGACACAATCAAGAGCGTGTCATCAAGTGTTTCCGGATTACTCAGCTCGATTGGTGATAGCGCAGAAAATGAGATGGTTGGTTTCCTCGGCAACACCGTTGGGTTCATCGGAGAAGCAATTGGTTTTCTTGATGAATACGCAGATATATTCGGAACAAAGGCGCAGGTGTCTGCGATTGCGTTCAGTGAAGAAATGTCAGACGTTGAGGATGTTCTCTTTCGAGTCAAAGAAATGACGCGGGACTGGCTCGCACAGGTTGGTCTATTGGATCTGTCGGCGTTGAGTGTTGCAGAGCTCAGAGATATGCAGCAGGATGTCCAGGGCAGACAAGTGTCCGACGTTAGACAGATTACCGGGGCCGATAGATTTACGGCGGCAGACATCGGTGCTCTTACTGGATTTGGTGCAGGAAAATTTGACACTGGCGCAGAAAACCTATCGAAAACTATTGGGTTGGCGTTTGCAAATAAGAACGCGTTTGGGACTGACCCAAGCCAGTACTTTGATGACGCGGTAAAAAAAGGTTGGGTTACGTCGGCAGAAGGCGAGTTGATGAAAAAGATGTTTAGCGGGCTCACCGAAGGTCTTGGTGCTGACTTTTCCCCGGCGCAGGCTTCCGCCGTTGTGGGCACAAGGGTTTCGCAGGCGTTAGCCGTTGTTGGTCCTTCGAGCCAGTCTGCAATTCAGTCAGGACGAATAGGTCAGGAGATAGCAGGAAGAACGCCAGGGTCCGGTGTTGATTCCATGGCGTCAACATCGAAAGATGATTTCCTTGCCGATCTCGCAACAGAAGTCGCGGCTGGTCGAATAACCGAGAAGGAAGCACATCGCAGACGGTACGAAGCATCGAATGGGATTGGTGATTTTGAAAACAGGTCCTGGGGTGGACAGCCCACTAAAGACCACTTTGCACCCAACGAACAGGTTGGATATGAGACAGCGTATCGGAACTACAAGGAGCCCGACCAGGCTGGCGGTGCTGGAGGAATATCAGCATCTACACCGGCAATCTTGAGCCCCTCAATCCCCACCTTCGACGATGTGCAGACCGGTGTTGTCAACGCGATCAACGCGGCTGGCGCAGGGGGAGTCGTGGAAATGCGCTTCCCGGATGTACTCAACGTGTATGTCCAGGGGGATGCAGTTTCAGTTGAAGCGGCTGGCGCAATGGGCGCGGCCCTCGGAACTCAGATATCAGATTACACGCAGTCGCAAGGAGTAAACATAGAATGACAACGCCAGCAACACTGTCCGGTGTGACAAGTAGTCTAAAAATCGATGGTGTGGATATGCACAGCTTCGGAATGCTCGTTGCCGATATCGACAACCCCGTCCCCAATGTGAAGCCGTCACAGATCGATGTGGCGGGGATAGACGGGGTGCTGGACTTCTCGAAAAATTACCAGGCGCGGTACATCACGATCAAAGGTAAGATTGTTGCTGACAATCAGACACAGTTACTCGCAAACATTGACAGCATACAATCAACGCTGAGGCTTCGTGAGGATCTGAAAAGTTTTCTACTCGTGTTCCAGAACCAGACAGACCGCTACTGGACATGCCGGTATACCGGGCAGTTCCCTATCAAAATCGAAGGGGTGTGGAGAAAGAACCGCATTGCCAATTACTCGTTGCGGCTCTTCTGTGTCAAGCCGTATGCGGAGGCAACCGCTGTCACAACCGAGACGGTGTTTATGACTCAGTACAAGCACCACCTGTTGTCGAACACCGGGACCGTCAGGAGTCCGTTGTCGTACCGGTTAAGGGCGCGGATATATCCAAACATACTTGAGTCGGTTGCGGGAGATGCGAGCGAAGACAACACTCTGTGGACTCTGAGTAACTGCACTGGAACAAACGAAGCCAATGCCGCGTTAATCGTGTATGGGGCAGCAGCCCCAAGGCTTACGCAGGTTGCGGGTGGCGCGTATTATGCGGAGATTGATATCACCGCACAGATCACCACGACAAAGAATTATGTGCTTGGGGCATGGTTGCGCGGTTCGACTGCTCCCCCCAGCCATGTGTCGAAACTGCAGGCCATAATGGCTGGGGCAACGGATCAGGAAGCCACATACAGTTCTACAGTGAGTGGATACAAATTCGAGTTCTTGAAGCTGACTGCCGCACAACTCACGGGGATGACGGCTATCAAGTTCCGGCTCTATCACGACGGAACCGACGCGGTAATTTTGATCGATGGGTGCTTTGCATATGAGATAACAGCAGCCGAAGCCGCAGACAGCGACTACTTCCCTCCGCCGTACATGACCGAGCCGACTGGTGATGACTACCTGCCGCCGAAGAATCCAAACTTGACACTCATGCGTAATATCAACTTGTACCCGCAGAAGAATGGGGAAGCAGTACAAGGAACCGGGAGAGCGGCGTGGCGCACAGATAGCGTTGTTGCATCAGTAAGCGTTGTTACTGATCCGCTTGCGCCAGAGAAGCAGAACCTGTTGGTAGCGGGAACTGACCTGCTGACAAATCCCGTCTTTAGTCCGTATGTTTTTACTACGGGGGGGAAAGTTTTGCAGGTTAGCATGGACACGCTCATAGAAGTTCTTGGCAGCGGAAATATCTTTGTCGTTCTTGTTGGGTATGACGAAAACGGAACGGCTCTTGACAATATTGCAACAGAGCAGATTTATGTTTCGGACGATTGGACAACAGTGCAGTTTGAGACAGAGATTCCAGATTGGGCATCGCAGGTCAGCGTGGAAATTTCATCTGGTGATGATGTTGATGTGAGGGGAAACATACGCGATATCATGCTGGTTGAGGTGGCCGCAACCGGTGGCGCTTACAGTTCATATGTTGAGCCTGATCCTGTCGAGCAGAGCATTACGATTGACGCACTCAATGAGCACGATATCTTTGAGGTCAACAATGAACGGTTGACGGCGCTCTTTGCTGACTTTCCAGCTGCCTCTGCCAATGGCATGCAGTACTTCGATGGGGACCGTATCACTATTGAGCCTGGGAGTAATTACCTGCGGTATACAGATGCGAGAGCAGGCACACAGGACCCCGAAGCGCAGAGCTGCGGCGCATGTTACGTTGACATATCCTACCGGAAGAGGTATCTGTAATGTCCCCCGAGACACCGAAGCCGCTGAACTACATGGTGGAAATACTCAACGCCGCTGGGACCAAAGTGGGCCAGCTTGACCGGACCGAGTGCCGCTGTCGCGTCCGCCGTGAAATCAACGCGTCGTGGGGTGTCACACTGCAGTATCCAATTCCGAAAGAGCCATATCTCGAAGATAAAAGTGCGTTGCTCGATGTGCAGGGCGGGCAACTCAGGATAAAAAATGTGGACGACTCCACCGACTACCAGATTTTTATTATGCAGCGACGGCAGCGGATCCGGCACGGAAATATCATAGAGGTAGTTGTTAATGGCTCGCATATCTCACAAGTGACAATGGGGCGAGAGATGATCAACTCGACTCTCCAGTTTGTAAACTTGTCATTGTCGGCGGCAATCGATGTAGTGCTGGGGTACAGCACAACCTACAGCGGGGGAACAGTCACAGGTGGATCAGGTAGGATCAACCTGATGGTGGCCTGGGAGAGCGTCTTGGGCGCACTGCAGAAGGTGCTCAAGCTGGCAGATGTTGAGTATACAGTCGATGAGGTGAATAACGAAATAGATGTGCAGACACTGCTCGGGACAACTAAGTATCTCGAAATCCGACCGGACCGGAACCTGCGCCAGATTGACAGGGTCTACTCCGATGATAAGATATTCAATAAAATCTATGGCGTAGGCGGTGGTCATCCACCAAGCACCATTGCGGGGGCACGGCATATCGTCGATGGGATATCATCGCAGATCATCACGTGCGCGCATAATAAATTGGTGCCGGAAAACGACGCTTGGAACACAGACTATAAAATCAAGTTTGTGACTGGCACACTGTCCGGGTCCGCGTTCGCGATCACCGACTGCACAACCGAAACCGACAAAGACACGGTGACGGTTTCGGGTGATATATCTGCGGGCGCGGCGGGTGATAAATTTGTGATAGTAACAACCGCTGGTGTTGAGGTTGACTACCTGATCGCTGGCACCGCTGCCAACGAGACGCGGCACATGAACACGCGCATGTTCGGGATAACAAATTTGCTTGAGACTCCCGCGCTTGACGGGACGTACACCGCAGGTTTGTGCGAGGATTGGTCTCTTGAGGGGACGCCATCAAAACTTGAAAACACAAACCCCACGTACACCAAGTACGGTAGCAAATCGCAGATAATAACCGCCGACACTGGCAACGAGGGAATTTCTCAGAGCGCAGTTGTCACCAATGGCCAGTACTACAACGCAACTGCCTGGGTGTACGTGGTGAGCGGTGTTGCCATGTTGCAGTTGTCAGACGGCGTGAGCATCTACCAGTCGGTGACAACCGGCACCGGGTGGAAACGGCTTATGATCTCAGAAAAAATGGAATCGGCAACGGCAACAGTTGGGCTGATTTCATTCGCATCGGCAGCAGAGTTCTACGTCGATGCGGTGCAGATCACAAATGGAATATTTGTCAAGACGTTCTCAGACAACACCGACAAGTTGCAGCTGTGGTTCGAGACATACAACAAACTGATAACCCAAAAGGATCCACATGCACAATACCAATGTCGGTTCATCGACTTGTACCGAACCGATCCGCTCAAGTATCCATACGAGCAGATTACACTGGGCGATTATGTGTACGTGACAGATGAGGAAATCGGTATTGACCGGGTCTCGCTCCGCGCTCGAGTTCTCGATTGGAACGTATTTAAACCCGAATTGACAGAGCACACCATATCAAACCTATGAGGATAAATGGCAGAAATCACACAGACACTCGCTGAACAAATGATGTCTCTGGAGCGCAGGATCACCGGAGCATCAGAGGCTCTCGTTGATTATGAACGCAGGTTGGTGACTGTGGATCCGGAAGCCGACCAGGTTGGGACAGCACAGCGAATCGTTGTCAAGGGTGAGACCTACTATATCAAGGCCGATGGCACAGCGATTCTTAACAACGTGCGCGGGACCGACTTCATAAAAACCGGGTGGCCAGAAGTGCCGGGCGTGACACTATCGTTTGACAACGGGACGCGCACACTGACCGTCACCGATGGCGGATCTGCGATCTACTATATCAACGGCACCAAGTACACACTCGGGGGAAACAAAACGGTTGTCATTGACGATACGGAGGGGGAATGGTTCGTTTACTTTGACGGGGCCACACTCACAGCATCACAGACGCCGTGGAACATCACCGATGATAATATGGCGTTTGTAGCAACCCTGTACTGGGACGCAACCAACAATGTCCAGATTCTCCTCGGGTATGAATTTCACAATTACGCTATGTCGGCGGCAACACATAACCGTCTACACCATGCTGGTGGTGCTGCCTGGGAGAGAGGGCTCGCGGTGACAGATGCACTAAGCGAAAATGTGAATGTGAGCGCAGGGGGGTTTCATGATGAAGATATCGAGATTGATATCACCGATGGCGGTTGTGGTGAGATGTGGGAACAGGTCCTATCCCCTGCAGAGATGCCCGTCTTTTACCGAGATGGTGCGAGCGCGTGGAGAATTATCGAGGCGGCGGCAAAGAATAACGCTGATGATATCGCATACGTGGATGGAACAGATCTGCAGTATAATGAATTCTCCACCCCCAATTGGGTACTGACCAATGTCAACAACTCGCGGTACATGGTGATGTATGCCGTCGCGACCAACGACATCACCAGGCCCGTTGCTCTTATCATGGGCCAACGGCAAGACCTGACATTGGCAGATGCGAGAAACAATAACACTTTCTCGGAGATGGTTCTCACTGGCTTGCCTTTCCAGGAATTGATAGTGCTTGCTCGCTTGATTTTGCGGGAATCGTCGGGGGGAGTCTATTACACGCTACAAGAAGTCACCGACCTCCGGGCAACGAACGTGGCTGGTAATGTTGTGTCTCCGGTGATTAGCGATCATGGGTCTCTCGCCGGGCTCGGGGATGATGACCATGTGCAGTATGCGCTGCTGGCCGGTAGGGATGGTGGGCAGGTGGTGTATGGGAGCTCGCTTACATCTGAGACGTTGACGCTTGCGGGTTCGAGTCACGCGACACCGGGGAATGTGCTTATTAATCCGGGTGGTGGTAATGTCGTAGTCGGAGCCAACGGGGTTGACGTTGACTTCATTGTCAATAGCAGTGTGGGGGCAGGTACGTTTACGGTGCGCGGGTCCGATGGAAATTTCGGATTTGCAAAGGCGACTCCGGAGGCTTGGCATTCAGCCTATGTCGGCGTTGAAATCGGAGCCAATGCCGCACTTATGAGCAAGCGGATTGAGGGTGTAAGCAATGCTATCTGCATGATGCAAAATCTTTATTTTGACGGTGCATGGAAGAGAATGTCAACGGATGAAGCGTGCCGGTACCTGCAAATAAACGGCGAGCACAGGTGGTACGGCGACGCTTCCGGCACCGCCGATGTGGGATTTACGCCAACTGAGCGGATGAGACTTGGTGTTACGGGCGTTCTCGGCATTGGAACTACAACAGCCGCCGCCGCCTTATCGATCAACGGCGGCTGCCACGTCGGCGGAGACACTGACCCCGGAGACAATAACCTGGCTGTTGACGGTACGGTAGGTGTTGGCACAATAACCCCCGACTATCTCGTTGACATTTGGAGCTCCGATGCGGGGGCTGTATCGACCGCCGAAGCAGGTGGGCTTCTGGGCATAGAGGCTTCGGATTTTGCTTATATACATTTTAAAACCTCCGCAATGGGCGCGGCAGGTATTCGGTTTCTCAATACCGCTGGCGATCCGACACCCGCAAAAATCGAGTACATGGTGTGGCCGGGGGAATTGCTTTTTGATGCGGGCGTCAACTACGATTTCCGCGTAGCTACAAATGAGGTCTTGGCTCTTGACGCGAACAAACTGTCCTTTGCATCGGGTGTTGACATATTCCTACCGGACAATAACTACCTCGGGCTCGGGGCGTCATTCGGCAGCGAAGACACCAAAATTTACAGCAACGGCACGCACGGATTGATTCACCAGACAACGGGCAATTTTGGCGTGAGTTCCGAAGCGTCAACCCCTGATATATTCTTCCACGTTGAAAATGAAACGGCTGGGACCGACGCTGTAGTTGAAATGATTCGGGCGTCTCACACGTCCGCAGGCTCGGCCACTGATGGCTTCGGTGTTGCGTACGGACACGAGATAGAAAATTCTACGTGCGGGGCAAACTATCTCGTTTCGACTACTGAAGCATATTGGTCAACTGAGGCGACCAATGTCGCCGGGTGGGCGCTATCACTCAACGGCAACGGTGTTACGCTTGACGGGACGGACCGAGTTATGACCGTTGACGAGAGCGGTTTTGCTCGCGCTGGTGCCGCTAACTATCGCCGTCACTATCCATTACAAATCGGTGCGCTCGATCCAACCGATGGAGCAACGTGGGTCGATGCAGGAGCGGCCACTCTTGCCGGATTTGAAGGTGGCGCAGTAAGAATGACTGCGCACGTCTCAGATGATTGGGATGCTGCAAGTGACCTATCTGTCCAGGTGACGTTCACTGTCGACGTAGACAATACTGGTGGTGGTGCCGAGGATGAAGCCAAGATGATTTTAGATGTCTACTATAAAGGGGCTGGAGAAATTGTCACAAAAGCTCAACAAGTGTTAGTTGATACCGTTGTTGGTGCGTGTGCTCGCTACACACAGTTCAATGCGAGCTTCGTGATTAATTACGATGAAGCAAGCAATGTCGTCGAAAAACTAGATGTGGTTTCGATGCGGTTGTCTTTGGATACCGATATCGGCGGCTCGGATGTCAGCCCTGTAATCATAAACGATGCAACGTTTTATTACAATACAACGCATCACGGGATTGAAAGCGGGGATATTTAAGATGAACGTATACCAAGTCTGGATCGGTGACAACCCGCCTTCGGAGATTGAGTATAACCGCAAGTGGTGCGCTGAAAATGGGCACAGCTACAACTTGCTGACACCAGCACTTGACAAAAGTTATGTGCGCGTTGAGTGGCAGAGCGATAGTGTACGATGGCGTATCGCTTGTGAAGATCCGAACGCGTTGATACTCTGCGCTGATGCAGCTATCGTGTCGGAGCCAGTCACGGTCGCGGGACTCCCATCGTTTCTCAAGCACCGGAATGGCAACAACTGCTGTGGTGGAGTACTTGTCAACCGGTGCTGCGAACTATTTCGAAAGGGAATCGAAACAGCAAAGGTTCGCGGATATGATTGGCAAAGCTGTTGTGCATCAGGTAAATTGATTCGAGACTTGAACGCCGGGGATTTAACCCCATATATTATTCATGATCACAATCAGACGAGGAGTTGAGTATGACAAGGGACAATGTCATTAAAATAAAAAGATCAGAAGCGTCACTGCTGTATCGAGCAATGGGCGAGGCGCTCGCACAGTCAGACCCAAAAATCAAGTTCGACCTCCAGGTCAAATTGATCGGTACCAAACACCAGCTCAAGTCTCACATAGAGCAGTATGATGAGCTGATGAAAGACGCGACCGAGAGAAGCCGGGCCATGCAGATTGACTTCTGTACAAAACGCGAGGGAGAAAACGGAACGATGGTCCCGCTTATCATATCGATGTCAAATGGCGAACAGCGGTATGCTGGGCTGATACAAGGACAGTGCCTAGAATATGATGCGGAATCCAAAGCTCTCGAAACCGAGCTCAAGAATTTCGACCGCGAGGAGATCGAAGTTGAGGTGGTCGCACTCAAAGAGTCGGACCTGCCGAGAACAGTGCGTGGGACAGTGACCGAGCAGCTGATGCGGTTGGTCCAGACCGAACCTGCAGAATAGACAGACAATGTCAACTGATATTATTATTCAGGTGCGCCAGCCACCAGAAATTCCAGGGTACAATGACACACTCCTGGTGGTGCTTGATAACCACTTCGTTTTTGCATGCCCGTGTTCTGCCGGTCCGAACCACCGCCAGACGCGGCGCAAGGGTGGGGGAGATTGGCAGCGCAGCTACGGCCAGGCGGCCCCTGGGAATTACCCGCTCGAAATTGTCAATCACTATAAATACGGCATGTGCATCTTGATCAACGGCGCGCGCGATGTGCCTTCCAGGGTACCAAATCCACGCCAGAAAATGCAGCCGATTCTAACCGAACTCTTCGTGCACCGAGGGAGCTCTAAACGGTGGCGCGGATCCGCAGGATGCCCAGTAGTTCACCCGCTTTTTTGGAAATGTTTTCAGCATTTTCTAACCGAGCGCGCAGTCGGACAGATCACGATACTCGACGTTCCGACCTCACCGTAGTACCCCACCACATTAGACATAGAGTGTCGATAGCTCAATCGTGAGCCACGGCGTGATAATTCCCGGTCCCTTTTGTGTGCCGGGATCACTTCGAGG
>Ga0307928_10004570_pt1 | contig 10485 bp, 22 predicted proteins | sample AceLakmetagen232_FD_201815 | JGI IMG/M metagenome (GOLD analysis project Ga0307928, IMG submission 201815) | Saline water microbial communities from Ace Lake, Antarctica - #232 | ecosystem: Environmental > Aquatic > Non-marine Saline and Alkaline > Saline | place: Antarctica: Ace Lake...
CTTGCTTTATCCTCTGACCCTACACTCTCAAGAGAGGACTTACATGTAAAGACACCTTTAGCCATTATCTGTTGTTTGCTTATATCGTCAAAGCCCTTATCTGTTCTGAAATCCATCTTATCATCATTTCTAAATTGATAATTGTTGTACTGTGTTTGTTTGGCTTCTTCTTTTAACCCAATAACATAATTCTTCATGTAAGCGCTTATAGAGATATTTGATTCGCTAAGTAGTATCTCTGATTTCTTTGCCGGGGCATTTGGGTCTTGTGGTGTAACTTGACCTGACATAAGATTAGTAGGTATGCCACTTAGTATCTCGCTTTCCCTGCGATTATCCTCCATTAAACTTAAACTAGAGCTAGGTATATCCCCCATGCCATCCGGTGTAAGCTCGTTTGGATCTGATACCTCACGAATACAACCCGGATAGTATTTATGCACTCTTGGATTAAATGGAGAACCCGGAGTTTTAACATGTAGCCATCCCTTAACAATAGCTTGGTCAAAGGCATTAGATATTTGATTTACACGTCTATCCTCTGATTCATTAACGGATTTGAGTTTAGCTGACATTCCACCTGTATAAAACCCATATCTAGTTGATGCTGTTCTATGTATTATAAAGTAATTATCGCCATGATCATAAGGGAACTTAATGCCTCGCAAGTAAATACTCTTCTCATTCTCCCCAGTTGCTACCCAAAATACACTCTTCTCTTCTAGTCCATCATCATTTATATCATATTTAAGTATAGCCTCGTATATGTCATATTCCTTGCCATAATCACTATCATCCTCACTGTCTTTAGCTTTCTTAGTGAATATCTTGTCTACATTCTCAAAGAACCCACTCTTTTTCTTTCTTAGTAACTCATCTCTTCTCATGGTTAGTTTTTGTATAACCACCCAAGCATCTTTTGCGTTCTTTACACCTTTAGGAAAGATTATGTCTTTAGGGTCAACCCATTCTATTTTCTGACCTGTTGAGGATTGTACATACTTCTCTCTTAGTGTTACCTTAACATCTGTTTCAGGTAAGTTCTCATAATTACCCTCTATCGTTTCAGGATGAGCCTGTAATAATTCTTCTAATGTGTTAAATCCTGTTAGCTTTAATATATATCCAACTTCCCTTTCGTCTAATGGTGCATTGAATATATCAGGATAGTTTCTTAATAGTTCCTGCGCTGATTCATATGTAGTAACCGCTTCTTTCTGTTCATCACTTACTTGCCAGTGATTCTTAGATACGCCAAAATTAAGCATTATAGAATCAAAGAGTATATTCTTGCTCTTCTCTTCGATCTTCATATCCTCTCTTAGATTATAGTTAAGCCATTTCTCCTGTTTATCTGCATCATCTTCCGATACATCCTTACCCGGTGTTATGTCTATTATATGTCCAGAACCATACAAAGCCTTCTCCATACGAGGCATAAGTCTATCAGAGGCTATTGTTGTGCCTCCTGTCCTACGCTTTGATGCGTTCTCCCATGGAAAGTCTGTGTCTAAATCCTCCATACTATATCTTTTTCTTGTATAATCACAATGCTCTATGAATGCCTTTCTATCTTCGTTTGTTGCGGAGTTCTTAACCTCTGCCAATATAAGTTTAGATATTCTATTTTTTAGTTCAGATTTTAGTTTTAGCTTCACATAAGGAGATTTTTCATCTTTAGGTTTTCCAGTTTGTTTAAGTTCATACTCTCCTGACTTCAATTCCTTTTCTTTCTTCTTTTTCTTAGCCATTATTTAACTCCTTAATTATAAGATGTGGTTTTATTATCTTCTTTTCCTTGTGGTTTGCAACAATCTTTATGCCGTCTGCTAATGCGTTCAATAGCATCTCTTTGTTTTTTAGGTCTCCTGATACTATTAACTGACCTTGTGCGTTTGTGCCTACTATTACTATGGGTATTATGTGCATTTATTGTCTCCTCTAATTTCTTACACAAATATCTAATCCGCTCTTTTCTGCCCAATCCATTAAATCTTTATATTCTTTTTTAAGTCGTTCTATTTCGTCGGCAGCAACAAGAGCAACTTCTCTTATTTCTTTTTTCTTATATCCGTATGGATTTCTAAGAATATGTAATAATTTCTTATCTTTCTTCTCCCAACCAAGTCCTTTAAATATTCCAGATTTATCTATCATTTCTTAACTCCTACAAATAAACCATATTTTTCCCAATGCTTTCTCATTTGTGTTAGTTTTTCAGCGCATTCATCACATATGCACCATCTCCTACCATTACCCTTTGACATTACTATGACATCATCACAACGCAAACATATATTAGCGTCTTTTATATTATATTTATCTACGTCTTTATCGCCAACTGTTTTCATAATTCCACCTCTCCATGTAATTCAGGATATAACGTCATTAATTCTTTTGCTTTCTTAGGTGTTACTTTCTTATACCCACACTTTCTCCATCTTTCTATATCTATTTCACTTGCAGAGAATAATATTATTATACATTTCTTTCCAGCAAGACAAACTCCTTCTCCATTATCTAAGTTTTTCCATACATCTTTTGATTCAGGTTTAGTAAGCTTTATCATACAACCTCCTTAGAGCCGACAGAAGGGCTCGAACCTTCTACATTACCCTTACAAGGGGTATGCTCTTCCACGTGAGCTATGCCGGCAATGTTATTCATATACAAATCTATATGGTTCTTTTAAATCAGGTGCTATACAAACAGACATTCCAAGCATAAATCCAATCTTTTTGACTTCTTTTATTTTTACCCTTTTACTTAATACTTTAAAGAATTTTGGATTAATTTCCATTCTTTTAACCAACTTATGTTTTTCATTATTCATAAGATCGTAGAATTCCCTTAACTTTTCTGAAGTAAGATTATTCTCTGCCCCTGAAGTACAAGTTGTTGTACAATTTTTATATAATTCATCTATATCCATTATTCACTCCTAAACCTCTCTGAAAATGATTGATAAGTGTCATCTTTTTGTGTTGACATAGCCGGACAACTCATTTGGTCATATCTAACTACATCCATGAAATGCTTCCAATCCTCTGTTAGCTTTCCTTTGCCATCTCTTGCATATCTGCTTATTGACTTAATTGTGTGGGTCAAAGTCTTATCAAATAATATCTTTGGATAATTACCCAGCCCTAGTTCCTTGTCCGGGTCATACTTCAACCCCTGTCTTACTTTCATATGTCCCAACTCCACATCATCAATAGCATCATCATAATACAATCCATGCTTTGCAAATTCCTCTTTAACTGTTAGCTTTGTATTACCATATGTCTTATTACCAAAATTAGGGTCAATCGTTCTCTGTTCTACCGTATAGCCAATTTCCTGTGCTTTTATGAACTTTGATATATCCTCAATATCTCCATCAATCCAACCCTCCTTGTAATAATAACATGCGCCCGAACTGTTTACCGCTCTCCATATAATCGCATGAGGAATAGCGTCATGTGGGTCAAGTATCTGTGCAAGTGAATATATATCCTGATTCTTAAAATCAAATTTGCTTAAATCTTGAACATGTATCTCCTGTTGAAATAGTCCTCTCCTGTTATAAATCATGCCTACAAGATGTCTTGGTCTACCATGTAGCCTGACCTCTCTCTCATCTGGGTCTAATGATGAAGCATATTCGTCTATGTCTACTTGTGTAAGCATTCCCCCGTTCTCTATGAGGTTATCGCTAATATCCATAACGAAATATACTTTGTTCGGATCTGTTGAATCTATAAACTCATCCCATACCCATACATCCTTTAATAATGTAGCTGTAATGATCAACCGCCCCTTAGATACCATAAATCCCTTAATAAGTGCTAAATACCTGTCTCTCGGTATAGGTTCATTAACCCATACATAATCCGCAACTACTGTTTCAAAAGCCATTGCGTCCTGTTCACAACTCATAATGATAAACGTATTCCCATTCGTTAAAGCCCACTTAGTAGTTATCCCACTTTGGTTCTTATGACATTTCTTAGCATTAATCATGTGTTCCGGTATCATCTTGCGCAAATAAGGCTCTAGCTCCACCCCTGCACCCTCATTGAAGTTTGGTACAACAATAACAGCGTGTATGATTCTATTGTCTAACCTATTCTCTTTTGGAAACCAGTCTGGGTAGTATCTTGTCATATGATAACAGAATGAATGACCGCCCAACTCTGTTTTACCTGACTTATTCGCTCCGGCAACAAGTATCTTCTGCGCTTTAGATTGAAAAACCTTCCTCTGCCCTCTATTCGGAAAGAAATTCTTTAATGGAGAGCTAAGATAATTCAACACCTCTACTCTGCCGTCATGTGATAACTTCTTGAGTAGCTTCTTATCTTTTGCGATTGTGTGTATCTCGTGATATGTGCTGTTTGTGTAAATACTATCCATTAATAACCCATTCTCTTTTTACATTCAGGACATCTATTCTCTTGAATTATATTTCTAATTCCTTCTACAAGTTCTTTGTCTGTGGTAACTAATCTATCCTTCCAATAAATACTACCAGTTTTTAAATTAAATCTCATTAATTCGCCATCATCATAAGAAAATATAACACATTCAACCTCTGCATTAAGCATTGCACAATCCATGCCATCAAAAAGAACTATTGACGTATCGTTCAATACGAACTCTGGTATAGATAAATCTGGCACTACATCAGCAACCTGCGTAACTTCTATTTTCTGCGGCTCTTGTGGAGTATTCATGAGTAAATATTGAGAACGTGCTGCAAGAAAAAGCGTAGTTAAAATTATTATTATAGAACCAATGCGTAATATCTTATTCATCATACCCCACATCTCTCTTCTTATATCCCCTCCTCACTCTCATAAGCCCCTTACCTGTAAACTTCTTAGCAAGGTCTTGACAGGCTCTAATCCTATCTTTTACTGACCTTATCGCTTCATTGGTGGCATTAATCTCTTTATACAAGCATAACATCTCGTTAGTGTCTTTTTTCTCCTTCTTGATACGAGCGCGCAATCTATTAAAATCAGGTAGCTCAAGAATATCTCGAAGCTCCTTGTTAAAGTGTACAATCTCTCTCTTTAGGTATTCTATGAATTCAGGTGGTAGGTTCATTTTCTCCTTTAAAGTTATTTGCATCAGGTTTCCCTCTGGCTTTATTCTTATAGTGACCCATTTTATCTACATAGCATCTGATTGTTTGCCATATTTTATTCTGTCTTAGCGAATCAGGACTATCATCTTTATGTTTTTTAAACCATGATATTATTGCTAAATGTGTGTTTATGCCGACAAATCGTTGTCTTTTCTCTATTTTAACCGCCATATTACCCCAAAAATGCAATCTGATTGACTAACCTATACATTAGTATTCGCCTATTTGCTCACAGATTCTAATATCTTCTTAATCACTTCATCGCTTGTAACTTCTTTCTGTACGTCAAAATCTGCTGCAATCAAGTCCGGGACAAGTTTCCTTAATAATGCTATACTCATGGCTCCGTCGATATATGATCTACGGATGTAATTCTCTAAGAACGATACGCCTTTCTCTTTACCTACTTTTGCTAAGGCGTTTTTAAGTTCAAGTACTTCTGGACGTATTGCACGACCATTTCCAAAGGTATTCCCAGCTTTAAAGCGTCCTTTATTATCTTTACCTTTCATTTCCGTTAAATCTCCGTTTGAACGGTTTTATCGTTTTTTATGTTTATACTTCTGGATATCCCATAACAGTAACCTCAAATAATAGTATCTCATCAGCCTTAACATCAGCCAGTTGTTTCATTAATTCAATCTGTTCTTTATCTACTCCCACACAGTCAATAGTTAAGCGTATTTGATTATCTAGTGATTTTAAAGCCCTACGGTTAAAGTCCTTTAGATGTCCTTGAAATGTTATTTTGTTTTTCTTCTTAGCCATAAAAACCATTCTATAACAATCCTCTATATGTTGTCAAGTAAATTCTTTTTACCCCTATATGTAGTAATTTTTTAAAATTATCCTTGTAAACTATCTACTAGTAATAACCTCTTGTATTGTATCTAAGTAAGTGAAAAGGCAAAGGGAAAACAAAGCAACATACGGATTGAATAAGTTATAACACATGTTTTTTAAATCTTGTTTTTAAGAAAATCACAAATACTATATGTTGTGGTTTATAATAATAGAGATACTATATGTTGTGGGTGTGTAAATTGACAACACTATATCTTGTGGTAAAAAAAAGACTTGACACAAGATGTAGGTTTAAGCTTAGTCTCTGCGCTTTTGTAAAAAAAGCACTTGAATATCAATAGCAAACTTCAACTATTAAGGATTCTTTAACACTTGCGATTATAGGCGATTATAAAACCCTTTTTTGACAAACGCTATTTCAATCGACAAATATTATTTTATTTATTTTCAGCCTCTCCGCATATCGATTTACAAAACTAAATTCGTTTCGCATTTGACAAGAAACATTGCATTTGTTATATTATAGCCATGATTAAATTAGAAACTAAAACAAAGGGGGACAAGATGAGTAATACTAAAATAAATACAATTCCTTGTTTATATTGTTCGGGAGAGAAAGAGGGGAAACCTACCGGTGATGTAAGATATGAAGTGTTTGTTGATGGAAACTTAAAAGGTAAAATAATGAGTTTTGAGTTTGATAAAAAAAGAATACAAGTTATGTCAGATAGCATTTTAGGAGAATATAGAGCAAAGTATTTTAAAACGCTGGGTGGAGCTAAAAGATTTATAATTAGAAGTAAAGAAAGATTTATACCGTTAAGCAGAGTTAATTTTATGAATTTAATCTAACAAAACAGGAGGGGTGAAGATGAATGTTTACGAAGAAAAGCAAGCAAGGAAGTTAGAAAGGTTTGAAGAGCTAGCTCACAAAAACAAAGATTTATCAAACTCAAGCTATGAACGAAGCCGAAAGCTGGGAGATATGATCCCATTCGGTCAACCAATTCTAGTAGGACATCATTCTGAAAGAGGACACAGAAGACATATTGAAAAAATCAATAATGAAATGAGAAAATCAGTTGATGCCGGTAACAAAGCAGAATATTATAAAAATAAAGCCGACAACATACAGAATAGTAATGTTATAAGCTCGGATAATCCTGAAGCAGTAAACCTATTAAAAGAAAAACTCGAAAGACTAGAAAATAAACGAAAACAAATAAAAGAAGCTAATAAAAAAGCAAGGGCAGAAAAAAAAGAACAAATGCCAGCTTATATTCTTGCAAATTTGGCAGGAAATATTAGAACAGTAAAACAAAGAATTAAGCATCTTGAGAGAATAGAAGAAATTCCCGAAATTAATAAAGAAATAAACGGAGTTACAATTAAAACTAGCAAAGAAGATAACAGATTAAGATTATATTTTATTACAAAACCATCAGAAGAGAAAAGAACAGAATTAAAACATAATGGATTTAGATGGTCTCCGTATAATAGCTGTTGGCAAAGGCAAATTAGTAATAGAGCAATTTATATAGCTGAAAAATTAGTAACAAAACAGGAGGGGTGAAGATGAGCAAAGAATATAAATTGAAGCAAATCGAGACAGCTCAAGGTATGAACTCGCACAAATGTTGGATTGATGAGATAACTGGTAATAGAGTAGAGCATAAATACTTAGGCAAGGGTACTGCTATTAAAACCATATCCTTTATGACATTAGTTCAATGGGATAAAACGCCTGATAAAAGATATAATATGGGCGAAAATCCATGCGCTATATTTACAAAGGAACTTTTTAATCTAACAAAACAGGAGGGGTGAAGATGAAGATACAAAAAATCATTTATCAAAGTCGCAGAGATTTTACAGCAATATATGAATGTGAACATTGTGGGGATACATACGAGGGGGATGGTTATGATGATGCCAATTTTCACAATAATGTTATTCCTAGTTTTAAATGCAAGAAATGTGGGAAGAAAGCAGATAAAGCTTACACGCCACGAGGAACAAAATATCCAGAAGGATACCAAATATAATTAAGGAGGCATAATGGAATCAACAAAGCAACAGATCGCAGACATAATCAAGGAGTTATACAAAAGCTATACAGGGGTTGAAATAGCCCGAAAGATAGATGTTAGCGTAGTTACCCTGTACAGATACCAAAACATGAAGATAAACAAGCCTCATAGACGTATTTTAAAAGCACTGAGGAGGATTAAGATATGAAAACAAAATATATAGATATAAACACAAGAGAAGTAAAAGAATTTAGAGATATAGTTTATGTGCATAGAAATATAAAAAGGCTACTTTGGCAATCTAGTAGAGCGGAAAGTAAATTATGGGATAAACTAATAAAGAAGTATAAGCTAGATACAAACTATATATATGGCTATAATACAGTCGTAAGAAAGTTAAAAAAACTGCATAAAAGGATTAAGTAATGAGTATAATATTGCTCAAGGTAATACTCGGAATATTTGCATTAAATTTCTTAATAGTAGTATTTATGTATTTTAAATATGGGGGGAGATAATGAAGTATAAACATTTTACACTTTTAGCAGCTTGTATTTGTTTTACATGTTTTGGTATAAACTTAGGGTTATTAATTGCAGCAATAATAAATAAATGGTAAGGAGAAAATAATGTTTATGACATGGTTAGAGGGTGCAGTAGGCTTTACGCTTTTACTCATAGCAGGCAGGCTAGTAACAAAGAAACATTATGGGCTTGCTGTTGTGGCTTTTGGGTTGTTTCTAATAGTTATTAATTACTAGGAGGATGAGATGAATTTACCATGTATAACTTGTAAGTATAGGAAAGAAACAACACAGGCACATAGAATATTTGTGGGTTGTAAGAATAAAGCTAGAAAGAAAAAACATTTTATAGAAGATAGTTTTTGTTATTGGCATACATGCACTGGTTATGTAAAAGACGATAAAATAAAGGAGACCAAATAATGCCAAACAAATACGAAAAGCTAACCGAACCACACAAGCTAATTAGCAATATATTTGATAATGTAAATGCAGGAATAGAAGCAGGTAAAAAGCCACTAGACGCACTATTTAAAGACACAGACAAAGTAGTTGATAAGTTCTACCAAGACATAGATAAAATAGGGTTTAAGAAGCGTAATAAATCCCTTGACCCATACATAAAGACGCTTATTGATAAGATTGAGGGGTTGGAGAGAAGTGAAAGGATGTGGAAAAAAATAAATATCATCAAAAAATCTTATATTAGAGATTTAAATAATAGAAACATAAAATTAAAAAAAGAGAACATAGTGCTAACAGGGGCATTGCATAAAGCTGGGGAATTGATTGAGGAAATAAAGAATGATAATTTTGAAACTAGAAGTGAATTAGCGGAATTATGTGAAATTTGCACAATGGATCAACTCGCAGAATTTGCATATATCTTAAAGCGAAAAGAAGAAGATAATAATAAGGGAGGGAAGTAAAATGTTGGTATTGGATATTGAAACAAGTCCCATAGCACTAGAATCTTTACCACCAAAGAACAAAGAATACTTAATAGAAAAAAGCAAAAACAAACGGTCAGGCAAGATTATCGATGGAGATAATTACGGAAAAGCTAGTATTGGCAAATTTGAGCTATCAAAGATACTCTGTTGCTGCGTGAAAGAAGATAACAAAGAAATTGAGGCTTTTTTTGGGGATTCAGAAGCAGGGATAATTAGTGATGTTTTTAGTATGTTAAAAAATCAAGACCACATCATAACATTCAATGGCAATAGCTTTGACCTACCCATGCTCAAGATGAGAGGGCTTATTCATGGCTTATATACCTACGCAATAGACTTTAACATTAAGGCATGGGACTTAAGGTGCGTCGACGTTAGATATCAACTAACAGATAAATACGGCTTGGGAGACCTAGCTTATTGGGCAAATGTATTTTCTATTATTCCCCCACGTTGGGATTTGGAAGATAAATCTGACCTTAGCAAATACCCAATAGAAGATGTCATAAAGGGGTGTAAAGAAGATGTGAGGGTTACGTCTGAATTGTATAATCGATTAAACAACCAATTAAAAGGAGAATAAGAAATGTTAAAAGATTATTGTAGTACATGGGCAGAAACTAAGCGATCTAGAACCAAAGGGGCTGCTACTTCTGAACGTAGAGCAATGCTGGCAATCGCAAGGCTTGACAAGTTACACAGAGAAGTAATGAAAACATTTCCAAAAGAAATATCTGCTACTATTTTTATGATGGATAGCGGATATGATCATATAACTGCTATTATCGACCTACCTAACGATGCACCAGCTAAAGATACCGTTATGGCTAGGAGATACCTTGCGAAACGCTATCATGAAGCAGATAGAGATTTCGATGTTAGCGATGGAACTTTCACTTGGTCTGGAATAGCAGAAAGAAAAGACAAGAATGGGAAGTATCAAGAAAGGGTCAAGATAGCAAATACCGACCCCGGAAAATGCAAGATAACTAAGTATGAAGAAACAGTAACTAGATTTAAAACCGATTGCAAATAGAGGAGAG
>Ga0307928_10004571_pt1 | contig 10485 bp, 11 predicted proteins | sample AceLakmetagen232_FD_201815 | JGI IMG/M metagenome (GOLD analysis project Ga0307928, IMG submission 201815) | Saline water microbial communities from Ace Lake, Antarctica - #232 | ecosystem: Environmental > Aquatic > Non-marine Saline and Alkaline > Saline | place: Antarctica: Ace Lake...
ATGATTGACGATAAGGCCGCATTCTATATTTGGTTTGCGTTAGGTAGTGTGCAAACAATTTATATTGCATTAAACAATGCCGGAATGCAAGTCAGGGCTGTCTTAATTTGGCACAAGATAAATGCAGGATTCGGCAGTTTGGGGGTGCACTACAAAATGAAGTATGAGCCTTGTGCATACGGGTCAAAAGTCGGTTACACGGAACGGTGGTATGGTCCCACGAATGAGGTTACCGTGTGGGATATACCCCGGGATGGTCGCAGTACGTATCACCCAACCCAGAAACCAGTTGCCCTCCCTCTACGCGCAATTTCAAACAGTACGGAATTAGGACAATGCGTGCTTGATCTTTTTCTCGGCTCCGGTACAACAATAATTGCATGTGAAAAGTTGGGCCGTATCGGTTACGGAATGGAAATCGAACCGGGGTATTGTGATGTAATTAGGAAACGCTGGGCGGAATTCGTACATGGAGAGGATTGTGACTGGGGAAAGTTGACCGCACCACAGGTATCGCGGAAGCGCTGTACCGTGCGGCATATAAATGCGCGGCGCAGAGGAAATTAGCAGAATGATGTCTATGGAGCGGAAAATCGAGGGGCTTAACCCCATAGATCAGCCCGAATTTGGTCGGTTTTGTGACCATAGGCGCGTTTCGTCGGGGTAATGGCACCATTTTACCGAAAACGGAAAGGAGAGCGGAAATGCGGCAATTTTATGCGCACCAGAAAGGGGCATTTCGGTACGCGATGCGAGAGCGGCACCCCGCCCTCTTTTTGGACATGCGGCTCGGTAAAACGTTAGTTGTAATTAGGAGGTGTATCCTTTATCAGCCGCTAAGTCAGAGTCTCGGTTTACGCGTACTCGTGGTTGCGCCTAATTCGGCGCTCGGCTCCTGGCAAAACGAGCTGGATCGAGAGGGGTATAAATGGACGCGGCTCCGCGGAACTCCTATGCAACGGAAAAAGGCGCTTGCGGAAATATACACAATATCCGGCGACGCTCGCCCCAGGTGGGCGCTTATAAACAAAGAGGGGTACAGACCTCTTCCAGAGATTGCCTCCGCATTCTGGGACGCGGTGATTATGGACGAGAGCACTTCGATCAAGAATCCTAAAGCGCAGGTTACTAAATTCTTCACACGTAACTTTCGAGACGTACCGCATCGGTGGGTACTCACCGGGACGCCGAACCCTGAAGGTGACCACGAATTTTTCTGCCAGCTCAGGTTTCTGCGTGGGGGTGCTTTTGGATGCAAAACCTTCTGGCAGTTCCAACAGAAACATATGAAACCGTCCTGGGACGGGTATGGCTGGCTTATGAAGCCAGGCTCCCCTAGTATGATTCGGAGGGAGGTGGCGAGGAAATGTATGGTGATGCGCAGGCGGGATGTAAACATGGCGGAGACAAAAGTACGAGAGCGGCGTACAATTGAAATGCCCCCTCCGATCCGAGAAGCGTATCAAAAGGCGGAGGATTCGTTCGTCATGGAGTATGCCGATATTCAGGAGGACACAAAATGGGAGATGACAAAATACCAATGGCTCCGACAGATGTGCGGTGGATTTATCGGGCATGAAATGAAATGGGATGGAAAACTGAAGGAGTTGCTTTATCTCCTCCAGGGGGAGCTGAAGAACGCTCGTGTGGTAGTTTGGTTTAATTACAACCAGGAGATTGAAGCGGCGTACCAGATGCTTACAAAGGCAGGGATGTCCGTGGGGTTTATTCACGGGGGGGTTAAAAATAGGGAGGGGGGGATTAAAAGGTTTCAAGCGGGGCGGCGCAGAGTACTTCTCATCCAACAGGCGGTCGCACAAATGGGGGTAGATTTAAGTACGGCAGATACGGCTATTTATTTTTCATCCCCAGTAGGATTAATGGCGCGGCAGCAGACTGAGGATAGGATTGTGTCGATGAAGAAGGCGGTACGCGCCACCCCGCTCCTTTATATTGATCTGGTGGTGGAGAATAGCGTTGACGAGGATGTACTCAGGGCGCTGGAGGGGAAAGCAAAAGATAGTACGCTTACCCTGTCCAGAGCGCTGGCAATCGCAATAAAAGAAAGGAGAAAGAAATGGACAAAAAAGGACTGATGTACCCCTTAAAGGGGAATCGAAAAAGTTACTCGATAGATCGAGTTCTATTTGTCGATCCAGGCATTGGGGGCACTGGACTTGCATTTTTTGAATGGATCGATTCAAACGCGAATAAACAACAAACCGGGGTGCCGGTATTTTCGGATGTCGTTCGAGCGCCAAAAAACGAGGGATGGGACAATCAGGTATGGTCCATTTGCGCGGAGGTTCGTGGGATATTGGTGGGGCTCCGAACCGAGACGGTCGTACTCGAAATGCCGGAACTTTGGAGTGGCAGTGCGATGAGCCATGCAAGTGCGACTCACCATGCACATAGTGGGGAACCAGCAGACCTTATCAAGTTGATATATTTGATAGGTGGACTGGGGCAGGTTGCCAGGGAAACCACCGGGAGCCTCCCCGTACTAATATCGCCTGCAGAATGGAAGGGGCAGCTCGACAAGAAAAAGATTCACTCCAGAATCGCCAGAGCGTACGGGGAGGGGGTGAAATACCGAGATCACGAAGCTGATGCGGTAGGTATGGGACTGGCCGCCCAGGGGAGATTATGATGGAGGATTGGACGAAATGCACTCGATGCTGTCTTCATAAGTTTCGGCGACAGGTTGTTCTGGGGAAAGGGGCTACCCCTGCCGATGTGATGTTTATCGGGGAGGCTCCAGGTAAAAGCGAGGACCTTCGGGGGGAGCCCTTCATCGGACCGTCCGGGCGTATTCTATGTCTGGCGATTAGGCGAGCGACATATATGGCGAGGATTGACACGACACCCTCTATCTATCTCACCAACGTCTGCGCCTGCCGCCCGACGGACAAGAAAAATGGACCGAACCGACAGCCGACAAGTGATGAAATGTGGGCATGTCACCAAAGATTGCAGGACGAGGTGGAGATGGTTCGTCCTAAAAGAATCATATTTTTGGGGAAGGTGGCTGCGACGGCATGTAAGGCGCTCTACCCCGGAGGAACCCCCCAGGTGCATCCTGCGTACCTGCTGAGGCAGGGTGGGGAAAGGTCATCGGAGTTTCTCCGATTCGTACGAGAGCTATCAAAAGTTTTTGAAGGGATGAATTATGGTTATGGCCAAACGAAAGATATGCAAAAAGCGAAAAGAAAAACCGCAACGCGTTGAGTACCACATGCAAAGAGACGGGGTAACCCAAAGTATGCTGCAGAATTATTTTGCCTGTCGCCAGAGAGCGAAGTTCAGTCTCGACGGATGGCGGAGGGTAGGGGGCTCAAAACGAGCCATCGAGTTTGGGAACTTATTTCATTTTTTGCTGGAGAAGTGGTATTCTGCAAAGCCATCAGCATCAGCATCAGCATCAGCATCAGCATCAGCATCGTTTTTTGAGACCTGCGCCGACCAATGGCTGGTTCGCGCGGCCAAAATTGGCGACGACCTGCAAGCGGTCGAAGAAGACCTCGCCCGGGCTGCTCCAGTATTCAGGGGGTATATTGATTATTGGAGCAAGGCAGATCGGCAGAAGACGTGGGTCGAGCTCGAGGAGACATTCGATGTGATTTACCAGATGTTTCCTGGCTGGACAGGGAAATATCGCTTGCGGGGGAGATGTGATGGTATTTTTTATAGCAAAAAACAGAGGAGCAGGGAGTACTGGCTTTTTGAAACAAAAACGAAAGGGGTAATCTCCGAGGACACGATTTCAGCGGCACTCGCATTCGACTTTCAGAATCAATTTTATATCACGGCGAAGGAGTTGGAAACCCGCAAGAAAATCACGGGTGTGGTCTACAATGTGATCAGACGACCTGGCGCAAAACTGAACGCGGCAGGGGATATTCAAGAGCTTGGTGGCAGGATTAAGGCCGACGTCGAGAAGCAACCAGATCACTACTTCAAAAGGTTCGAAGTTCCTTACCCCAGAGAGATTTTGAAAAAATTTAAGGAAAAGGAATTGCCGAATAAACTTTTGGAGTTTAATGCCTGGTGGAATGGTTTCCTCTATTGTACGTTCAAAAATCAAAGCGCGTGCGTTAGTCGGTGGAATTGTGAATACCTCGATGCTTGTGCAGACTGTAATGGTAAAATGGTGGGGTATGTACAGGATGGAAGATTGTTCCCGGAACTGGAGGATTGACAAAAATGAAAGAGTACCCGGAGCGCATGAGTAAAAACCTACCAACCGCAACGGGAGTAGTAAAATGGGCCGAGGAATCCGCCAAAGCCTTCACCATGATCGCAGAAAGTTTAGAAAGGAGATGGGGGTATTATGACTGTAAAAAAGCTCAAGGGTAAGCGAACGCTGAAAAGAAAGACACTCCAAAAACCGAGCCGTACTGTTCGGCAGGCGGTAGGGGTTGGAAGTTTGCAACTCCCAACGGCGAAGAAAAAAAAGAATGAGAATCTTATGGAGTATACCATTCTGATTTATGGTAGGGAAAAAATCGGCAAGACGACGCTATTCAGTAGTTTCCCCGATGCGCTGTTCCTGGCAACGGAACCAGGCACAAAGGGGCTTGAGATATTCGAATTTAACCACGAGGACGGAGGGGTGAAAAACTGGGAGATATTTCGTAGGGCGGTTGATCTCTTAGAGGGTACTGATGATTTTTCGAACGTTGTAATTGACACCGTTGATCGAGCGTACGACATGTGCCTTGATTGGACGTGTGAGAAGCACGGCATCGAATACCCCGGAACCGATGCGGCGGGGAAAGAAGATTTTGGGAAATCCTGGCGAGCGATAAAGGACGAGTTTCTGGTACAGATTCATCGTATTCTTCAAACTGGGCGAGGACTTTGTTTTACGAGCCATGCAAAAGAGGAAACTATCAAAACACGATCAGGGATTTCATACGATCGAATCTACCCGACGATGTCTGGGCAAGCCAGGAAAGTGATTGAGGCGCTGGTGGATTTTTTCTTCTATGCGGAATATGTACGAGACAGGGACGGAAATACGAGGAGGATTTTGATCACGCAGGGTGACGAAACTGTTTGGGCGGGGGCGAGAGCGAGCATGGGAGAAAATTTCCCGCGCTTTCTTCCCATTGAGAAAGAAGGAGGATTCGAAACAATCAAAAGGGCGTTTGAGGGTAAATACCACGGGATTAACCCCGATGAGTTGATCCCGGCGAAAAACACGATGGGGCCTGCGAAGGTTCTCATCAACAAGGCAAAGGCCAGAAAAGAGAGGAGTACGTGAGATGGGCGAAAGTGAATTTAAGAATAGATTGGCGAACATGAACGAGGGATGGTCCGAAGTAAAGGACTCGATTGGGGGTATACCCCCTGGGATTTATGTCCTCCAACTTCAGGGGGCGGAGATCAAAGAGGTCTCCACAGACTCTGATCGTCTGCGGGTAGCGTTTGAATGGTTGGTGCTGGAGGGGGATCGCAGTGGAGAAGTCGTATATGATGGAATGCCCCTTCACCGTAAAGATGGAACGCCTTTTTTCTCGATGGTCGTACAAAGGATTGAGCAACTTGGACTCGAAGCCCCAGAGGCATGGGAAGACCTGCCGGAAATACTCGACTCGCTTGTGGCAAATGCCCCTACGGTACAGGTGGCCATCACCGAAAAAGATGGGTATACCAACGTAAAGGTTAAATCTCTGCTGAGTGGAGCGAGCCCGGCTCCGGAGAAGGCGGGTAAGAGGCAGGAATCGCCTCCAGTAATAAGTGTCGGAAAGAAGAAGGCAAAGGCACCCATCGTTGAGTCTGAGTTCGTCGAGGGTAACGTGGTCATGTTCAAAGATGACGATGGTAATGCAATTCATGGCGAGATTACCGGAGTCAATGGGGTAATAGCAACGATCATGGATACCGATAACGACGAGTGGGAGATTCCCTTCTCGGAGCTTTCCCTGGATGAGAATGCCCCAGACGAGGACCATGCCGACCTGCTCGGCTTGGGTCTGGCGGCGGGGGTAGAGGGGCTGAAGGATTCCATGCAGGTAGACGAAATTGTGGAAGAATTCAAGGCATACTCCTGGCAGGCGAGTGAGATGACCCCAGACGAGATTGCGCTCTTTGAGCGCCATGACATACCGGTTGAGAAGGTACTCCCTCCAGCCAAAAAGAAGAAGACCAAGACAAAGGGTAAATAAAATAACTGGTCGCTACCGAGTAGGGGTTTGACTCTCTCCTTACCTCTACTCGGTTTGCGGCCTTTTTAGGAGTCCGTTGAAAGGAAAAGAAAATGGCAACGTATCGAAGGAAACTGGCAGATATTAAAGCATTCCAGATGACCAAAGCGCACAGGGAGAACAAGGGCAAATGGCCTAATTGGCTACAGGAGGCATGTCGGAGAGAGCCTGGCAAAGTGGGGGCTATATGGCCTGACGACGACGAGTGTGCTCATGGGGTTAGATATTCAGCAAATCGCTTGTGGCAAATGCTCCTACGGTACAGGTGGCCATCACCGAAATTGTTGTGCGAGACGCTCGAAGGCACTCTCAAAATAAGCCTGGACGACTGGATTATTCAGGGAATCGCCGGTGAAGTTTATCCCTGCAAGCCAGACCTTTTCGACAGGCTCTATGAATTGGTGGAGGAAACCCATGAGTAGACTACAGACAATTTGCACCATATTTAACTATATCGAAGAGCAGCAGAAACAAGAAATCGACAACCTGAAAGCTGAAATCGTGGGGCTCAAAGAGACGCTCGCCGCACGGGAGCATTCGCACCGGATGCTGGTCGATGAATTTTTACCAAAAGGACTGCCAGAATTGACCGAGAGCGAGCGGCAGGCGTGCCGTGGCATGGCCTTCTGAAATCGTCGCTGCGATTATACGCACGGCTCTTATATTAAGGAGGAAAAATGAAAACAGTTGCGTACGATACGGAAACAACCGGCCTGAATGCTTACCTTGGAAAGACGATGTTCTCGTACTCGACATGCAATGAGGATGGGTATACCGATGTGAAACGGATAGACAAGCCTCTAAAAAAAGCACAGCAGAACCTTGAACACCTGCGAAAGTTCTGGGCGAATACCAATATAGCAAAGGTCATGCATAATGCAAAGTTCGATCTTACATTTACCGAGAAGCTCCTCGGAAAGAGGTTGGCCGAAAAAACAACGATCCACGATACGTTTGTACAAAGTCATCTGCTTAATAATTCCCATCCTACCCACAGACTAAAGGCATTGGCCTGGGAGATGGCAGGGGTGCCGACGGATGATGAGACTACGGTCAAACAATTCGCCAGGGGGGGAGATTACTCCACAGTACCGGACGATATAATGGATGCCTACCAGGCGAGGGATGCAGAGCGAACCATGCTTTTGCATCTTTTCTTTTACCCCAGGATCAAGCGACATAGACGAACATTGGAAATATATAACATGGAAATGGAACTCCAGAAGGCGACGATTCGAATGGAGGGACGGGGGGTAATGCTGAACCGGTCGGCATGTAAAAAACTTATCGAAAAGCTCCAAGGGGATTCGAATGCGATCTTGGATGAGGTGGAAAAGGAGTATGGACAAAGAATCAACTTGGGGAAGCCATCGCAAATCAGATGGCTTCTCTTTTCCGAAATGAATTTGCCTGTATTGAAGCGAACGCCTACCGGTATTCCATCAGTAGATAAAGATGTACTCCCGTTATTGCGGGAAGAAATTGGGAGTACCGTGCCAATTCTGGAAGGCGTACTTAAATATAGATCATGGACCAGGGGTATCTCGATGTTATCCAGCTATCTCGACCTAACCGATGAGGACAACATTATCCATTCAGATATTAAAACTTGTGGAGCGAAGACCGGGAGGGAAAGTTGCTCCAGACCAAACCTTCAAAATGTTGAAAAGACAGGGGTATTGACAAATCCATATCCGATACCTGCTCGTACTGTATTCATGCCGCGCCCTGGATACGTAAATTTCCATATCGATTATGCCGCGATTGAGTTACGGTTGCTTGTCGACTACTCCAAGGATGCAAAAATGATTAAGGAAATAGCTGGGGCTGATGGGGCAGGTGACCCCCATGCGTTGGCGGGGCGTATTTTTTACCCAGCATTTACCCCAGGGGAATTGGAAGCGTATGGGGCAGTAGATGATATGATCAAAAACGGGTTTGAGGCGACAAAAGGCGATGCCAGGAAAACTTTGCGGGATGCCGCAAAGGCGCTGAATTTCGCCATTCCATACGGAGCAGGTCCGAATAAGGCAGGTAAGATATTGGGGGTACCCCTCACGCTTGGAGCACGGAGATATGAGGTGTACAAAAATATATTCCCTGGACTTTGTAGGCTATCTAAAACGGTGGGAGAGCAGGCGAGGGCGGATGGATATGTTGAGACTAAATTCGGTCGTAGGATATTTATGGTGAGGGAGAAGGCGTATGTAGCGACAAACTTTTTAATCCAAGGAACTGCTGCTGGGATATTAAAACGCGCACAAGTGCGGGTACATAAATATCTGGAAGAGGCGACAGGGGGGGAGGTAAAAATACTTTTACCGATCCACGATGAATTGATTATCGAGTACCCCAGGAAGAGGTTACGAGAGGCGCGTGAATTATTCTCGGAGGTACGGGAGTTGATGCTCGATTTCCCTCTTTTTGAGGTGCCGATGGAAGTCGTGGTATCAGTCGCAACTATAAATTGGGCGCGTAAAAAGAAATTTGATTTGAAGGAGAATTGAGTATGGCGAATACGGTTGAGGAATTGCTGGACGAGGTACGGGATATGGTGGGAATAGATAAGGCTTTGGTGCGCCCTGCACTTTATTTTACCAAGAAGGAGGTCATCCACCTTCTGGGGTTCTTAAAGTCACTAAGATTAGAAGGGGGTAACGAATGCAAAAACAGCATCCGAAGCTGAGGGGGTTTGCCCAGCATGGGGTGGTATTTACGATTGAGCCTACCGACGACGGGCATAATGCAGGGGGAAGATGCCCCTTCTGTGGAGGAGAGGGAAAATTCTGGGTGAATGTTGAAAATGGGTTATGGGACTGTAAGGTTTGCGCGACAAGTGGGAACTTTGAGAAATTCATGCGGTTGATTGCGAGGAAGAATTGTAAAAAGGATGCCAAGTGCAGACAGGCGCTTATGAAACTCGCAAAGGATCGGGGGCTACCCCTTGCCGCATTTTCCGATTGGCAGGTGGGATGGAACGGAAGAGAATTTACGATCCCTGCGTGTGGAAATGTACGTGGCCTGACATCCGATATTAGAAGATACCAAATAGGTAATAAGCCAATGTCGACCGCAGGGGGGAAGTCCTCACTTATCATCCCCAGAAAGCATTATGGTAGCAAGCGGGTATGGGCCGTCGAGGGCGAATGGGACGGTATGGCATGGTGGGAGATGCTAAAGGCAATCGGTATGGAGGAGGATGTTTATGCCCTTGCCGGGGTAGGTAATTTTCCCAAAGGATGTGTTGATCTTTTCCTGGATAAAGATGTAGTAATCCTCTTCGATAATGACGAACCGGCGGTTAGGGGTACGGAGCGGACGTGGAGGATGATCGAACCACAGGCGACCAGCGTAAAGCGTTTGGAGTGGCCGGACGGATTGAATGATGGGTATGACCTGCGTGATCTCTATAGGAAGTTCGCAGGGAAACCAAAAAAGATGTTCGATTGGGTTTTGGATAGGGTGACCGATGCCCCTCTTACCAGGGATGTTAGCGACGGTAACATTACCGATTCTCGCCAGGTGCCCGGTAAAGATGTCCTGGACGGCAAGGGGATGAAACCGGCAACGGTGCTGCGAGAGTACAAAAAATGGATGTACATCTGGGATCCGATGATCCTCGATGTAATGTTCGGAAGTATATTCGCGAACCGAATAGAAGCGGACCCGCTCTGGATGTTTTTTGTAAGTCCTCCAGGCGGATCAAAAAGCGAGTACCTGAGGACGCTATTCGCTGCGCCGAAGATTCTTGCGGTAACCTCGATTACCCCACACGCATTAATTAGTGGGGCGAACTTTGCAGGGAGCGGCGATCCCTCCTTAATCCCAAAGGCGATTGGCAAGACGATGGTTGTTAAAGATTTTACTGCAATTTTATCGATGAATTCTATCGCCAGGGATGAGATATTCGGAATTCTTCGCGACGCCTATGATGGGCAGATCGAGAAGCGATTCGGGAACGGAGTAGTTCGCAGCTATGTTGGGACGTTCGGCATTGTAGCAGGGGTTACCCCCGCGATTGAGTCCTACTCGAACATGAGTTCTGTTCTGGGAGAGAGGTTTATTCGGATCAGGATAGGGACAAAGGGAAAGGTCGGCGCGGGGGAAGAGGAGATTAAACAATCGATAGCGAATCTCACCAGTGAGGGTGAAATGCGTAAGGGGCTGACAGAGGTTGCAACAAAGGTTTTGAAGCGACCGATTACCCGTGCGGAGTACCCGCATATTCCCCAGGAGTTTGCAACAAAGGTGATGCATCTTAGCCAGTGGATCGCTC
>Ga0307928_10004573_pt1 | contig 10482 bp, 24 predicted proteins | sample AceLakmetagen232_FD_201815 | JGI IMG/M metagenome (GOLD analysis project Ga0307928, IMG submission 201815) | Saline water microbial communities from Ace Lake, Antarctica - #232 | ecosystem: Environmental > Aquatic > Non-marine Saline and Alkaline > Saline | place: Antarctica: Ace Lake...
TCTTGTATTTGGGTCAGGACATCTTGCGTCATCTCTTTCCCAAGGCAGTTCCTGAAACCAAGCACATTCTGCTATTTTCATACTTATTTCTGAAAAGATAACTTTACGTGCGTTAGATTCAGAGACAGACATATTCATAATTGCTATCTTGGATGTCTTATCTATATGAAAATAATATTGAGGGCTTCTTAAACATAATAATAAATGTTGGAAGTAAGTAACTATTATAGATGTCTTAAAACTTTTACCACTTCCTATTCCTTCACAAAATACTGCTTCATCATATTTTCTTTTCCAAGGATTCTGTCCTGGCTCTACTTCAAAGAACTTAGTAATATCAGCCAGCACTACTTTTCTTATTACACCAGATAGATTTAGATACTCCTTCCCAACTATCCATTCTTCAGCACTTACTGGGTTCCATCTCCATAGCTTATGGCTGTATCCATTTGACTCAATCTCTAACATATCTTGAATCTTCTTGTCAATGTTAGACCTTGGCACTCCTGTATCCTTTAAGATTACAGGCGGTATTGCTGGTGACTCATTAATTAGTTGAATCAAATCCACTGAACTTTAACTCCTTAGACATTCTAGCAAACACAACACCTTTAATATCTTGGTCTGCTACTTCCTGTTTTATTATTCCAATCATTCTTACTATATTTATTCTTATTTCTTCTACTCTTACATTAACATCTATATTACCACTCATCACAACTTTGACTGCTTCTTCTCCTGTCAATCCAAACCTTTCCCATATCTCCAACATTTGTTTAGTTTCTTGTCTTAATAAATTTAAATAAGTTTGTTGGTGACCATGTACTGATAGCAACTTACCCGCTAACTGTTCTATTCTAGTAAGGACTATTGCTTCTGCTGGTGCTTGGTTGGAATACTCTCTCATTACTTTTCTTATCACTTCACAATCATCATCTAAATCATAATATTTTTTCCAACATACTTTTACACGTTCTTCTACTTGCATCATTAACTCAACCATATGACCTAATACTTTATTATGAGTTGTGATGTCTCTTTGTATTCTACCTATTAGTGCTCTCTTTATTTTGTTTACTTCTGCTGCTATATTTGGTTGTGCTATTCCTAACATCTTTGCTATCTTCTGAGTATTGTATTTCATAGCAAAATAATATCTTCCAATCAATTGTCTTCTTTCAGACCTTTCATTCTTTCTAAATGATTCTAGATAAAACATATCGTCTTGGGATAGTGCCATCTGTACATTTATTTTAAGGTAAGGTTCAAATTGAAGTGGTATCAATATATCTTTTCTAATTCTAACAACTTCTTCTATTGATACCCCTTCGAGTATTGCTACATTTGGAGATACATGAATATCTGAAACTTCTTCTACTGCTATCCCTTCTAACAATGCTACATCTATAGACAGTTGAACATCTGAATCTTCTACTATCTGAATACTATCTACTGCTTTTATACATCCATCCATACTTTACATCCATATGTTACATACGTTAGTTACATCCATCCATCCATCCATCCATCCATCCATCCATCTACTCTTTGGTATCCACTCCATCACCAGCTTCTACTGATAATGTTTCTTCTTTACATACGTCGGAAAGGTCGCCTTTACATACTAACTGATAAATATTTACTCCCGATTCCTCTTCCACAATATCTTTTACTATCTTTACTATCTCCTTCACCTGACCTATGTTAACCTCCACCTTTTTTCCTTCCCTTTCCATGATTTTACTTATCATCTCTACATATTCCATTGCTTTCTCCTTTTCTATTCCATTCATTACAGTTAATACAATACAGATTATACATCATTACCTATTTTATTTCCTTAGTTCCATAAACATATTAGTTATTAAAGCTATTTCATTTAAACTTACAAGATATTTTACATCATCTACTATTAGCCTTATCATTTCTTTATTTGGTATACAACCTTCTACCACTTCTAGACCAATCTTCTTTCCTTCTATTGCATAACTTCCTTCATCACCTTCTATCTTTGCTTTTATTTCTATAATCATAATATCTTATTCCTTCCATACATACAAATGGGATGCCTTTTACATACTGTTAATATGTTAATTGACATCCCAAATGAATTACTTTTCCTAAACTATTACAACTTCTATATTACCTTATAATTATAATATAATATATTTTTCAACATTAATCAAGACTTATTTTTATACCCTTACTTTGTTCACTTCAATTCGAGAAACATAAATTACTTAATATTTAGTTTAGTTTACTTTACCTAATCATTATACCACCTCCTTAACCTAGTTCACAATTGCATTTTATAACTGTAAATTATGATTTAATAATATATATGGTTTTAACTTAACTCCATCAATAGTATCAGTTCCAATATCCATAGTATTGAGTAAAGGATATTGATAATTATCATCTTCATAGTATTCATCATCCCAGATTCTTACATCAATATCACCTTCTACATCTTTTAATATTTCTAATCCTTTTATGACTTCACTGATTATCATTGCTTTTCCTTATATAATATAAAATTTAATTTTAAATCTAGCAATAGATTCTTCTACATCTTTTATTTCATCTTTTATATCTTGAAGGTTGCTTGTAGGTGAAGGTTTATCTGGGTGATGATGTCTCCAACCAAACCTTTTAGCTTTACATATTGCTTTAATCAGTTCAGCACATTCTTCTATCAAAATATCTTCTACTAATCCTATATCTTTATGTTTCTTATCACTCATTATTATATTCTATCTTTATTATAATACCATTACGATATGTAACTTTAGCAGAATAACTAGGCTTACTACCATAATCTATTCCTATTATAAAATCTTTTTTCATATCTGTTCTTTACCTTTAATATGGGACTTACATTTTATCACATTATCATGTCCTTCGCTTCCATAAACTATAAATTTTCCATTACAATCACAAAATTCATATTTACAGGTATCACAAAGATTACCTTCTAATTTCTTAATCCATTTTTTATGAATAATTTCTGTCCATGATATATTAAGTTTGTATAAAAGAAATAATAATAACAAAACTAATGCTATTATGAATATATTCATTATACCACATATCCAAGTTGAGAATAATGGAATTCTAGCGTATTCCTTAGCATCCATTACACTCTCAACATTATATGTACCTAGCCAATATGGTAAAAATACTATTCCTAATACTTCTGCTACCTTTAATACAATAAATATTAATGCCTTTCTCATAACTTACTCCTTTTTCATTCTTCTTAGCATCTCTTCTTTAATTATATGACATTTATGATTTGATTCTTGTGCTACTGTAGCTTCATTTAAGTAACAACTTACTGAATACAAACCACAACAGCTACTATAATAACCTATTAAATCTACATCATCTAACAATCTTATACCATCTTTTAATTGTAATATATCCATTATATTAATCTTCCTATTGCTAGACCTGCTGAGAACAGTACCACATCTCTCATTACCTTTCTTATCTTCTGCATCAAGTCGTGATATCTATGAGGGTCTTTTATATATGTTCTCTCTCCATCTTCATCTATTTCAAAATATACCACTTTACCTTCAATATATTCCATTCCTTGTACCTTATTCAAACTTCACTTTCCTATTCTTATATAAATTTTTAACTTCTCTTTCAAAATCTTCATGGCTTACTTCATGTGTAAACTCTCCTGAAACTCTTTGCTTTTCATTTTCTCCTGGAAATTGCTTCTCCCAACAATCTAATCTATATTCATATTCCCAATCTAGCTTTGCTAATAAAGCTATATTCTTTTTATATTTTAATGTTTTTCTTGCCCTATCCATCTATTACCTCTTGCTTAATTTGTCTAGTCACATTCGTAAATATTACTCCCATACATTCCATCCTTTTAAGATTTACAATTAGACTCATTGATTTTATCTATTAGCTCTTTTTGCTCTTTTTGGTATTCTTCAATTTCTTTTTGGATAACTGCTGCCGAATCTAAGCTTTCTAGTTCTGTTTGTAACCGTACAAGTTCTGCTTCTTTTTGCACGGTAAGTTTTTGCAGCATTTTATATTTGTTGAATGTTTTTTCTCCCCTAAGTATCTGCAAGTAATCTTCTCTTTTTTTGTTTAGCTTTTTTAAGTTTTTTTTGATATTCTCTGAATCTGTTTTAAGCTTTGCTTCTCTCTCTTTTAGAAATTTATGTCTTTCTCCGTATAGTTGATTGTTAAACTCCACTAATTCTTCATAGCTTTTGCTTAGCTCTTTTGGAAAATAGATGTGCACTTCTTTATACAGTTCTTTTATTTCAGAAAAGTTAAAATCTACTTTACTGGATAGCGATTGCTGTATTTGTTCTTTTTCATAGTTCAAGCTGTACAGATCATTGTTAAGTTCTGCAATTTCAACTTCGATTTTATCTACTAGCTCAACGTTAATTTTTAGTTCATTCTCGTAAAAATCAAACTTGTCCATTTGCGCAGTTGCTTCTTTAAGATCGTTTTGTTTAACTTCTATTGCACCTTTAAGTTTGTCATATTCGTCCGCTTTTGTTGCCAGGCGTTTTTCAAATTCAGTTTTGTATTCTTTTCTTTTTTCTATAGTTTCGTCATACTCATATTTTTCATGCAATAATACATGATTGAAACCAAGGATTTTTGCTAGATATGGCTTCCATTCAATATGTTTACCTTTACTGAACTTGCTTATCTGAAACTCATCAAGGTAGTCGCTTTGTGTCCTTAAAAAATAAGATACTCCTTGCCGATATTTCCAGGGAACGATAGTGTCTAAGGCAAGATAGCTATTCACTTTCATAACAGCTTGCCTAATTGAGATCATGTCGTGATCCCAATCATGTCCACCTAGTGTTGTGTATTTCTGATGTTTTGTATCATGTCTTTTTAGGCATATTTTTGTGTTTTTCTCGACACCTCTTTTGATTGTTAAGTATTCTCCGGAATTTAAGAGAATTTCGAGATAGAACTCCATATTTCTAAATTTGGACTTATTGTCATACAGAAAATGTCCCCTTGCTAGTTCTTTTAATAACATAAAGTCGATAAGGGAAATAAGTAATGTTTTGCCTAAGTTGTGTGAATCCTTATCGCTTTCTTTTGGCCTGTTTACTTTGCCGTAAATAACATTAAAATCTTCATTGAAGACTATTGGCTTAAATTTGTCATTATTGTTTGAATATAATTTGCTTAATTTCATCTTTATTGATCTTCGCTTGTTTCTATGTATTCTAATGAATCACTTTTAACATGATAGTTTATTTTCCCTAGAAGGAATAAAAAATTGATTGATGCCGAAAAAACATGACGAACATCATCACAGATGCTGTCACATAAGTGCGTTAACACTTCGTCGTATTTCATAGATTGATTAGCTCGCAATAGCCTAAGTATCTCTGACGAAATCTTAACGACGGATAAATCCAAATTTAAATATTTTGTTGGTGTTAACATTTCTCACCGATATCACAGTTGCAGTACATGTAATGCAAAAATACGTTTACAAAACGTTTCATTCGTTGAAGCTCCGTGCATCCTTCAAGGATAAAATCATATAAGTATTCAAATATTTCCTCGAATTGAGCAAATTCGTCTCTTCTTATCCCCACCTTGCTTTTAATCTCAAATCATTAACCTCTTCATGAACTAATGCAATAACACATTTATAACATTCATCATAATCCTTTTTTGATAATTGATTAGGAAGAACTATTGTATCAAACTTCTCCATCTGAACTTTATCCCAACTATCCCCAATCTTCTTCAATACTTTTCTTGCTCTTTCACTCACTTCATCCCCCACATTACTGAAAATGTAATCATTCCTGCACTTACCCAATATAATGCTTTTGGATAATTTCTTTCAAATATACATACTAAACTTATTATTACATAAACTACCAATAAACCTTTTTCTATTAATATACTAAGCATCTTTCTCCAACTCTTCTACTAAAGCATCTACTACTTTCTCACAATTTTCATATGACATATATGGAATTGCAGCTTTATTTGATATTGCTCTTATTGTATCTACCATTATTTCTTTCTGCTCCTCTGTGAATTCCATTAAAATCTCCCACAAGTAATATACTTATTCCATTTCTGCATTTGTTCTAACTCCCAATCTATTTTGCTTCTATACTTCTTACCTATCCCAAACAAAGTCTTTTCTAAGCCAGTTTCAACTATTTCTTTTTTGAATGCATACTTTAAGGAATGATAAACAATTCTTTCTAATTCTGTTCTGGTCTTTATCCCAATCATTTTATTTAATTTTCTCATATATAAATATAATCAGGGGAGGAGGGAAAAATTTAAAAATTAGTTAAATATACACTTATCATCTAATCACCTCAAACCCATTATCCCAATTAGGTTCTTTAATCTCTGTTCTTTCAACCAAACTATGTTCATCATAAGTAAACTAGTCTATGCTAGGTATCATCTTTTCTATTTCTCCACCTTTTCTTGGTGGGATACAATAACAGCTAGTAGTATATGGTGGAGGTAAAGATGGTATTGTATAACCCATTATTTTCTTCTCCCACCTTTTCTTCTTTTATCTCTTTCTTTTCTTCTAGGTAGATTGATTTCAATATGGTCATCCAAGTTTAAACTATCTGTTGTATCAATAATATAATAAAGACTTAAAATATCTTCTACTAACTTCTCTCGTTTAAGCTTATTATCTTCCTGAATTAATTGACCTAACTGTATAGGAGATACTAAATATTTCATTTTTCACCTACCTTTAATTGTGTACCACTTCCTTCTATAACATAGCCATACTCCTGAATAAAGTCATACAACCGCTTTGTCAACCTAACATCCTGAAGATTGTACTCAAATACTTCTTTCCATTTATTTTGTCTTATCAAATGGGGGGCTAAAGCACCAGAACCATTTTTACCTTTACACATCAATGTTTTTTGTGCAACTGTATCTAATTTCATACCTCCCATAAATACAGAACGTCTTCCATGCTTTTCAATTGCTTCTGCTAAAGAATCACAATCCCATTTTACATTTATCATCTTTAAAAAAATATCATAATCTGTCCAAGGTACTTCTCTATCTCCTAATAATACTCTATTATCAAAGTGTACACCATTAAAAGAAACAACTAAAGTATCTGTTAAAGTTAAAATCATATCTTCTTTTTCTTCAGGACCAAAGAACCAATACAAATCATGTTTATAACTATAAACAACACCTGTACCTAATCCCATACCAAAAGGGTCATCAAACCCTCTTGGCGTTTCATCGGGAAGTCTTAAAGATTCTATATCATATACTAAAATGTCTTTATACGGACTGTATTTTTTTATTTCTTTCATCCTGTGCCTGCTTTAAGTTAACTTCAACTCTCATTAGCAATTCATTAATAGTTGCTTCTGGTCTTTGGTTATTCCAGCATTTCCATAAAAATTTAAAATCTTCTTCTGTTACTATTACTTTATCTGTTTCTTTAACAACTGTCGCTTGTCTAAGTGTCTCTCTCAAAGAATACAATCTTCTTTGCTCTTGCATAGATAAACCATTTGACTGCTTACTTACTCTAATTACTGCTCCAATACATGCATCCATAAACAATGTTGCAGGTGTGGTATCTGGTGGCATCTTAGACAAATCAGATATTGTGATATCCATATTAACAACATAATCTACAGGTTCTTTCTTATTCTTTCCCATTTCTTCCTCCAAGTTAATGATGTTTGACATTTCTTATCCTACCTAGTTTATTCTCTCTAATTAAAGTTTCTACCCATTGCTCAAACGAAAAAAATCTTCTATTTTTTAACCGTGCTACAAACACAATTTCATCTGGTCCCATACTAGAACAAATAATAGCAGTATTAAAAGGAAAACTATTATCACCCATATTAAACATCCTTTATAATCATCATCCACATAATCTTCTGTTGTTGGATAACCTTGTGTCATTTGCTTCTTCCATTATTATAAATTAAATAACTAATACTAAATATTGTTATTATACCAAAAACAATTGCATCTTCCATAACTAAACTCCTAAATAATAAGACCAGAGAAAGGTGAAATCGAGTAGGCTTTTACTCGATAGTTTTACAGTAAGGGTATAAAAAGTTTCTCCAGCCTTATTAAACATTATAATTCTCTCCTAGCATATTCTGCCATCAACAATGCATCACATCTACCATCTAATAATCTACCACGTTCTGTCTTTAATCTACATCTGGGAAATAACCTTGAAGCCAATAAATATGCTTCATGCTTTGTTTCTTTTCCTTTTCCCCAAATACCAAAATGTGATTGCCACTTCCTAATAGATAATTCCATACAAGGAATTTTTAATGTTGCTAAAATACCTATCCATAATCCTTCCCCTAAACCAATACTCTTTGTAGCCATACTTGCTATACCAGGCATTGGTATTGTTTGCTCAATAACAGCTAGAATATTAGAAGGGTCTTTAATAGAAGAAGTATAAATTTGACTATATTGTTCCAATATTTTCACCATTTCTTTTACATCAAATTTATTCCTAAACTTTTTACCAACCTTTACGGGTACAATAGGAGTATCAGTAAGTATTGGTTCTTTATCTTCTTCTGATTTACATGCACAACCAAATAAACCATTATCTATAGCAATAATTATCTTACTCACTTGTCACCGCCTCCACTACTGCTTCTATTTTATGAACCCCAGTATATTCTTCCTCTACCATACCACTACCTTTACATTTATGACAACAAACAAATGGTAGAGTCACAGCATTTTCGTACATCTTGTCTACGCTCTCAAAAATCCTACCTGCAACACAGTCTGGACATTTTCTTTCCATAATTACTTTCATAATTTAATCCACTCCTTACTTAATTTACGACCATCAAATATAATTTCATAATCATACACTTTAGATTCATCTGAGCCAAACCTATTATGACAACCTTGATTTATAAAAGCAATTAAATTCTCAATTCTATCATCACCTGTTATTCCATTTATATGATGCACAACTTCTGTAGGTAACAAAAATCTACCAATTTCTTTCTCCACTAAGCTACGATATCTTTTTATACTACGAATAGCTAAAATGCCCTTCCAATTTGGATTACCAGCTCCCTTTGAATCTTCAGACCTTCTTTTTCTCTGTTCTTTTGTATAAGTACGACCTTTACTTTTTAAACCAATTTTTCTTTTATGTTCTTCTGAATGTTTCTTTCCAATCTTAGATTTACTAATATTCTTCTTATGCTCAACTGAAAATTTTATGCCTTTCCTCGATTCACTAATCTTTTTATTATGTGATTCCGAAAATTTATACCCCTTAAATACCATGATAAACCTACCTAATTTTACTTACCCCATTTTTCTTTTCCACCACTATCTTCTGAACCCCAAAACTTTCAAGTAAATCTCTAGTACCACCTTGATGTGTAATTAAAAATAATTTCTTTTTCTTATTCTTTGCTATACCAATTAGCATATCAATAACTCTTTGACTATGTAATTCATCTAAGGTATCGGTAACCTCATCTAATATTAGAAAATCAAATCCAATCTTTCTATCAGAAACTATTTCACCTAATGCTAAATTAAATAAAACAGTTAATAATTTCTTCTCTCCACCACTAAAAGTTTCAATAGCTCTTTCTTCTCCATCATCTAATACCCTAATATTAAACTTATCACCTGCTACATCTAATTCAATTCTAAAATAACTCATATCTATTTCTGAAAGATACTCATTCACCCTTACTTCAATAAAAGGAATAACACTACCAAGAAGCCTAACTCGTATACCTTGTTGGCCAAACATCTTTTCCAATATTTTACTTCTATTAATATTTGTTCTTATGTCTGCTACTTGATTAGATAATGTAATCATATCTTTTTCAAACTCAGTTAACAATTTTATATTTGAAACTATTTCCATACGCTCATCATTTGAATCTGTTATAATATTTTCTCTTACTAATTCATCTTTTACTAATACATCATATTCTACACTATTAAAATCTACATCTCCTATATCTTTTAAATCTTTCTCACATCGTTCCATCTGCTTTTCATAAATTAATTTTTGTGCTTTGGTGTCTGTTCTCTTTTGCTCCATTAACTCTTCTGTTGCTTTTTTATCTCTTTCTTTTCCGTCTACAAATATAATTTTTTCTAGGTTATCATCTATCACCAAAATCTTAGCCTCTTTAACTACTCTATTTTCTTTACTTATTTTTTCTATAACTTCTTGTTTATTTATATTATCTAACCAACATTTAATATTTACATCACTTTTTGCTATTGCAATCTCAAAATGCTTAATACAACTCTCAGCAACCTTCTGACCACAATAAGGACAATCTAAGGATTCACCTTCTGAAAAAGACTCTAACTTAGCACTAAATCCGTTACTCTCTTTTTGTTCTGTTTTAATTAATGTTTCAAGTCTTGCTATTTCCTTTCCTGCTGAAACATAATTACTTACAT